>Ga0222703_1000360_pt1 | contig 10858 bp, 13 predicted proteins | sample AntAcemetage1506_FD_179827 | JGI IMG/M metagenome (GOLD analysis project Ga0222703, IMG submission 179827) | Saline water microbial communities from Ace Lake, Antarctica - #1506 | ecosystem: Environmental > Aquatic > Non-marine Saline and Alkaline > Saline | place: Antarctica: Ace Lake...
ATCATTTTTTGGACCATAAAAAATAAGACCACCGAAAAAATCGGGATCCCATGCATCAAAATGTCTAAACTCTATGCGGAGATAGATTTGTTCGTATGGCCCTACCCAAAATTTATACCAGCCAAGTCCTAAAACAACATGTTGAGAAAGGATCTGTTCGGTTCCAGGTCGGGTATTCCAAGTAAGACCACAAGGATCAAAAACAAACAATTCAGGAAGAAAGGCATCTATTATCACATCGTGAGAACCCTGGGGGTACATGTGCCAGGCATAGATGTTGAAAAATTGTTTACTATGGTCTTCCGGTGGACGGCTTAGGTATATCCACCAACTGTGGCGAAAATATTTGTAGTTGCAATATAGGTCTACGTCTTCACAAAAATTATCGTCCGGGTTGTCCCATGAGACATAAGTTGCGGGGATCCCGATTGGCATACACCAGGTCGGCTCTCCAACCCTGAACTTATAAAGGAGAGTATCGCTCATAAATTTTCTATACCCGAACGTGCGGTCTTTGTCTGCTTCGAGCTCCCACCATTCTTTTCCCCGGGGGCCCACGTCGGGTTTTGTCGCGCCGCCCGTGTCGGGTTGCAGGTGCCAGCACTGGGTTGCTGACTTAAAAATAGCTCTTACATAAAGCTGCGCAGGGCTAGGAAAATGAGGATGGAAAGGATAGCCAGGGAAATCCCAATTAGACTTTTTTACGGTTTTCCCGTAAGGCTGGTGGCTTTGATCATAACTTTGATTAAAGAAATTGTGGTAGGTATCATAAAACTTGGACGGGATGTCTTGACCATAAACTTTAGCCATAGGTTCAATGGAATCACCTGGTGAATGATTATATTACCTAAATGAATTCAACAACTCTGATTTGTCCATCTAAAGAACCGCCCGTGGTATTGCGGCGAAGTCTAAGAGTAGTATTGTTTTGAAGATCGGCTCGCAAAAGGTAAATATCAGCGGTGACGTTAAGATAAGAACGTTGGCCAGAGGGAAAGATAACGGTTTTGGAAAGGTCAACCGCATCGATAGGAACAAGTATTTGTGCATCAGCTTGAGGAAGAGAAAAGCTCTTAATTTGGAGCGACGCAATAAAAGCGGGGTCAAACTCAAGAATAAAAGCGTGGGCTATTAAATCTCCCAAAGCAGGAGCGGCGACACGATATAAACGAAGAGTGGTCGAGTTCTGTATAGAAAAGTAGTGCATAAAATTCCGGGAATCATTGTTGACGGGGTTACAGCCAAGAAGAAACAAAACAGATTTCGTGTCGTCAATAGACGCGATAGTATAATCAACGTATTGATTGCCGTTAAGAATGGTGGGCGTTACTATTTGAAGTGATTTTATGAACGTGGCAGCCACAGGAGTAACCTCGTAATTATCTTTGATATACTGCCCGATGAAATTATTCCACCAAGGGCAAAAAGCAGAATTAGGAGCAAGATCAGCGTAAGAGTCTTTCTGACCTTGAGTAAGGCTGTGAGCCGAAACAGCAGCCGAGGCAAAACAATCTCTAAGTAAGCCTTGAGCGATAGATAAACTGACGGGGTCTTGCGGTTTCGATCTGACATAACTTGTACCCCCCCGGGTAAAATAAACGAGAACGTCGCCGAGGACCCCGTGAGCCTCAAAAGATAAAAGTGGAGATTTGAGCTTAGCCATAATCCCTGACTTATTCTTTCAGGTTTTAGCGTTTAAGTAAATGGAAAAGACAACACCACAAAAAAAAGAGATAGGAACAAAAGACGACGACATTATAAGGGTAGAGCAAAGGCTCTAAAAAAAAATCCAGAAAACACCCGCAAAAAAAAACAGCAAAATTACGAAGAGAAAAACGGGGTGCATTATCAATCACCAGGGTTTGACAGCGTGCTTGAGATAATCCGAAATGAAATTATTAAACCAAATATAGCGACGGTTAACATCACGCCACTTGAGCTTTTCTTCATCTGAAAGAGCGAGCGCTTCCGCCATAGCGGCCGCGAACATCTGACGCCAGGGTTGCTGTTTCTGGGGATCCCTGGGATTGGTGGAAACAGAGTATGCGTATTTTTCTTGCTTGCGGTTGCGTCGCCTAAAAATAACGGTCTTGCCGAGCTGCTTTCGGATCTCAACCCCAACCGGGATCCCTGCGTAAAATCTTTTATCATGCCACTTGTCATGAGGGAAAACTCTAATAAGGCCGGTTTCAGCGCGCCAACCTCGCCGGTCGTAACAGATGATCTTGCAAGTGCCTGGCTGGTTCGGCCGGAAGAGAGCGGTCTTAGGAGAAAACTCGCCGTCGTACCGGAAATGGGTTTTTACATACCCGCAGCGGTTCGAAACAGACCAGGTAAAAGGTGGCTTCCCACTACAAAGGAAAATACGGGTCTCAGCCATGTGGCCAGTCCAGACTTTAGGCCAAATGTAAATCATGAGCTCGGGATCCGGAGAAGAGTTTTTTTAGTAGGGGGGAGGCGCCCGGGCTCTTCCGGAGAAGAGTTTTTTTAGAAGGGGGGAGGCGCCTAGCCTCCGAGTGATTACTTAATCGAGATTTAAACAGATTTTCTTGAAAATTTCAAGGGATTTTCAGGGGAGGTGGTCGGGGATAAAAAGAAAAAATAAAAACAAAACAAAGCGGCCGTTAAAAAAGAAAACAAAACACGTGAAAAGGCGGTGGCCTGAAATAAAACTCCGTAAGGTAAGCTACTGCGAAGGGCGACAGGGGGGGTCTGCGAAGCAGAGGGGGGGAAGGAGTAGCAGAACAGCGCTACTGGTGGGAGGAGCGAGGAACGAGCGACGATTGGCGAGCCGCAGCAAAACACAGAAGGGAAGTCACGCCGGACAAAGGCTCGGGCAGGGTAGCGCAGGCGGCTCAGCCGCCTCATTTTCCCCCCTTTTAAAATAATAGTTAAAAAGTGGTTGGGTCATGACGCAGCGGAAACAACTCAGCGTTCAGAGCAGTCAGAAAAAGGAAATGAACAATTTCGTTTTGACGCCTGCGGCACTTCTGGGCGCACGGAAAAAGCGGAGAGGAAAAAGGCACGACAAAAAAAGGCGGCGAGAAAAGCGGAGCGTCTCAAACACCACGTAAATAATTGCATTGGGAAGGCGCAAAAAAAAGAAAAAGGAGGTAGCCAGAAAAAGGGGAAGTGAAAAGAAATTCAGGGACGGTGGGCGGGGACGTAAGGGAATGAAGCGCAGCGCAATGGTACTTAGCGAACGTAGTGAAGAAGGGGGGCAAACGAAAGAGGGGACAGGGGTGAATTGCGTGTAGTAGGTTGTCTTGCTCTCCCCCCCCCAAATAAAAACATTCCCCTTTAAGTGTAGGCCGTCATCTAGTGGGATGAAGGAGCGCAGCGGGTGAGAACCACGAAAGGGGCGGACAGTAGGGAAAAGAAGAGAGAGGGGGGGTTTGGGGGGGGGAGAGTAGGAAAACCGTTACCCCCGTACGTAACGAAGTGAGCGAATCAAAAGAGAGGGCAGGTGGGTGGGATAAATCGTAGCAAGCACTTGACTTGGCCAGGTCCTGGCGACTCCGGATCTTAGTCAGTAGAAACTTACAACTGCCCGACCATGAGGGCAGTCGACAATGTGTTGATAAAAAAAGGGGTATACAACACCCTTAAGGGGGTTGTGACCTCAAGGTCTGGGGGAACCTGAAAGGCCAGGGATGGCCCTCAGGGGAAAAGTTGAGCTCTACCCACAGGATACCCACCTGCAGGTCAGAAAAGTAACGGGAAGAAACAGAAAGGACGTGCTACATCCGGCCCAGGGTCGTTACCTCGGGGCTCGGGGGATCCTGGGGCGGCATTGATGGCCACCGTGGGAATTAACCGGCCGTGTTTCGTGGTTTTTGCTCCGCAGAGCAAAAAAAAGCCTCCGCAGAGGCGAAAAAAACTTTAGGAAACAAGTAATTAGGTTAAAAGGTAAAGGCCAGAGAGAAGGGGCGGGGCGGGCACAGACGGCGGAGGCCTCAAGCGCAGGGTGGAGCTTGCGACACCGCGCGGAAGTGGGGGGGGGATGGCGCGGCGTAGCCGCAACGCAACCATGCGTGCCTCCACCTGGTGAAAAAACTCAAGGTGTGGCGTGGCTTTTGTTCTTCGTCAAGGTAACGGTAAGCTTGGCGTGTCGTCCTCCACTTCGCGCGGCCTGAATCTTTCTTAGCAAGAAATAGTGTTGAGAAATTCTTAACTTTATTAAAAACTCCTGATGTGGAGGGGTTTAGCGCATCATGGTGTTGCTTGGTGGTTGGGGGTTTAGCGCATCTTTCTTTTGTTCTCTTTCTCTCTTGTGTCTTTGTGTTTATTCTTTAATATAACTCTTATGATGACCTTGTTCTATGGTTTTTTCTGTCGTTCGGGGATCTTCGAAAACTCGTTGATCAGTGGGACCCAAAAAACCGGTATTCTCCCTCAGCAACAAAATATATATATAATATAATGGGAAATCTGAAAAAAAATGCATATTTAGCAACCACAATCCATTGTGGTGATGTCAAAATTTTGACGGTGATTTTTTGTTGATCAGTGGAACCTCATAAATCATTGATAAAACGTGCGCTTTTGGCACATTTATTGAAAGCGCACAAAATAGAAAATAGAGGTAGACATAATGAATATTATCGGACGTAAAATTTAAGAAAAAATCATCTCGGCATACCACAATCCCTTGTGGTGGGGTCAAAATTTTGACGGTGCGACAAAAAGATAACATCTTGACAGACCTCCGGAAAGGGGTTCACATGAGAGGTTTAAAATTAAAACCTATCCGGGAGGCAAGAAAAATGAGATACTCACTTGCAATGCAGTCGACAATAAATGTGATCGGGTATTTAAGCAAAGCGTCCGGTAAAAATTATTGTTTTCCATCACAAGAGAAAATTCTCAAGCTCCTCGACAGGTTTTACAACGTGGTAATAAAAAGGCGGCAGCTAAATTATATCTTGGCGTACCTTGAAAAAGAAGAGTTCATCCAAAGAAAGCGGAGATTAAAAAAAGGAGCAGACGGTAAGATCATCTTTAATACAACTTTGTACTGGCTAAAACAGAAAGCCTGGGTGCAGCTTGCAAAAGTTTTCAATGTGATAAAGAGAACAGGCTTAAAAATAAAGTCGCTCTATGATAGACAAAAAGAAAAAGAAAAGGAGTCCATGTCAGATGAACTCCTTTCATTAACTGATGAAGATAGAAGAAAAAACATCGAGCGGCTAAAGGGTCTTACGACGAACCTTTGAATGGGCTTTTTTAAGGCCATTAGCTTCTCTAAATTTCTTCAGGCACTCCTTACAGTACCCATGGCTGATAACCCCAGGGTCCTTCTTAACCTCTTTTAAAACCCTATGGCACTTACAGCAAATCACGATCAATAAAATCACCCCCTTCATTGGTTTTCTAGTTTGTTAAATTTTTCCATTTCCTCCTCAACTAGCTGCCGAAACCTGGACTTCAATTCGTTTGTTCTATGATCACTGTAACGTTCTTTTTTATCTGTCCGATATAGACACCGGTCATAATATCTTCTAAAGTTATCACAATCTTTACAACACTCTTTCTTTGCTTTCTCACAACATTCCTTACCAGCATGTCTTTCACAATCCTCTAAACAATCCCAACACGGCCAGCACGTTTTTTCATCCGCAGCGGCAGGCAAGGACGGCAGTAACCAGAAACATAAAACAAATAGGATTAGTGTTTTCATATCATCACCCCCTTTCATTGATTATTTTAGGCACTTCTTTACTTCTCCAACAACCGCACAAATGGAGCCTTCAGGCCTTCTTGTTAATAATAATCGTGTCCCACTCCTCCGGCGCAAAGCACTTACTAAAAGGCTTTGTCTCAAAATTAAGATAAGTAATCACAACATTTTTCCACTTGCTGATATGCAGCTCTTCAACCTGCTTTAATTCAATGACCGCCTTCTTATCCCTGCTAATATAAACCTTCATGTTCAATCACCTCCTCTTTAATAATCTTATCGGCATAACGAAAAAAAACTTTAGCTCTTTTTTAAAAAAACTTAAAAAAAACTTCTGACTATTTCTGAAAAACTTCGGCCGCAAAAACTCCTAAAAAACAAAACCTTTTAAAAACCGCAACACTATGGTAGTATCAACGCTCTTGATTATTTCTTCAACCGCTATTAACAATTAAAGCACACACCATGCCAACCGCCTTGACTGTTTCTCAAAACTTCTTATTACCTCCATAATTATTTTAATTCTCTAAACGAACCCCCTCCTTTCAAAAAAGGTTGAAGGAGGGGGTCGTGCCTGGGACGTGTCGGGCTAAAATAATCGCCGGAGGCTAAACTTGGTTCTCAAAAGGTGTGACAGACAAGCCGAAGGCTGGCTGGCGGAACTTTTGAGTACATATAACCTTAAAGTAAACAGATAGTGTGCAATCGATTGCACACGGAGAAGGTCAAAACAAGCCTAATCCGGGAGGATCTGGAAAAAAAGGAGGTCGGAAAAATGATCAGAATATTAATTGATGAAGAATATAGGAAAATGCTTCCTCAGGCGATAGCGGGCACAAAGAGAGAAATCAGGATATTTCAATATCGAATACAAAGAAAGCTCGGTAGGGGGCAAACCGAAGACAATTTATTTCTTGATGCGATAAAAGACAGGGTTAAAAGAGGGGTTAAGGTGTGGCTTATCATTGATTACTACCCCAGGACTGGCATGGCGTATAAGGAAAATCTTTATACTGCTTTAATCCTCATGGATCATGGCGTTTATGCAAGATACCTAAAGAACTCCCGGGTGTGCCACGCAAAATGCGTTGTGATTGACAATGAAATGGCGCTGATAGGCTCTCACAACTGGACGACGAACAGTCTTAAAAGAAACCTCGAGGTATCAGTAATGATAAAAGACAAAGAAGAAGTTAGCCGCTTAGTTGAGGAGTTTGACAAACTTTTTAAAGAGGGGGTGAAGTTTTAAAATGGGAAGAGCCTTATTGATCAGAAAATGGAAGTGTAAAAAAAGAAGTATCCGGGGAACGGTAGCCGCAAACATCATCACCAAAAATGAGCAAAAAACAATCGTCAGGTGCATCAGGTCTGTGCAAGACGTGGTTGACGAAATAATAGTGGTGGACACAGGCTCAACAGACGACACCATGATCAAAGCAATAAACGCGGGGGCAAGGATAGGTCAAATCAAGTGGAATGATGATTTTAGTGCGCCAAGAAATAAAGCGATCGAGCTCTCAGGAACGGACTGGATTCTGAGCATCGATGCCGATGAGGTGTTACCGGAAAGAGGGAAAGAAGAGATAAGAGAAATGGCGTCAATGCCGCAGGTCGCAGGCTGGCATATCGACACGATGACCTATTTAAAATCGTCAATGCAGCTCAACGTCCAGGTGAACAACAAGAAATATAAAGAGGGAAGTGAATTTCCTTATTATGTAATCTCAACAAAAACGAGAATGTTCCAAAAAAGAGAGGGTATAAGATGGAGATTTCCAGTACACGAATTAATCGATACAAGCATCATCGAAGCCGGTGGAAAGTTTAGGAAGGCAGAAATAAAAATGCAGCACATACACAAAGAGGGAACAAAAGAAGATCTACAGAAAAAGGGAGAGTTCTATCTCCGTTTATGCGAAAAGAAGGTAAGAGACAACCCAGACATGGGCCACGCCTGGGGAGAGCTGGCCGTGTGCGAGTTACAGAGTGGCCTATTTATGCGAGCAGCACGCAGCTACTGGCAAGCGATTACGAAAGGGGAGAACAACTCACGAAATCGTTATGGTTACGCCGGTGTGCTGAGATTGCTCGGGCAAGTGGAATTGAGTGATTTAGAAATTGAGCGGGCAATCTGTATGGATTTTCCAAACTTAACACACATAGAAATGAGGGGGAAACAATGACACCAAAAATATTAAATATTGGAAGCGGAAAAGACTTCCGGGAAGATTGCATAAATATAGACAAAAACATTAAATGGAAGCCGGACATTATAATTGATTTCGGCAGACCTTTAAAAGAAGAAGCATTCAAAATTTATTCAACCGCAAGGTTTGGTGAGATAAAACTTAAAATGGGAACGTTTGAAAAAATAATAGCGCACGAAGTGCTCGAACACATACCAGACTTAGTAACCTGTATGACAAACTGTCTCGATCTCCTAAAAGTAGGCGGGGTGATGGAAATAACAGTTCCTTACGACCTATCCCTGGGGGCGTGGCAGGATCCCACCCACTGCAGGGCTTTTAATCAAAACAGTTGGTTATATTATACAGAATGGAGCTGGTATCTGGGATGGGAAAAGCAAAAATTTTCTGTTGTATCAATAGAGTTTGGGTTGAGTGAACTCGGGAAAAAATTAACTGATCAGGGAACGAAATTAGAAGAGTTAATAAACATGCCAAGGGCGGTTGATGGGATGAGAGTAGAGCTCTTAAAAATTATATCACATAACCAGACAAAAGGGGGTCAAAATGGCTGAAGAACTTTTTGAAAAACTCGACATAGTAACCGTGACATACAACACGCCAATCGAATTTATAATGTGCTTGAGCAGCGTACATTTATTTACAAAGAACTGTAAAGTAATCGTGATTGATAATGGTGATGAAGAAATGCCACTAGAAGAATCACTCAAAAAGGGAGTAATAAAAAAGATAATAAGAGAAGGAAATTTAGGATTTTGCAAGGGAGTTAACCGGGGGGTCAAAGAAGTTGACACGGAGTGGTTTTGTGTCTTGCCGGCGGATTGTATGCTGACCCATGGATGGGAAAACAGAATGATGTATCAGGTACCGACTTTAGAAAATCCCGGAATAGTAGCAACGATGTGCACGCAAACGTCGGGCACCCAGGGAATAGAACGTCAGGGGCTTTTAGCGGTAACGCAAGTCGTAGAAAGGGTAATACTAAACGGGGCGGTAATGAGGAAGGAAGATTTTTTGTCGGTTGGGGGAATGGATGAAGGCTTTCCGAACTTGGGAGGAAACTTTTCTGATGATGACCTGGCTAAAAGATTTGTGAAGAAGGGGTTTAACAACTACATATTAAACCATGTCATACATCACAATCAGGGCAGAAGTTATGCCGGTAAGACCGAAAAATTTACGCAAGATTTTGAAGTGGGAGCGGCGTATTATAAGCGGAAGTGGAAAGAAGAAGCGGGCTTCTGATGTGGAAAACCTATGGGCCGGTCGGCACTTGCGTAAGTGAAAGCGACTTAGAAATAATATACTCGAGCTTATTAATAATCTGAGCGATACGCTGGCCCGAGTACATACTAAGGTCGAGATTTGCCATGAACTGCGCAAGCGCGACCTCGCAGATCAAGCACTCTTCCGGTGATAATTGAACTTCAAAAGAAACTTTGTCGGCGTCTGGCATAATAAAAAGGGGGGACGACACAATAACTTAGTTGTGCCGTCCTCCTGATCAACCCCGGAGTAGTAGACGGGGCTTTTGCGGTTAAGCAGAATCGGTGTAGCCTGTTTGGAACTGCACGATGTTTTCAGTAACCCAGGTGTCCGGGGATCCTGCAGGTAGTCCAGCCATATCAAGATACTTTGCGCCCTTTGCAATTTGGAAAAGTTGCTGCCCGGGTGTTATTGTTGCGATAGCAGCATAAGTCAACCACTGATCAACCATATCAAGACCGGTGGCGCAACACTCCCAATCAGCGATCAGGGTGTTGTTGGTATACGCTGAAAGTAGCGTCGTGTAAGAAGTAAGACCTTTGATGTACTGGTCCATCACCACTTTGATAATATATGCGTTCCAGATCTGGCCGGAAGGCGTGAAATCTTTCAAAGCAGTTACTAAATTCGCGGTTAAGAGGGCAGGTTTAATTGCCTTGGCAAGACTCAGGAGCTTGCACCTAATGTCGCCCTGGTCGGCGGTCATGGGGTTGGTGGGGATCGTCCATTTCCGGACGACGTTCCTACCTTTCCAGGTGAAGAAAACCATCGCGTCGGCTATTTTGCCGGACGCTTCAAAAGAGAATAAAGGACTGATAACTTTAGCCATTTTATTTACCTCCTTTCTTTAGAATTTCGGGCGGTATGTCAAGGGTGGCCACAGCACAAATAAGATTGACGATAAAATCGTCGAAAGGGTTGGCGCTTGCTTTCGCCATCTTCTGTAGATGTGGGCAAGCGATTTTAAGAAGCTGTAAAATTAGCTGAACATGTGCTGGATCCATAAGCCACCAGGTGTAAAAGTAGTAACGTCAAAGGTATGAGAAAAAAACTTATAAGTCAACAAAAAAAAGCATCGACTGGTTTTTATTCAAATGAGAAGAAAGGACGTTTTGGAATATTATCATTTTTTGGACCATAAAAAATAAGACCACCGAAAAAATCGGGATCCCACGCATCAAAATGTCTAAACTCTATGCGGAGATAGATTTGTTCGTATGGCCCTACCCAAAACTTATACCAGCCAAGTCCCAAAACAACATGTTGAGAAAGGATCTGTTCGGTTCCAGGTCGAGTATTCCAGGTAAGACCACAAGGATCAAAAACAAATAATTCAGGAAGAAAGGCATCTATTATAACATCGTGAGAACCCTGGGGGTACATGTGCCAGGCATAGATGTTGAAAAATTGCTTGCCATGGTCTTCCGGTGGACGGCTAAGGTATATCCACCAACTGTGGCGAAAATAGTAGTAATTGCAATACAGGTCTACGTCTTCACAAAAATTATCGTCCGGGTTGTCCCATGAGACATAAGTTGCGGGGATCCCGATTGGCATACACCAGGTCGGCTCTCCAATCCTGAACTTATAAAGGAGAGTATCGCTCATAAATTTTCTATACCCGAACGTGCGGTCTTTGTCTGCTTCGAGCTCCCACCATTCTTTTCCCCGGGGGCCCACGTCGGGTTTTGTCGCGCCGCCCGTG
>Ga0222703_1000363_pt1 | contig 10771 bp, 18 predicted proteins | sample AntAcemetage1506_FD_179827 | JGI IMG/M metagenome (GOLD analysis project Ga0222703, IMG submission 179827) | Saline water microbial communities from Ace Lake, Antarctica - #1506 | ecosystem: Environmental > Aquatic > Non-marine Saline and Alkaline > Saline | place: Antarctica: Ace Lake...
GCTTAGGTAAGTGATTTATACAGCCCGTTTAAATACGGGCTTTTTTTGTACCTTGTATATCTAGCTTGTAACCTATCAAAGCCATGTATTATAGATATGCGTTTTATAGCTATGTAGGACTGGCAAAGCGAAGATAATAGATAAAGCCATACAATTGTATCAGTCTGTATATGAAACGCCTTAGTGAGCCTTAGAAGTCCCTTGTTTATCTAGCTTTGTAATGTATCGAAGCCGTGTATTATGTACATGTGTTTTATAGCTATGTAGGGCTGGCAACGATAAGATAAAGCCCTGAGTCATACAATTGTATCAGTCTGTATATAAAACGCCTTAGAACGCCTTAGAAGTCCCTTGTTTATATCTCCCATAAGTAGTAAAATAGTGATGTCATATAAGTCTGTCATATTGGCAGAACTAGGGTAGTATAGTATGACATTCATAACTATCACAAATAATAGTTTCGTTTACTTATACATATGAAATTAAGGGGTGGGGGGTGACCCCCAATATCTACACTATCATTTTCAGATTTTCATATTTTTTTTAAAATTTTTTTCCAACTTTATAATTGACGTAAGTCTATGCCCCAACTGGTCTAAGGTGGGTACTACATTCAAATATGGTCGTTTTCGTCAGCGATAATGGGGTAAAAAGTGTATTTCCGTCAGCGATAATACATTTATAATGCATTTCCGTCAGCGAAAACACTCTAGAAATGCATTTCCGTAGACGGGAATACCCGTAGAGTAGAGTAGAGTATATATAACACCCGTCAAGTGATTTTTTTAATAAAATAAAAGAGAAGAAAAAACTTGTAGGTATCTCTAAAGTTTTGTATATTATGGCAACAAGAAAAGGAGAGCAAGATGGGATGTGACATTCATATCTATACAGAAGTTTTGAGAACTATCAATGGAGAACCGAAGTGGTGTAACTCAGACCATTGGTTAGTTGACCCATATACTAATTTAAAAACTGAGGTAGCTGAAATCTATGAAGGTAGGAGTTACAGGCTATTCGCCCTATTGGCTGATATTAGGAACGGTGGAGATATTGAACCGCTCGATTATCCTAGAGGTATGCCATTGGACATCTCTCCGCAAGTTAAGGAAGAATATGATATTTGGGATAGTGCTGGACATTCACATAGCTGGTTTACCCTAAAAGAGCTTAAGCTTGCAAAATATGCCTTACTTGATGAAATAATTGATAACTTAGAAACAAGAAAACGAGAATTATTCTGGTGCTATAAGAAAACAGAATATGACGAAAAAATCAGAATAGTATTCTGGTTTGATAACTAAAGGAGTAACGAGATGACGAAAGAAATTAAGGATGAAGTAAAAATCCCAGCAGACAAACCAGAGGTTGTTGAGAAAGACACAAAAGCAAAAGTAATTGCACTGCCCCCGAAACTTAACGGTGGAACAGGCGCACCCCTGCCTGTAGAAGATGTAGAAGGTTTTACACTTCCTCGTGCAGACATTAAAAAACGTATTGAAGAGCTTAAGACTGGAATCCAGTATTTCTCAGACGTTGAATATCGTGCTACTTCACAAGGCAAGGTAGAAGATGCGGCTAAAGCCTCTACTATGCGCTTTGGCATTAGTGCACAGATTGACGCATTGACTTGGGTTATTACGAAACAGAAATAATTTACTGTTGTGGACTACCACAAAGCGGATAAACCGAATTAAACCGACATGGGGAGTTATCAGTAGTCGGGTGCTCCCCAATTAAGGGCTAATATGACAAGAAAAAAACAAAAAGAAAAAATACGAGACCATCTTACTGGTCTTCTTAAGGGCAACGATTTCAGCGTGTCTAAAATAGTCCACGCCAAAGAGACTGTCGACGAAGCTACTGGTTGGATTGTGTCAACACCAGTTTTTGGAACTATAACAGCAACATTCGATGACATTAAAATATCTTATGAACTAAGAGTGGAAGATGCCGAGTTATCTGTATAAATGTCCAAAGTGTGGAATAGAAACAACAGAATTTAAATCCATCTCAGAATTAGACTCTGAACAGCTCTGTGAGTGTGGCGAAGTAATGAAACGTCAATTTGGAACAACAATGTTTTTGATACATGGCAGTAAAGAATCAAATGGCTATACTACAAAAAAACAAGATTATGTAGTGAAGGAGGCTTAAAGTGGATTGTAGAGCATGTGAGCTATATTTTCATTGTGGCGGACATGATATTTGCCCGTATATGGAAGTGGGCAATGTGGAAGACATCGCTGGCATTAGCTTTGACGAGTTATGTGAAATTACTGGAGCTAGCTGTGTCATTGTAGACAATTTACTTAAAGACGGATTCTTTGGTGAGCTATACAGTGACGAAGAACGTGATGAATATGGTATGTTAAAGCACAAACAAGGTTGCTTTGATTTTCATGCCATAGATGTATTAAACGATTATTTGGACGAAGAGTTATGAAAAATGAAATGTATGATTATAGCGGATATAAGTATGATTGGAAGAAAGAACATGATGAATTTATGGAGTACTTTCACAATCGCAAAGACGGTAGGGTAAGACCACTCATAGAGGATAAGAAAATTTATAGAAACAAAGGAGTAACTATGTTTAAATTTCTAACAAGGAAGTATTTTCCATTTAAGGATTATGATGAAAATTGTAAACACAAAATGTACGGTCAAGACAGCCTGTCATGCCGTAAAAGGAAAGATGGCACGTTTATTGGGCATGTTACATGTAAATTCTTTTGTAAGCATAATATTGGCTCTGGCACTAATCGTCGGGGTGATTGGATTAAATGTACAAAACTCAAAGAAGCATTGGGGGCAGATGACTAAAAAAGAACTGATATATTCAATTACAATGCAGGATTCTATGACTACCATACAAACCATGTGGGGTGAAGCCCGTGGTGAAAAGTTCTTTGGTAAAATAGCCATAGTACAGGTAGGGCTGAACAGGGTTTCAAGAGAATCTTGGTATGGTCATAACTTACATGACGTATTCTTGAAGAAAGAACAGTTTTCATGTTGGAGTGAACGTGACCCCAATTATAAAAAAGTAATAGACCTGACATGGGAAGATGCTGAAAATTATGAACTGAACAGCGCATTTAAACTTGCTATCAATTGGTGGGTGGCTGGCGAAGACATTACACGTGGAGCTACACACTATCATGCTGATTATGTAACACCATACTGGGCTGTTGGTAAAGTACCATGTGCTGTAATAGGTGGACACAAATATTATAACGATATAGATTAATGGAATATACCTGGGAGAAACAAGTGATTACATCGACTTCGCTATTACAAGATGTAGCGAGGAGTGTTGGGACATACAATCCAGAATTCGGTGCAAGGCTATTGCGTAATGCTTTAAAACAATTAAACGCACCAAACCTAAACGAAAAGGACAATAATGCACAGACCTCGAATGAATGAAAAAGAATATGAATTGTGGGAAAAAATTAAAGATGGCAAGATAGATACTCCAGACCTAGAGTTTATTGCCCAACAGTCTAAGTCACTACAGAAGACACGTGACTTATTACGAATCACCAAAAAAATAACCAGAGAATCAGACCGTGTGTACAATGCGATGGAAGCCATAGGCGAATCTATCGTGGCAAGCTTTAAGAAGAGTCATTTACATACACCAACTATTGCACATAAGAGTGCTGAAAAATTCGGTGGTGTTTTACAGCTTTCTGACCTCCATCTTAACGAATTAGTAAGGGCAATCGACGAAGTTGGTAATGAATACGACTTTACTATTGCTTCACAACGCTTATATGAATATATACAAAAGTCTGTAGTTATGTTTAAAGCATTTGGTGTTACCGATATATTATTAGCCATGACTGGTGATATGATGAATTCGGATAGGCGTACAGATGAACTATTACAGAAATCAGCAAGCAAGGCTGATGCATATTTTATTGCACTTGACCTGATTTCTCAGGTCGTGCTAGACTTGAACCAGAATGGATTTAATATACATATTGCCTCCGTCTCTGGCAATGAGAGTAGATTTGACTTTGAGTTCTCGTTTGTAGAATTTAAACTCACAGAGAATTGGGACTATATGATTTTTCAGGGTCTTAAGCAGATGTTTAAAGATAAGGCTGGAATCAGCTTCGTTGACCTAAACCCTGCTGGAGACGTTGTTGAATTCTTTGGTACTAAGTTCTATCTATTCCACGGCATGAACGTCAAGGGAGACAAACAGAAGATAATACAAGGAATTAACGGCAAACAGTACTATAAGGGCAAGCCGTTTGACTATGCCTTATGTGGTCACTATCATTCTGCAAACATAGGCGACTTATATGCACGTTCCTCTTCACTTGTTGGTGGAAACGTATTTTCAGACAAGGGTATGAATTTATACAGCCGTGCTTCACAGAATATCTTTATTACTAAAGACAAAACTGTACACGCTATGAAGATAGACCTACAAAATGCAGATGGAGATTACTATAAGTTTGATACAAATCTTGAAGCTTATAATACAAAATCATATAAGAAAATAGCTAAAGAAGAAACAATCATAAGGATTGTAGTATGATACTAGCAATTATATTAATCGTGATTGGCGTGATAGCTGTTAATACGGTTATCTCATATTTGTTCTTTAAACGTGCCGTCAAAGTTTCTGCTGGAGTAATCGAAATACAGCAAATGGTTGGAACTGAAATGGTTAGTGAAGTATTGGAAGGATTAAACTGTAAGCCATGATAACTAATTTTGATGCAACAATGTATCTCATACGGGAAAGACCTGTTGATATTGGTATTGCTTTTGGATTTACAAAACTACAACCTATCAACGAAATTGGATATAGTCTTCATAATGAGTGGATTAAGAAGATGCTGTTCTCCACTAAAGACTATCTATTACAGGCGCACAGGGAGTCATACAAGACAACCTGTGTTATTGTCGCACTTGCTATACAAATGCTTATATATAAATCTATGACAGTTGCATTTTTTCGCAAAACAGACGCTGATATTAAGGAAGTTATCGGGTCTGTTAGAAAATGTCTTGAAACAGATATAGCAATAGGCATAGCATGGAATCTATACGAAACAGAGCTATCACTGACTAAAGAAAGCATGACAGAGCTTACTACGAATCTATTTTTAGATACACGTGGTTGTGCCCAGCTTACTGGTATTGGCTTAGGAAGCTCTATTGTTGGAAAGCATTATGACAAGATGTTTACAGATGACATTTGCAATCAGAAGGATAGAATCTCAAAAGCAGAACGTGAGGCTACAAAAGCCGCATATGGAGAGCTTGGTAATATCCTGAATGATAGGATAGCTGGTAACCCGTATGTTGGCGTGATGTGTAATACTGGAACGCCTTGGCACAGGGATGATGTATATCAACTTATGCCAGAGCCAATTGTTTATACATACCATGATACTAGTATTTTGTCTGATGAAAAGATTGCAAGACAGAAAAAGATGCTTACACCGTCTCTATTTGCCGCAAACTATGAGCTAAAGCATGTTAGTAACGAAGGTCAATTGTTTAAAGACCCGAAATACTGTGATGACATGTCTAAATTTCTATATGGAAGTGCACATGTGGATTGTGCATTTGGTGGTGATAATTATACTGCACTTACGATTATGCAAGAGCATGATGACGAGAAGGGTAATACAAAATACTATGCTATCGGCTGGGTTTGGCACAAGCATGTTCAGAAATGTTATGGAGAGATTAAACGAGTTTGTAAAGACTTCAAGGTTGATATTATCTATCTTGAAGACAATGCAGATAAGGGATATGTCTCAAGTGAAATGGATATGCATGGAATGTGGACTAAGCCCTATCACGAAAACCAAAATAAGGATGTTAAGATTTCCACTTATCTATATGCCGCTTGGCTGGATATGTATTGGCATCCAGAGACCGACCCAGAGTACCTAACTCAGATTATTGACTACGTGCCTACCTTTGAGCCAGATGATGCTCCTGATAGCTGTGCGTCGATACTTAGAGAGGTAATGAACACATCAACAGCATTTATAATGTAGGAGAACAAGATGAATGATTTGAACTTAATTAAATATGCCATATTGCTTGACGATGAAGTAAGAAATATGTTCTATGTCGATAAAGCCATAAGACCAGAAGATAGGTATTTTATAAGAGCAAAATATGCATTTGAAGAACAACACAACGCAGATAAAATTTGTGAAGATTTAAACAAACTAATTAGTGATTATTTGGATAAAAAATTACCACAAATAGACAATCTAAAATGCTGTGGTAATTGTATTCATAGAGGTATGAGTTATGGTGAAGAATATTGCAAAATCGAGGAAATAGAATTTTGTTGTGATAAATGTGATAACTGGGAATATGATAACATTAAAAGGGAGAACAAAAATGGAATACTCACTTGAGAAAGATATTAAATCTGTACCAAAAGAAGAAGATAGAGAAAAGTTGATGTTTATATATAACGTAATGAAAGATAAGATTAGAAGGTTGAAAAAAGCCAATTTACGTGAGACTGTAGAATATTTTTCAAAATAAACTTTAAGGGAGATAAGATGAATTTATATGATACAGTTTTTAACTATCCGACAGAAAGTGAATGGGGATTTACAAGTGAAGAAATTGATAAATTATTAACAGCTTATCCGAATATTAATGTGGATAAATTTAATGATGTTATGATGGGAAATACATGTATGGTTATTGATGGTAAAATAAGAAATTATCATTGTGATGTTGCAAAAGCGGTTGTATGTGGAGTTGAGAATAGAAAACAAACAGTAGCTGAGTGGGATTAATATGCAAACAAAATACTTCAAAGCTCCAGAACAAAAGGAATCTATATTTATACTTACGGAAACACAGCTTAGGGATTATGAAATAGTGGTCTCATTTAGAACAATGAAGTCATTTGGTGTCACGTCTTATGAGGCTTTAAATATACTTGCAACTACATATATGCTATCTTTAAAGACTATTGAGGGCATAGTTTACCCTATTTATAAATAGGTATGAATATATGATTATTTTTAGTATATTAGGGGCATGGCAGAAAAAACAAAAACAGATATACTACAAAATGCGTTTAGCGAGTTCAATACTTTAGCTCCACGCTATATTGCGGCTTCACTTGGAACGCAATTTAAAAACAATAGAGATTTCTATCAGGTATTCGGCTGGGAAAGTAATATTTCCTCTAGTTTGTTATACTCTATTTACAAAGCGCATGGAATTGCAAAAGCTGTTAACGACACACCCGTCACTACAACTTGGCGATACTATCCAACTGTAAAAGGGTCTAGCTCATTTGAGACCTCTATGGGATTGTTAAATAAACGTATCAAACTTTTTGATACACTCAAAAAAGCTGACCGCTTATCGGGCGTCAGTTTTTATAGTATTATAGTTTTAAATATTAAGAACCAATCATATAAGAGTAAGCTTCGTAGTTTCCAGATGAAAAATTTGACAAGTGTTTCTGTTTATGCAGACCATGAAGTTCAGATTATTCCATACTTGGATGAAAAGACAAAATCTCGTTATGGGATTAAGGCTTACAAAATTGGCATGGTAGAAGTACATCCATCACGTGTTATACATGTTGCTGAAAATTCAGATAATGGCGTTCAGGGTCAATCCCGTTTAGCCCCTATCTATAATCAGCTAATGGACATGTGGAAAATTTCAGGTTCAACAGCGGAGCTTTATTATATCTCGGCATCTTTATTGCTTAATGCAAAGGCAATGGATGGCTTTAAGGTTAATAAGGGTGACGCAACAGAGCTACAGGATGGCTTGCTTGAAGTTGTGAATAAGATGAAAGGCTTTCTCATTACCAACGGTTTTGAGGTTGAAAACATCGCTCCAGACATTACAAGTCCTAAAGATTCTTGGGATGTTATGGAAAAATTCATATCGTCTACCAGTGCTATTCCAAGACGTGTTCTATTTGGTTCTGAAATGGGTGAGCTTGCTTCAACGCAAGACCAGTCTACATATTATGAACGAATTGAATCAAGACAAACTAATCACGTTACACCAAATATAATTAATACTTTCATTGATAAGTGTATGGTTTTCAGTGACTTAGAGTTTTCTGATTATGATGTGACTTGGCAAAAGCTTTCCGCACTTAGTGAGAAGGATGTTTCAGAAGCTGTACGCTTTTATGCGACGTCATTAAAGTCGTTAAACGACTCATTATTAGGTGATTCCCCTATTGCTATAGCCGTTCAAGAAAAAATGTTAGAATTGATAAAGGGTAATTAATGAAATATTATTCAAAGCCTGAATGGCGTGTTTGTGAATTATATAAAAATGAAACAGATGTAAAGGCTGTAGAACTTGCTCAGAATTCCATGAGGGATTCCATGAGTGGCAATCAAGCGGCTAGATATATAGACAAGACGGGTAGAGAACATATTGAAGTTCCAGCAATCATCCTAGGACAGCAAGTTCTATATGGTGCTGGTGGCTATGAATACGGAGCTGAGTTAATGACAGAGAAGGCTCTGGTTAATTCTGCAAGCTCTTGGAACAATGTAACTGTGACTATAAATCACACAGATGGTTCTGCAACGTCAATTGAAAATTTAGAAGAAGAGAAAGTTGGATTTATCTACAATGCTGAGATAATTGGCTATGATGAAGACCCAACACATATAAGAATAAAGTGTATGCTAAGATTAGATGTCGAAGTGCTGAAAATGCATGACGACGGAGAGTTTATCATACAAACATTCGATAGTGGTGAGATAATGGAAATGTCTACGGGCTACTTTGTTACAGATTGGCTGTGGCAAGAAGGTAGTTTCCGAGGCGTAGATTATGTTGCCCAACAACAGAGTATAACTCCCAACCACCTAGCCCTTTTGCTCCACGCTGTTGGCGCAATGAGTATTCTTGATGGTGGGGGTGCTAATCGCAAAAACAAAGGAGAGCTTATGTTCAAAGATGGCGAAAAGAAAGAAATCGCTACAATATTCAATGAACTCATTGATGAACGGCTCGCTGATGTCCCCACAAAAAATGCACTCACAGAGCTAATTGGTGGCGTCACTGATAGGTTGGACAAAATGGCTGAACAGGCAAAACCTGTAGAAGTAGTTGTAGAACCCGTTGTAGTAGAAGAAGTAGAAGAGGTAGTGGAAGAACCTGCTAAAAACGAAGCCCGTGAAGCTTTGGTTAAGAAAGTGGCAAAGAATTCTGGTTTATCCGTTGAAGTATTAAACGAGACATCAGATGAAGTCTTGGAAAATATGGCTAAGGCAGAAAATACAGGGATTGAAATTCCACATCCTGAAATTAAAGATAATGAAGGTATGCTTATCCCTAGCACTATGTTCAAAAACAAGGAGACAGAATGAGCTATAAAGTAATTGCCGTAGATGTACGGTATCGCAAACCGCTCGAAGGGATTGCTGGTGGGACTATACCTGCTGGTGCTCTTATTCAACCGTCTGGTTCAAATTGGGTAGTTCACGCTGTCGCTGGTGGAAGCTCCAATTATATCGCAGACTATCTCATGGAAGAAAGTATTGCAGATTCATTTCTAAATACTGAGTTTCTTCCGTATCTTGCTATTGCCGCTGGTGATTTGGTAAATATGCCATTAGCTATTCAGCAAACAGTTGCAAAAGGTGCAAAACTTACGTCTAATGGTGACGGCTATCTTAAAGTAGCAGTTACGGGCGTTCAAAATCTTGGTAATGCAACAAATTATGTTCCACTTACTCCAGTTGGCAACAACGTAGTATCTGTTTCATTTGTTGACCCATCAGCTAATACGCAAGCTCTTGCTGTTACTATTGATGGTAATTTTATTAAGGTTGCTTTAGCCACTGATGGTAGTGGTGTTATTACATCAACACCTGCTTTGATTAAAGCAGCTATAGAAGCTGTAGACGGATATGACAGTCTTGTTACTGTTGGTACTGTTGGCGGTACTGCCGCTATCCTAGCAGATGAAGCAGTTTTACAGGCTGACGAAGTGTTTGGTTTTGCAGAAGTAGCTGTTACGACAACTACTGTTGTTTCACGTGTTTTAGTACGAAAAGGAGCTTAATTGATGAATATTAATACAATGCTCAAAAATATTGGTGGTGAAATTGGTGGACTTAGACCCTACACCAAACAGGCTGATAATCACAAGGTTACATATGTTACTATAAGTAATGGTGACGGTGGTTTCAGAGAAGTCCCTGCTAAATCTCTTGGTATTCCCATGCTTGCTAACGCAACTGGTTTACCTCTTGAATCTTGGAAAGCTATTGACAAACAAGTTATGGGCTATCAAAAATATTACCGTTCTGCATTTAACGATGTATTAAACGCTGGTCTTACCCATTCCGTAAGTGCTTACACTAAACTGTTTACCTCGCAAAAACTTGGTGGAACAGAAGCGGCTGTAAAAGATATGGATGGCTTGTCTGGTCGTAGAGTTGATTCTCCGACATTTACAGATGATTCCGTTCCATTATTTGTTACCCATAAAGATTTTGAAATCTCATGGAGAAACAAAGGTGCTTTTGGTGCTGGAACTTATGACCAAGGAAATCTTGGTATTGACTGGGATTCCACAATGATGGAAGAAGGTCTTGATAAGATTAGTTTAATGAATGAAGAAGTCATTTTTGATGGTTATGCTGTTCCTTATGCTGGTAACTATGTATATGGCTATGCAAATTTTGGTAGTCGTAACGAAGTTGATTTAACTTATGATTGGTCTTTAGCCGCAACGACCTCAGCCGAAATTTATGCTGATGTT
>Ga0222703_1000365_pt1 | contig 10736 bp, 9 predicted proteins | sample AntAcemetage1506_FD_179827 | JGI IMG/M metagenome (GOLD analysis project Ga0222703, IMG submission 179827) | Saline water microbial communities from Ace Lake, Antarctica - #1506 | ecosystem: Environmental > Aquatic > Non-marine Saline and Alkaline > Saline | place: Antarctica: Ace Lake...
CGGTGTAATTAATAAGGTTGGCCAAGACGGCGTTGTGACCGTTGAAGAATCTCAAACTCTCGGCCTTTCTTCTGAAATTGTTGAAGGCATGCAGTTTGATAAAGGCTATATTTCTCCCTATATGATTACTGACCAAGAACGAATGGAGACTTCTCTAGATAACCCGTACATTCTTTTAACTGACAAGAAAATCTCAGCAATTAAAGATCTCCTTCCTCTTTTGGAAAAAATTGCCCAGAGCGGTAAAAAGGAATTAGTAATCATTGCTGACGATGTTGAAGGCGAAGCTCTGGCTACCTTAGTAATTAATAAGCTTCGCGGCACTTTTGATGTTTTAGCAGTCAAAGCTCCCGGTTTCGGTGACCATAAAAAGGAACTTTTGCAAGATATTACACTTTTAACCGGAGCTAGATTAATCTCAGAAGAGCTTGGTAAAAAACTTGAAAGCGCTGATATTTCTTCTCTTGGAAAAGCTCATCGGGTTATTGCTACCAAAGATAATACTACTATCGTTGGCGGCAAGGGTCCCAAAAAAAATATTGAAGAAAAAATTGACCAGCTAAGAGTTCAAATTAAAAAAACTGATTCCAAGTTCCAGCGTGAAAAACTTGAAGAGCGCGTGGCTAAACTTTCTGGTGGTGTTGCTATTATTAAAGTTGGTGCTCCTACTGAAACCGAACAGAAAGAAACTCAACAACGGATTGAGGACGCCGTTGAAGCTACCAAGGCTGCTATTGAAGAAGGAATTGTGCCTGGCGGCGGAATCGCTCTTGTTCGAGCCTCAAAAGAACTCAAAAAATACATTAGCAAGAATATGACACCGGATGATATGGCCGAAATAGTTGGTGTTAAAATTATCCTTGAAGGTCTTTATGCACCAATGAAACAGATTGTTCAAAATGCTGGTTATGAAAGTTCGGTTATTTTAGATAAAATAATTAATCGGAGTGGTGACTATGGTTTTAATGCTGCGACCGGTAAGTACGAAAATCTGATTAAAACCGGCATAATTGACCCAACCAAAGTTACCCGTTCCGCTCTCCAAAATGCTTCTTCCATTGCTTCTATGTTTCTTATTACCGAGGCGGTGGTTTGTGATAAACCAAAAAAAGATAGTGATGGAAACAGTGATAGAGCTGGCGGTGGTATGCCAGCCGGCATGGGTGGAATGATGTAAGCAGAATTTGCATCTCATAAGTTTTAAAAACAGTCCCTCACAATATGTACATATGAGGGACTGTTTTTTACTTCACCCAAAAAAGTTTCGGAAATATACTTAGTCTTCTTCTTGTGTTTCCTTAAGTTCCTTTTCGTTCCATTTAGCAAAATCACAGTCCGGATAACGATCGCAACCAAAAAAGTATCGGCCTTTTCGGGTTCGTTTTTTAACTATTATTCCTTTACCGCATTTTGGACATTTACCAAATGTATTATCTTCACTTTCCAGCGACCTGGTATTTTTACATTCCGGGAAACCGCTGCAAGCTAAAAATTTCCCAAATCGGCCTTGCTTAATTACCATTGGCCGCCCGCACTTCTCACATTTTTCATCTGTTTCCTGAATTTTACCAATCAAACTCTCTTTAGAAACCTGCTCATACTTCTTCTCAAGATTTTCATTAAAAGGATTATAAAATTCTTGAATGACCTTATGCCAATCCTCTTTACCCGCCGCAACTTCGTCAAGTTTCTTTTCCATTTCGGCTGTGAAATTCACGTTTACAATATTTGGAAAATGCTCTTTCAACACCTTATTTACTAATTCTCCAATTTCAGTTGGATGAAATCTGCGATTTGAATCTTTTTCTGTATAATTTCTTTGAATAAGAACGGAGATAATAGGAACGTAAGTTGAGGGTCTGCCAATGCCGTTTTCCTCTAAGGTTTTCACAATACTCGCTTCATTATATCGAGGAGGGGGAATTGTTTCATGTTCCTCTGGCTTAATATTTTCAGGTTTTATTTCCTCATCTTCTAAAAACTCGGGAAGTTTCTTTTCTTCATATTTCTGAAGCCAAACTTTCATATATCCGTCAAATTTCAAGATACTCCCATTTACTCGAAGTAGATACTTTTTACTCTCTGCTTTGGCTTCAATATCAATCTTAGTTCCCTTAAATACAGCTGGGGGCATTTGAGATGCAAGAAACCTATTCCTAATCAACTCAAATAGTTTAACCTCCTGTTTTTCTAATTTCTCGGTATCCGGTTCTAACTTGACAGGCCGGATTGCTTCATGCGCCTCCTGGGCCAGACGGGATTTAGTTTTAAAAAACCTTGGTTTATCAAGAGTATATTTCTCACCAAACTTTTTTCCAATCCAGCTTTTTGCCATCTTAAGAGAAATTTCAGAAAGGTTAACCGAATCGGTTCTCATATACGTAATCAATCCCTTTTCGTAAAGACGTTGAGCAAACATCATTGTCTGCTTAGCCGAGAAATAAAGTCTTTTTGAGGCTTCTTGTTGAAGGGTACTGGTAGTAAAAGGGGGTAGAGGAGAACGTTTCGTTTCTCTTTTGTCTATATTAGTCACTAAAAAATCAGCCTGATTCAGATTTTTTACAATTTCGTCCACCTGATTTTCCTCTTTAATTCCAGGTTTTGGAAAATTCTCCCCATCTATTTTTATAACCGGAGCATTAAATTCAATACCGTCTTTTACAAAAATTGCGTCAATTGTCCAATATTTTTCCGGCTTAAAACTCCGAATTTCATCCTCTCTGTCAACAATCAATCTTAAAGCCACCGACTGAACTCGGCCGGCCGAAAGGTGACTAGCAACCTTTTTCCAAAGAAAAGGGGAGAGCTTATATCCAACTAGTCGATCAAGCACCCTTCTTGCTTGTTGGGCGTCAACCAAATTCATATCAATAGATCTCGGATTTTCCAATGCTTTCTGAATAGCATCTTTAGTAATTTCATGAAAAACAATTCTTTGGCAAAGTTTTGATGTTTGACTTTTAGCTCTTGACTTCGTTTGAGTTTTAGAATTTGGCGATTGAGATTCCTCAAGATTCAAAGCTTGGGCAATATGCCAAGCAATTGCTTCGCCCTCCCGGTCTTCATCGGTAGCAATTATTACATCACTTAATTTCTCAGCTAGTTTTTTTAAGTTGGTAACATTTTTTCGGGATTTAGTAGGAATTATATATTTCGGCGTGAAATTATGTTCAATATCAACACCTATTGAGCTTTTCGGAAGATCCCGAATGTGGCCGTATGAAGATTCAACTTTATATTCATTCCCTAAAAATTCGCTTATAGTGCGAGCTTTAGTCGGTGATTCAACAATTAGCAACTTTTTATTTTTTAACGTTTTATTTGCCATGTGGTAAAGGTAATTTATTAAACCGGTATTCGTCAAGTTGCCGTTCAAGATCCTCAATGATTTCCTTGGCCGAAGTTATTAATCTAGCTCCGTTTCGAATTAACTTATGGGCTCCAAAGTAATTAGAGTGGTTAATCGGACCCGGTACTACAAATACTTCCCGGCCTTGTTCAAGAGCATAATGAGCTGTTGAAAGCGCTCCGGAACGCAAAGGTGCTTCAATAACCACTACCCCTAAGGTCAAACCACTTATAATTCTATTTCTTTCTAAGAAATGTTGTGGTAGTGAAGATATTCCAGGTTCATATTCTGAAAGAATACCGCCGTTCAACTCAAGTATTTCATGAGCTAATTCTCTATGTTCTTTTGGATAAACAGAATCAAGGCCTCCCGCTAAAACCGCTATTGTTTTTCCTTTACCTGAAAGAGCGCCTTGATGAGCCGCTCCGTCAATTCCTAAAGCTAAACCACTTACAACTACAATTCCGACTTCAGCCAAACCCTTACTAATTATTCTAGCCGCTTCAAGTCCCTGCAACGTGGCTTTTCGAGTTCCTACAATTGCCACGGCCGGTTCACTATTTCTCGGCAGTTGACCTTTGAAATATAATTTCTTGGGAATGTTGGAAATTTCTCTCAAAAGTTTTGGAAACTTTTTCTCTTTATGCTTAATTTCTTTTATAAAAAAATTCATGCTAATGTGTTCTAAAATTATAAGCCGAACCCAATGTGAGGCGTAATAATTTTAGCCAACACATTGAGCACCCCCTCACTCGAAAGTTATTCTTTATTTTCTATATCTTTAATGTTATCAGAAATTATTGGGTATAAAAATAAGATATGCTGACTAATTTTCGAGTGAGGGGGTTAGTTCGCTCAAACCAAATTTGCTGCGCCCCGTGCAACTTGAAAAGTTTCTATGGGGCTGTGCCTGCGGCTTGCAAATTTGGGAGCTTACTAAAAAAACTAGGATAGAGAAAAACTTCATTAATAACAGGTTAACCGAATACATTATTTATGATATGATAAATATGGAGATTTGTCTCATCTACCTCGTTACAATTTCATTGACTGTTAAACACTATTTTTATTATTATGAAACAAGATAGGTTAAAATCTTTTCTTCTGCGGAAGCCCAGTGAAACTTCGCTGCCGCGCCTAACGGCACGAAAAGCAAAAGAATTAGCAGCATAGTTTCACCGGGCTAACCCCGTGAAATTACACCGCTATGTTTTTTTATACGTACATTTTAGAAAGCTTGAAAGATAATAATCAGTATGTCGGTTACACTAATGATTTAAATAAAAGAATAGAAAAACATAAAAAGGGCTTGGTAAAAGCAACAAAGCATAGAAGACCTCTTAAACTAATATATTTTGAAGCATGTTTAAACAAATAAGATGCGGAACAAAGGGAAAGGTATCTCAAAACCACTTATGGTCGAAGGTGGCTTGGCAAACGCTTGTTAAATTATAAGCGGTGAAATTTCTACGGGGATGGAAATTCAAATCTTACTTATAAGAATATCAATGTAATTGTACGGGGTTTATACTATGGATAAAAAAGATAAATTCGTTAAAAAAATATCTATAAGGATCGGCTTGACTCTTCTTATTATAGGCTTACTTCTTGGCTGTATAGTTTTTGTGCGCTCCCTTATAAAAAACATGGTGGGAGATATAACCAATATTCAAAAAGAAATTGCTCAAAAATCGGCTTCCTTAAACTCTTTGGTTGAACTTCAATCTCAATATAGAAACTTTGGCCGGGCGTATTTAAATGTGTTCTACAACATTATCCCTTCAAAAGATCAATTGATTAATATTTCCAAGGAATTAGAATCAATTGCCCTTAGGCATAATCTTGGTTTCGGCTTTTCCTTTTTGAACGAGAAAAAGGCCGAGGGCGAAAACCTTGGATATATTCAGTATTCTTTGAACATCACAGGTGACTCAATTAATCAAATCTCCCAATTTATAAACGACTTAAATAATTTTCAATATTTAAATCAAGTCGAGGATATGAGCGCCACCCGAAAAACAGAAGGTGAAAAAGAGGTGGTTCAATCTATTATTAAAGCCAGAATCTATTTTAGAGACACAAATATTCAATCATGAATCCCGTTAGAAACTATCCAAGGTTTAAAAATATGGATTATCAAATAACACAAGTCAAAAGATCATTTTCAGAACAAACTAATAATACACGGTTGTCTGAAGACAACCTGTTTCTAACGGGATGAAAAAAACTAATACCAAAAAAACGTTTGGTAAAATGAAGATACGGCAGTACATTTTCTACCTTTTGGCTATAGTTATGCTCTTTTTGGCAATATGGTTTATTCTTTCAAACTTAACTTTCCTTGTTAAAAACCTGAATGAAGCCTTCGGCACTAAACCTACTTTCTCTCACGAAACTATCCAATTTGACAAACAGGGCTTTGAGAAACTAAACTTGCTCATAGAAAGATAAGAATACATTGTAATTGTACGGGGCATGTAGTTTCCTCCTACGCTCTCGCAAAAGCTTGAGCTTCGGAAGGACAAGAGGTGATGAATTTCCACACTTCTTGCGCTTCCGAAGCTTTGGCAATATTGCCAAAGCGAAGGAGCGGGCATGTAGTTCAGTGGTAGAACGCCATTCTGATAAGATGGAGGTCGCAGGTTCGATCCCTGCCATGCCCACATAAATTAGCAAAAACTTTTTCAAGTTGTACGGCGAGTAAAATAAAGGTTAATAATTCAAAACTAAAATAATAATTTTATCTATGAGTTCTAAAATTAAACAAATTAAAAAGAGAGATGGCAAAATCGTTAATTTTAACCAACAGAAAATTACCAATGCTGTTTCCAAAGCAATGCGAGTTGCGCAAGAGGGGAATTTAGACAAGGACCCTTCCCGAGTTTCAGAAAAAGTAGTTAAGGAATTGGAAAAACGCTGCCCTCCGGGGCATATTTCCGGAGTTGAGGAAATCCAAGATCTAACGGAAGAAATGTTGATAATTATGGATTTCCCAAAAACGGCCAAGGGTTATATTCTTTATCGTCAGGAAAGAGCAGAAATTCGAGAAAAGCAAAAACGTGTCCCGGAACGGGTAAAAAAATTGGTTTTAGAAAGTAAGAAATATTTTCTAAGCGCCATGGGAGAGTTTATTTATTACCGGACTTATTCGCGATGGCTGCCGGAAGAAAAACGGCGAGAAACTTGGATTGAAACTGTGGACCGCTATATTAATTTTATGAAAGAAAATCTCGGTGATAAGCTAAAAGAAAATGAATATCAAAAAATTAAAAAAGCTATTTTAAATTTTCAGGTGATGCCTTCAATGCGGTTAATGTGGTCAGCCGGAAAAGCAGCCCGAGCTACCAACGTTTGTGTTTACAATTGTTCTTATATTGCCCCCAGAGAATTAACTGATTTCGCTGAGATTATGTATCTTTTAATGTGCGGAGCTGGAGTAGGATTTTCAGTAGAGAATCAGAACATCCAGCAGCTCCCGATAATAAAACGTCAAACTAAAAAGGAGTTGACTACATATATAATTGAGGATAGTAAAGAAGGTTGGGGAGATGCTTTAACTTTAGGACTAAAAGCTTGGTATGGAGGTAAGGATATTAAATTTGATTATTCCAAGGTACGGCCGGCCGGAGCCCGGCTGAAAACTATGGGAGGAAGAAGTTCGGGTCCCGAGCCTCTCCATTCTCTCTTGGTTTTTGTTAAGAAGAAAATTTTAAGTAATCAAGGGAAAAGGCTGGCTAGTATTGATGTCCATGATGTTATTTGCAAAATTGGAAAATTGGTAGAAATGGGCGGGATGAGGCGGAGCGCCCTTATTTCTCTCTCTGACTTAGAAGATGAAAAAATGAGAAAAGCGAAAGCAGGCTATTATTATATTACCAATTCTCAACGGTCAATGGCTAATAACTCAGCGGTATATAATGAGAAACCGGTTGCTACTCAATTTATAGAAGAATGGCTATCTTTAATAAAAAGCGGTACCGGGGAAAGGGGTATTTTTAACCGGGGAGGATTAGAAAAACAGATGCCTCCTCGACGTTGGAATAAATTTAAAAAATACCAACAAACTTCCGGCACAAATCCTTGTGGAGAAATTGTCTTGAGAAGCAAGTCATTCTGCAACCTTACGGAAGTGGTAGCTCGACCGGAAGATACCGAGCAATCTTTATTGAAGAAAATTGAAATTGCTACCATTCTTGGCACTTATCAATCAACCTTTACTAATTTTCCTTATATTTCAAAACAATGGAGAAAAAATTGCGAAGAAGAAAGGTTGCTTGGAGTTTCCATTACCGGCCAATGGGATTGCCCGGCAGTTCGTCATCAGGCCACTCTTCAAAAACTTCAGCAAAGAGTCTTAAAAGTTAACAAAGAATATGCCAAGCGGTTTGGTATTAATATCGCTACCGCCGCTACCTCAGTTAAACCATCAGGTACTGTTTCTCAATTGGTAGATTCAGCTCCCGGGATGCACTCCAGACATTCTCCTTTTTACATCAGGAGAGTTCGGATTTCAGCCGAAGACCCTCTCTTCCATATGTTAAAAGAACAAAAAGTTCCTTATCATCCAGAAGTTGGTCAAACTGAAGATTCAGCTACTACTTATGTGCTTGATTTTCCAATTAAAGCTCCTAAAAAATCAGTTTTTAAGAAAGACTTGGATGCTATTAGCCAACTTGAATATTGGAAAATAGTTAAAGAAAATTATACCGAACACAATCCTTCAGTTACTATTTTAGTTGGAGAAAATGAATGGATTAAAGTGGCTAATTGGCTGTATGAAAATTGGGACATCTTGGGCGGCCTCACTTTTCTTTCTCGAAATGAACATATTTATCAATTAGCTCCTTTCGAGGAAATTAATGAGGAAAGATATAAGCAACTCGTTTCTCATTTTCCGAAAATTGACTTTTCCCAGATTCTCACCTATGAGAAAAATGATAAAACTGAAGGCGGACCTTCCGGATGCGAAGGTCTTATTTGTGAGATAAACTCGGGTTCTTAAAATCTCCGTGAGGTAAAATTTACGTGGGCCGTTAGCTTAGTGGTAAAGCACCTCATTTGTCCCGATTTACACAAATTTGAAATGTTTTATGCATATATTTTACAATTCTAAAATTTGTTATAAATCGAGGATCCTCGACAGCAAAGGTGGGCCCATAACTTAGTGGTAGAGTACCCGCCTTGCACGCGGGATATCGGGGTTCGACTCCCCGTGGGTCCACCTTTGCTGTCGGGACATATAGGAGACCAGCGGTTCGAATCCGCTACGGTCCACCTTATTTCTCTAAATATTCAATTATTTAGCCACCCATCCGCCGTCAACAACCAAAACTTCACCGTTAACAAAATCTGATTCGTCAGAAGCCAAATAAACCGCCGCCTGGGCAATATCTTCCGGCTCACCCAAACGAGAATAAGGAGTAGAAGATTCCAAAGACTGCTTGGTAGCCGGGTCAGTCAACATATCTTTGGTCATCGCCGTTTTAATAACTCCGGGGGCAATACAATTTACATTAATTCTCTTTGGAGCATACTCTAAAGCCATTTCTTTTGTTAGGGCAATTATGCCACCCTTTGAAGCGCAATAGGCGCCACTTTGAGCAAAACCAACTAAACCAGCAATTGAAGCGGTATTAACGATTTTACCCTTACCTTGCTTAAACATTTCCGGAATAACTCTTTTACTGCCCAAAAACACGCTTTTTAAGTTAATGTCAATAATTTTATCCCAATCCTCTTCAAGCATTTCATGAAGATTATAAGTTCTGTATATACCGGCGTTATTGACTAAAATATCAACTCGTCCAAATTTATTCAGACAATCTTTGGCCATTTTATCAATATCATTTGCTTTACTAACATCTGTTTTAACAAAAATAGCTTCTCCTTCCTGTTTTTCAATTTGTTCCACTGTTTCTTTCCCGCTTTGTTCTGACCAATCGGCCACGACTATCTTTGCTCCTTCTTTTGAAAAGGCCAAAGCAATTGCTCTGCCAATTCCAGAACCGGCTCCGGTGATAATTGCAATTTTATCTTTTAATCGCATACCATTCATTTTCTTTATTTCTCAATAGTCCTTTCGACCTTTAAGTTTTATTCCTTACAACAGTTAATGATTTTTTGGATTATTTTATTAATCTTAGTTAACAGAGGACTCCTTTCTTTATCGTGGATATCTAATTGATTTTCATCAACTTTTTTAACATCGCCGATATCAACCATTTTTAAGTTTAATCCCCAAAACAAAGAATATAAATCATAAGATTTAGAAAACAAATCTTTTGCCTCCTTTTTATTACCCTTATTTAACTCTTTGGTCCCAACTTCTATTAATCGCATGGAGGCAGCCAACAAATGCTTACTGATACACCAAACCTCTCCTTCATAATCTTTAATAATTTTTTTCAACAATTCTTTTCTCATTTCTCGCACTTCCTGTAGTAAATCAAAGTATTTTTCTTTTTGAGTCTTGGCTCCGGTAAAAAATAAATGCTCCTCAATGCTTACTAAATTCATAATAGCAATACTCAAGTCCTCGTCAGCTGATAAATCAAGTTTATTCTCCTTGATTACTTTTTCTGTCTTTTCTAATAAATTTTTATATTTTTCTTCTAACATAATTTAGCATTTAGTAATAAAGTAAAAAATTATACTGGCAATGATTAAAAATAAAACGGGGATAACCACTTTTTGAAAAGAGAAGTAAACTTTGTTATTGTTTTTCTTTTTCAATAAATTGTGTATCCAAACACCAAGAGAGAAAATTAAGCTGCCGAAAAAAATTCCAATTAAAAGTTTGTTAAATCCCCAGAGCTGACTACAAGAATAACTAATAAGTCCTGTCCAGTAAAGCGGAAGAATAACAATTAGATAAAACGAAATCGCAACTAAAGACTGGCGGAATTTAAATTTAATGTTCTTTTTATTCAACCAAGAAACAAACCAGATGATTAAAGAAACAATCAATCCGCCAACCCAAATTCCGAAAATAACATCATCAATGCCCAGCCAGCGAGAAATCCCAAGCCCGCCAGCTACGGCTACTATACAAACCGGGCAAACAGCCAAAGTGGAAAGAGGGGAGAATAAAGCAATAAAGAACAAGGGACCCAAAATGTTTTTCGTTATGTTTTTCACCCCGTTAGAAATTTTCATAAATTTTGCCTATAAGATGCCCCGGTTATAAACTCTGTTAATACAGAATTTCTAACGGGGTTCATTTTTTAACATTTTTGTTTAATTCTTTAAGTAATCTTTCCAAATCAATATCATACATTTCACAAACTTCGCCGATTTTTAACGCTTCCATTTCAAAAACAGCCATCGGACAACCCAAACAAGGTAAATTGTATTTTGCTAAAATTTTACTCGCTTTAGAATTTTCTAA
>Ga0222703_1000372_pt1 | contig 10631 bp, 25 predicted proteins | sample AntAcemetage1506_FD_179827 | JGI IMG/M metagenome (GOLD analysis project Ga0222703, IMG submission 179827) | Saline water microbial communities from Ace Lake, Antarctica - #1506 | ecosystem: Environmental > Aquatic > Non-marine Saline and Alkaline > Saline | place: Antarctica: Ace Lake...
TTCAATAAGCTTCGGAAAACTTTATTCTGGTTCGGCTCAAACTGAAATGTCTGGAGTTATCACATTAATTTGCGGTGCTGGTTACGAAGAGATTCAAGAATGGTCTGTTGATTCAAATACTTACGGAGTAGAGTTATTAAGCAAACACACCTTCGAGGGCGTCCCAGCTGATACGACTTGTATTGCCGAGGCTGTTACGAGTGAATGTAGAACTGATATTTACGAAGGGAAATGCGAGACTTTAAGAAAAACGATAACTATAAAAACCCCAGAGGTAAGTAATTAATATGGCAAAGAAAAAATCAACTAAGAAAATTCCTGTCACTTGTCCAACAAAAAAACAAGCGGATAAAATTTGTTCTAGAGATGGGAAGAAATCTCATAATTGTAAAAAGATAACTAGCTTAGTTAAGAGGTGTAAACGTGGCAAGTAATATCGATAAGAAGTTAGTTGAGAAAGAAGTTGGTTCTAAGATTTCTAAACAAGAAGAAATAGAAGATTTTGGCGGTGCGACTAGATTAGAATTTAAAGATGGTAAGGAATATTTAGTTTTTTCTTCCTACGAAGACGCAAAATATTTCGCAGAGAGGCAAGTTGAAAGAGATATTGAAGATGAGCCAGAGATGTTTAATAAAGATTTTATAAATGGTTTCGTCGATAAGAGAAGAGCAGTTGAAGACATAAGATTAACTATTGAAAATGATTCTGGATGGTATGAACAATTTGAATCAGAAGAAGAGCCAGAAACCGACGAGGATTATGAAAAGCTTTCAGATTGGGCTGACGAAAAAGCAAACGAAATAGTAGAGAATGAAGAATATGAAGATTATAACATTGACAAGAACAGGTATCTTAATTTATCACAGGCTGCAGAGAATGCAATTCAAACCGACGGTGTTGCACACTTTTTATCTAGCTACGATGGTGAAGAGGTCGAATTAGACAATGGAAACGTTATGTATAGACTTAATTAATTAATCGACAGATTTAAATACTAAACTAACTTAAAAAAACCATGAAGATGACAAAAAAGAAATTGCTTTTGATTCCAGTATTTTTATTAGCGGTAATTGGAGTATTCGCATTTTCTATGATTCCAACTGCTAATGTAGCTGACGATGGAATTTCTATAACTTATCACTCTGATGTTTGTAAGACTGTAACACGAGCCGACGGAACTGTTGAGCCTACTGATTGTTCTCATAATCTTTTGTATAATTCTGGTAAGGAATTAATCGAAGCTTATCTTGGAGACGGTAATACTGAAGATGCAGTAACTAATATTTCTTTATGCGACGCAGATGTCGGATGTGCTGAACCTACAGCAGCTGGTTCTGAAGCTTTTAATACTCTTATGGATTCTGGATTATCTCCAGTTCCTGGTTCTACTTACGCTTCGGTTGCTGGAAGTGATGGTAATTGGACTGTTTCAACTGAATTTACAGCTAATGCTTCTGTTAAAACGAATGTAACAAGATTAAGTAATCAAGCTGGAATTGCATTCGCTGGTAATTCTTTTACTTTGGTATCCCTGGAATCGGGGGATAAATTATCTATAGAGTGGAACATCTGGGTAAGTTGATTACAAATGGTAGAACGAGATTCTAGTGGTAGATTTATTAAAGGACATAAGGTTGATGATTCTTGGAGATTAAAACTTAAACAAGCAAATTTAGGAAGAAAGCAACCAGAATCTGAAAAACAAAAAAGGTCAAAAAGCCTTAAAAATTATTATTCTAAAGAAGAAAATTTAGAGAAACAAAGAAAAATACAAAAAGTCTCCCAATTTAAAAGAAGAAAAATAACTGCGACCAGAGAAGAACTAGTAGAACTTTATTGGAATAAGAAAAAATCAATACGTCAAATTGCTAAGATATTTGGAGTTCATTATAATGCAGTATATGATAGATTCAGAAGAGATAAAATTCCTAAAATGGATTCTAAAACTGCGTCTAAATTTAATCAAGGAGAATTAACAGAGAGTGGTCGTAAAAAAATTTCTAATACAGCAAAGAAAACCCAAAAGAGAATATTTGAAGACCCAGAACTTAAAAAAGAGAGATTAGAAAGATTGAAGGAAATGCGAAAATTAATTACCCCAGAAACTCTAAAAAAGATTGGAAAAACCCAAAGAGCCTTATGGAAAGCCCCAGAGTATTCAAAAAAAATGTTCAAAGCTTTTGCAGTATCTCCAAACAAACCAGAGACATTAGTTTTAAATTTGATTGTTAATATTAATTCTAATTTTTTCTACAACAAAGGAGAAGTAAATGTCGACGGAAAAATCCCAGATTTCGTAAATTTAAAAGCAAAAAAGATTTTAGAGGTTCATGGTAGAGCATTCCACGACCCAGATTTCCGTTCAGTAGTCCCTAAAAATATTCCATATCACCGAACCAAAAAGGGAACAGAAGAGCATTATACTAAAAATGGTTATGAATGTTTAGTCGTCTGGGACACAGACCTAGGCAAGAAAGAAACTCTTAATGAGATAGAGCAATTCTGTATATCCAAACATATTTAAACTTCAAATTCCTATATATTACATGGGAAATAGAATCTGGGCAATGGAGAATGTTCTTTTAACTCTTAAAAGTTTTGTTGTTTCGATTATTACTGCTTTAATCATGTTTATCCCTGTCGTCCTTGCTACAATCCTAATAAGCAAAGATATGATTCTATTTGGTCGTTTGCTCCAGGTTCTAAGCCTAGTAGGTTATTTCTGGGTTTGGGGATGGATTGCTAATAAGTTCTGGGATTGGGAATAGGTAATTTTAAATAGTTAAATAACTAATCTGTTTTATGAAAAAGAGTGTATTTTTGATGATTGTTTTATCCCTGGTCTTGATAAACTTTGTCCAGGCTGAATCATGCACAGTAGATATTAATGACTATGAAGACAGGCTAGAAAACATTGAGAGTAAAATCGACACAATCGAATCTCATTATAATTTATTGCCTACGATAGCCCAGGATGTTAAAAATTTAGAAATAGACATCGAAGATATTCAAATAGAAGATTCAAATTTTAAGATTTATTTAGTTCCAGGAACAATAATAATTTCTTTAGTAATCATTCTTGTAATAATTTTAGTGAGGCAGAAAAATGGATGAACCAGATATACCAAGTGAGGAGAGAGAGAAACTTTTTCCTTTCGTCCCAGTTTCTGCAATCCCAGTTTTTGTTTTTACGTTAATCACATTAGGAATCCTTTTGTTTGATTTTTCTGGGAATTATTCGACAAATCCAGTAGTTTTTTATTCAATTCCGCTTCTTTATGCCCTTACATTTTTAGTAAATGATTCTTTCCCAGTAATTATTAGCGTAATCGGTGCGGCAGTCCCAACACTTAGAAGCAAGATTGTAGCTGCAATTTCAATCCCAATAGGATGGTTAGCTGGATGGGGTCTCGTTACCCTGGCAATGGCGAAAGGCTCTATTTTTAAGATTGCTACTTATCCTTGGGCGGTCACATCTTTAGCCACAGTCGGGGCTTTATCGACGTTCACAACATCGACTAGCTTTGTTTTATATTTATTCGTAGCATTATTTGAAGAAATCGCAGCAATCATTATGGGTAAGAATGTGGCTAATTGGTTGCACATTAAGGGGATGTCTGGAATCCCAGCGTCTTTATTAGGATACTTGATAGGTAGAATTGCCTTAATTTCCCATCATTGGTTTTCATACGGGGGACTTAGAGAGCCGTCATTATATTTATCAGCAATGTTTATGTTTACAGTTTTCACATTATTGGGAATTGCGATTGGTATATTGATGAAAGGTTTCGAGGATGAATTATCAGATTATAAAGTAATTCCAATTTCAATCTTTGTTATGGTAGCTGCACATCTAGCGTTTGATTTTGTAATGAGCCAATTAATGGTGATTATCAAGGTTGCCGCCCCGTTGATTCTTAACCTTCCGCTCGTTTAGAATCTTATATACTTTTTTCATTTGAGACCTTGGGATTCCAAATTTCTCTTCTTTCTTTTTCCATAAGACTTCTTCTAGATAAATCCCTGCTAAGTTTTCATTTCTAGAAATCCATTCTATTCGAGCATATTGTTTTTTTATCATTATCTTTCTTGCACGTTTCCATAACTCTCTATTTTTAGAGCCGAATTTTGAAAGATTCTTCGAGTTAACTTCTTTTGATACACGAAGATTATCTGTATAAATAAGTGGACTATCCTTAGAACATTTTTCTAATGCTGAAATCAACGCAAGATATTCGATTTGCATAACATTATATTTAGTCTTGAATCTACGAACCTTAGCCCAGTTAAGATTATTATGTTTAGAAATTACACAATAAATTGAGCCGAACTGATTACTTCCACCATCACAATAAATCACCCCTTTCATTTTTATGCCATTAGTTTAAAGATTATGTTAACGCAAATTCCTACGATTAGCCATAGAAGCCAATACATCATATCCTTATTTTTAATCCCCTTTATTGTAATATTAACCCAAAAAAATCCTAGTATAAAATTGTAAATAACCAGGGGGTTTTCAGTCCCTAAATATATTGACATAATTGCAGCCTTAAACAACAAATACCAAAAAGAAAAAATAAATGGCGTATGTTGAGATTTGCATTCACAAGTCTTGATTAGAAAAATAAAAATAAAAAATATTGAAATAGTTTCGATTATAGGAATCAAAATAAAATCTTTGATGAAGTGTTCAGCTAAAAAGAATGGAGTTACAGCAATTAAAGAAATAATAAAAATATATAAGTTATCTGAAACTTTCATTGTAAATTCTGTTTCAGTTGTCTATATTGTATCATCATCTCTTGAAATCTTTCTGCGTCACCAGTTTCTGGATTATCTGGATGAAGTTGTTTTGCCAGTTTTCTAAATTTTAGTTCTAAATGTTCAATATTTGTTACGTCGCTAAAATATCTTTCACTCATTTCTACTGAATCCCCAGGTGCTGGTAATGCCTTAAATCCAGTAAATAAACCATCTAAAAACTCGCTTCCTCCCCATCTTTCTAAACCTCTAATTGCCTTAATCGATAGATACAAAGCCCATAAATTATGTTCTGGTTTATCCCATCTGTCACAAGCCATAGCCTTATCAGAATCTTTTAATTTGAAATAAATTACAACTCCAGCGTCATCAGTTCTTTGGTTTGCATAGAATCCACCGCTTAGTTTTGTTTGTAGATTTGTAGAAATAATACACTCCTTAGCACCCAATTTTCTTAATTCGTCAGCCAAATAATCTCCAGCTCTTGAAACACTAGAAACTTGGAATCTTGCTCTTTGTGGATTCTTTGTTCGAGGCTGTTGATTCAACCATTGTAAGGGGGATTTAAACTTCATATAGTTATTTAACTATTTAACTATTTAAATGTTACTATAAACTTAGAGGCGGAATAAAAAGAAGTTACTTCAATGACTTCAGACTAGCCTACTCAACCTACTCTACCTCTTTTTATCCATTGCGATTAAAATAATATGCAATGTTCCGCCTCTAAGAAAAAGAGGTGAATATTATAATAAGAATTAATTACTTAATAAACCTAATGAATGAAGTTTTTTATGACATTTTTGACAGAGAAGCACACAATCTTTAATATTTTTAGTATACTTTTTATGATGGATTTCTAATTTTTTATTAGACTTACAAAACTGACATCCATTGTATTTTTTTATCAAGATTGGAAAATGATGTTTCTGACTATAATGTTGAAAATATTTCTTTTTATTATAGTCTTTTAATTTTCTTCTCTTAACATCGTATGCTCTTTTTTTATCTTTATTTTTCTTATCATATTTTTTTTGATATGCTATTTTTTTATCACGATTTTTATAATAGTAAGAATCCTCTTTCTTTTCCATAAAATAAAAAAGTGAGTAGTTGTTATAAACTTTCCTAAAAAATAAAAAGGGCAATGTCGGGTTAGAGTAATTTGCTTCCTCCCATAACATCGCCCATAGCCTCGTAGTTTGTGGTTTACTATTAACCGTTAGTTAACTCGGCATAACTAATTGCCGTCCTGGATTACGCACAGGTTAGCGACCTCCCAGGCATATTTCAAAGAGCAATATTAAACTAAATGAATTTTGGAAGTAAATAAGAAAGGAATTTGTTATTTATAAAATTATCGTATAGATTTTTTTCATAGATAAAACTTAAATATACTAAATGGTTACCGATTTTATGGATAGACAACTGCTGCAACTACAAACAGAAGAGATAAGTTTACTTTCAAATAAGAGATTAGATGAAATTATCAACTCTAAACAATTTAGATATGTTCCTAAAAAAATGCAAGATAAAATATTAAATCTAAGAGATTTAATTGACAGATATTAGTTTATAGCCTATTGGAAACCATTTTTACTAACTTACTTAACAATCCTTTGTTTTCTTTACTTTCTATAAGTTCGCATATTTTATCACCATTATAAAAACTTAAACATTCCTTGCATTTGTATAATGGAGTTAATCCCTTTTCTGTATAAACGCTAAAGACATAAACCAAAGGTCTTCTTTTCTCACATTTTGGATGAGGGCAATAAACATTTATGTTTCTAGGAGGTTCGTCAAAGTGAGAATCAAATTTAGATACTCTTTTATCGAATTTTTGTTGTGTGTTTTTAGCCATTTTTAATAGTTTTCTAAAAAGTTTTCTATAGCCTCTTGTAAATCTACCTTACAATTTAAGACAGTTGTTGTTCCGCCAGAATATTTAACCATGCCAAGTTTATCTAAAACTGAAACCATTAAAGTATACTTATTATGCCACATTCTGTCAGAGAAAAATGGGTTGTCCCCTCTACGCCATCCGCTATGACCTAATTCAGCTCTGTCAGAGAAAGTTAATGCAAGAACTGGGGATTTTATAGGCTCTCCTTTGTTTAAGTATAAGATAGCCTCTACGAGGGTTTTCATTTCATTTTTATAGATTATTGTTTGAACTTCCTTAGCCTCTTCGTTTTTATCTGGTTTCTGATATTTTACTACTATGATGTGGTCTATCATGTCGATTATCTTAAAACTGCTCTTTCCTTTCCATGCGTCAGCCTCGACTTCTAAATTAATCTCTGGATGAAAATGATTATAAGCATTAAGCAAACCTTCAAATAAAAATCGATATTCAACATTCTTCTCACGACCATACTTAGAAATTCTTCCCTTAATCCAACCACGCATATCTTTAGCTGTTGTTTTGCCTTCAAACTTTGTTTCAGATTTGCTGATTATAACGTCGGTGACTACTTGTTTATTTTTAACTTCCATTATTAAAATACCCATACCATTTAATTAAAAGAATAGTAGTTATAATACTAATAAAAAATACTAATGACTTGAAGGGTTCGTGGATAATGTAGGTAATTCCAATTAATAGTATAATTATTATTGACGGTAATATTCCGATTATTTTTTTAACTTCCATTATTCCTCCAGGTAATAACAAGTATAATTATTGAGGCTAATAGCAACGGAGCATAAAATATAAAATTCTGTTGTGGGCTAGGAAAAAACAATAAACCAAGAATGATAGCAATCGTTGTAAATATTTTAATCTTAATTCCCATATTCAGAATTAGGATTTACTTCAAGATAACATTCCTTGCATAAATATTTCTCCTTATCAACAAAAGTTTCTTTCACGTCGTTGCCGCACTCCTCACATTTCATTTGGTATCCTCTGCAAATTTAGATGATGGTCTACCAATATTTTTCCCTTCAAGTCTATCTTTTTCCATGCCTTCTTTTATTTTATTTGACCTTATCCTACACTCCCATTCTGCAAATAATAAAAAGATTGATGATTGCATCCAAGATTTTTCAGATGTTATTTCTATTTCTCCATCCTTTAAACTTATTATTTTTACTCCAAGATTTCTAAACTTTTCTAGCCATTGAATCCCAAGTCCAAGATTTCTAGAAAATCTAGTCATATCTTCAATATAAATTTCTTTTATATGATGTCCGCAACAATATTTATACAACTTTAAGAACTCTTTTCTACTATTCCAATCCTCATTATATGCAATAACACCATTATCAGAAAATATTTCAAATTCAAATATCTCTCTCCTGTTAAGATAATCACTGATAAATGTTATTTGTCGTTCAATATCTTGTCTTTTCTCTCCATCAGATTTCTTTTTATTATCACTTGTTCTTACATATATTGCTATACTATAATTTGGTAAATTATTTTCATCCATTTTAAAAAATATACCTCTTAACCAAAAGAGCGAGTATCGCAATGGCAGCAACTATTCCAAGAGACCAATTAACAATTTTATCGCCATTCATCTTATTCAGAATCTCCGCAGTTACAGATAACATCTGGACAGTTTATTTCGTTGACTATTGTAAAATTATTTTCGTTTTCAGTCTTAGGCTCGAATGTGAAATTATTGAATGTGTTTGAAGTTACGTTAGGGTCGACGTTTACTTCTTGATTGATACTGCTTTGAAACTTTCCATCTTTTACAAGATTTAGAAACATAAAACCTCCAATTATAATCAAAACTACGGAAGCAATAAAGAATAATCGAAGAAATGAATAGAACTTTTTGTTGACTACCTTCTGCGTTGGCATTACTGGTTGTTTGTGTGTTTCTTTTGCCTGTTCATCAACATTAGGAAGTTTTCTATAAAGTGGCTTCTTGCCTGGGACAAACTCGCCATTTAAGGGAACATCAAAAGGGCTAGGATTTTCCATCTGCCAGTTCTCCTTTTTCAATATTAATTATAGGAAAGATAGATTGGTTGGCTGCTTCCTGTAGTGCTTCTTGCCTATTAATTTCTTTAGCCTCTTTGAATATCATTGTTTCTTCACTCCGTCATTTTCATGTAATGCGAACTCTCTCTTGCATTGCTGCATAATTTGATTTCTTTCCAGACATCTATCAAAAATATCATCATTACCATTCATTGTAGCCATTTCTCCAATTTTATTATTTCTTTCTATAGCCATAAGTAATTCCTCTTTACTTTCCCATGTAGACCAGACCTTTTCTGCGTATGTTTCCATCTTAACAAGGACTCCTATCTACAATTTCCAATAATTGTTCTACCATAAGACCAAAATATTTTCTAATTTCTTCCTTTGTTTCCATAGAAGATAATAGTTCATCAGTAATATAATCATGCCTTTTAATATCTCCTCTTGAAACCTCTATTTTTAATACCATTATTCAGATACCTCTTTGACATTGTTTGTGTCGTCTGAATTTAATATCTGTATAAGTTCAAATATTCTTTCTTTTTCTTTTTGAATATCCTGTAGTTTCTTTTCTAGTTCTTCTTGCATCTTTAATAATATTCCTAAATCAGAATGAAAACTTTCGTTTGTAACATCTTTCAATTGATGCCAAAAATCTTGATATTTATCCTTTCCGTCTATTTCTACAAATGGTTTCATTCTTCTCCTCCGACATTGTTGTCGTCTTTAGATTCATGTAAGGCGAACTGCTCAATAACCCTTATCTCATAATTATTAACATCTTTTCCATTCTCAATTATCAATTCTGTCTTAACTCCTAACATCTTCTCTCTTTCATAAAAGAAGAAAGTTTCCCACACATTCCCCGTATATCTTTCCCATTCATGTTTGTTTAAATTTTTTACTAATTCTTTTGAATGTGCTAATCTTCCTTTGGTCGCAATAATAAATAATAAAACTCTTGAAGCACCGCTTAGAGTATATTTCCCATTTTCCTTAATCAACCAAGAATCATCAATTAGTTTATCCTTTCTTCTGTTAGTCAAACTTTTGTCTATGGAAATTGGAAATGTTCTAGCATCTTTCTTAGCTTGTCTTCTAATCTTTTCTAATCTTTTCTTAATAATTGGTTTCATTCTGCTACCCCTTTGACATTGTTGTCGTCGTCAAATACATTTTCTTTAAATTTAATTGCTTTTTTTAATTCTTCAATATCACATGGGAATAATACAATAATCGCTTCATTTTTAATTGCTGGTGATATAATTCTCATTAGTCCATCATTCCAGACTTCAAAGTTTCCAAATTTTTTAATTGGTTTTTCTTTTATCATTGTTCATCTCCGACATTGTTTACGAACCTAGTATCCATAACTTCAAATCCTATTTCTTTTGCTTTTGATTCTGTTATGTCTGCCCAAAATGGTATTATCCCATGATTTAATTTACATTGTTGTATCATTTTTCAACCTCGACATTTAATGCGTCTTTAGTTTTCTCTGGAAGAGTTGGCTCTCCAACTGGATTAAGTAATTTATTTGTTTCTGTAACTGCATCAATAATCTCATCAACTTCGCAACTTCATTTAAAATCTCTTTTTCCATAAACCACAAATCTCTTAATTCAATCTCAACTACAAGCACAAGTCTCTCTGCAAATGTATTATTTCTTCTTTCTTCGGCTTCCATACGAGCCTTGTAACGCATGAACTCGGCATGGTTCTTATAATATATCCCCATCTTAATCATTCACAACCTCATAAGCATAATAACCTTCTTCGGTTAATTCAATATCCCATGAGAATTTAATGTTTAATTCTTTAGCATAATATTCTAATAAAATTTTATTATCAAAAGAACGAGTTAAATTAAATTTACCGTCGTGAGATTTCCAAACTAGAACATAAGTATATTCATTCATTATG
>Ga0222703_1000373_pt1 | contig 10629 bp, 12 predicted proteins | sample AntAcemetage1506_FD_179827 | JGI IMG/M metagenome (GOLD analysis project Ga0222703, IMG submission 179827) | Saline water microbial communities from Ace Lake, Antarctica - #1506 | ecosystem: Environmental > Aquatic > Non-marine Saline and Alkaline > Saline | place: Antarctica: Ace Lake...
ATTTACCCATTGCTTCGGAACAATTATACCTCCACTGAAAGAAATCCATAAATCAACTCCAGGAGTTCCGGACGCACCATTGAGATATATCCCAGTCGTACTTGGAAAATACTCTGTATTAGTCGTGTTTTTTAATCTAATTTGAACATACGGGTGCGATTGCCCGTTCATAAAAACACTGGCAAAAACTGAGTGCCACATATAAGTAACCTTAGAAGCCGTATTGATACTTGTTCCTACACTCCTCCATGTTGCGTCATCAGTTACAGAGTTTTGATATGAGCCAACGGCATATCCAGTTTCTCCACTTCCAGCAGTCAAAACAGAGCCAGTAATTGACGTAACACTTGCACCTGATGTGACTCCCCCAGTAATTGAAGTATCACTCGGACCTGCAGTAACTCCTCCAGTAATTGAAACATTTGAAGTTGCAGTGTCGGTTGGTTGAGTAAAAGAAACAGCTTCTCTGTTTGCTCGAGCAATTGCACTACTTTTAGCAAGTGAATCAATAGCTCCTTCTCTTTCAGTTGTTGGTCTTACTTCGAAATAAAGCACAGAACTGTTTGTAGTAACTACTCTTTTTGTAGAAACTATTCTCAAATCTGTTGCAGTAACCCCAATGTTTGGAGCTTCAAGAGTAATAACATCTCCGAGTGTGTGGGAGTAATAAGGATTTGAAAGTCCGAAACCATAACTTAATTTATTCGAACTTAAAGTCAAATACATTGTTTGTGCAAGTTTCTGACATTCTGCTGCAGAATCACGTGATTTATCGATAACTGTTTTTTCATTTTCTCCAAGATTCCAACTTGGAGCATTTGCTCCTCCAGCTCCCCAAACTCCGGAAACTTGTTCAGCTCCGTAACCTTTTCCAATAACTGTGATTCTTGTTACTGTTTCGAGTTCGTCCTCTTGTTTTGAAATATTATAAACTCCTACTCCGTCTACAAGAGTTCCAACAGATGAAGAACTTCCTTGATGGTCAAGAACATCAAGCTCATCGTTCACATCATCAATACTCCAATCTTGATCTGTAAGCGAACACAATTTATCAACTGCCTCAAGAGAAGTCTGCGCAGTATAAGTTCTGAAATTCGTTACTGTTTGATTTTCAATAGTGCCGACTGTGATTCCACTTACAAAACTCAACAAATTATTTGTGCCAGAACTAACAACTCCTGTGGTTGTTGTTGCCGAGAAACCTTGTTCTGCGGTGTTTGGTTGGCTTAAAACCGATTCTCCATACCCGATTCCTTCAAGTAACATTTCTCCAGTCGAAGTGTTTGTTATTTTCTTAATCTTTCCTTTCAGATCAAGAACACCATTCCAATAAATGAAAACTTTAAACCCGACTTGGAAATCTGTTCTTTTGGAATCACTTGTCCCATCAATTAAAATATCAAAATACCTTGTTCCGTTCATTGGTTTTACGTACATTGTCTTAGTAAAATAAACCACTTGATTATTTCCAGAACTGTTTTGAACTTGAACACTTAAAACCATTTAATCACCCAACGTAGTACGCATCAAACCAATCAGCAGTAACTACTGCAGCGGCATCATTTCCAGTAAGAGTAACTGAACAGGCTTGGTCACTCGCACTCGCATTTACCCATGGACCATAAGGTCCAACGCCATTAGTAATAGTTCCTACTTTTGTGAAAGTTGTATCTCCTAAAGCATAAGCATAGAAAAACTCCGAAACTTTAGCTCCTCCTCTGCCTGTTTGTGGAACGTATCTTATAACGTCAATTACAAGCGTGTTTCCAGAAGTCAAAGAACCAGACCATTCAATTATATTAGGACTTGCTGTTTGGGTGCTTGCGTCTCCTAACTCAATTTTAGTAATTGCAGAACCAGTAGTGTTTTCTATTGTCCATTTAATAAAAGCCGGAGCGTTTCCACTATTGTCAAAAGAACCAGTACTGCTACCAGTAGCATCATTAAGAGCAGTTTCAGAAGCATTGCTTATAGTAACAGAATATTGTCGAGCAGTACCATTCGCATAAGGTAAAACAGAACTCATTGACAATACATAGTCTATGAAATTAGCTCTGCCTCCTTGGTAAGTGTGTTTTAAGGACATTCCTCTAACATCATAAAACCTTGTGCCAGAAATCCAGAATCTCTTAATATCATTGTCTCCTATTTGAGTCATTAAAAGATTTAGATTTGCTAATCTACTTGAGCCGTGCATCTCTCCTGTAAAAACAAGATTCCGAGTAACGATTCCTCCATTACCAAAAAAGATATGAAACTTTCCATAAGGTATTATTGTTTCAGTATCATTTCTCACAAACGGAACATCAACAGATTTAGGATTGTTTGGAAAACTAAAAGTTGCATCTGCATAAGACTGTGTTATCGAACCAATTTTCATTGTAGCCATTTTCATCACCCATAATTTTTATATCTCATAGATTCATAACCAGGAGTAGCTTCTTCATAATTTTTAAAATATCTATCAATCAAACTATTAAGACTCCAACCTTCAGCATTAACATTTCCACTACCAATTTCGTCAAGCATATCCTGCATAGTCATAGCTGAAGCCTCAAAAGCATTCATAACCATTGCAGGAATCGTTCCTCTTGGTCCTTGTGATTCAAAAACACCACTACCTAAACCGGCAAGAGATTGAGCTGCGCCTATTGCGGTGGAAGCTAACTCAAAATTTCCTTTGTCTTGCTCGGTCAAATAAACTTCTTGTCCATTAACAGTAACTTTTTCTGGAACAGGAGGTTTATCTCTATCTTTATCGAATAAATCCATTAAAAACTTTACTTCTTTGTAAGCCTTTCCAGCATTTGTCGCCAAAATATCAAAATCACTCATAAGCGCCAAGAGAACATCTTTCAGAAATTCCAACACAGGCCGTCCATCAGTTCCGAGCCATTCTACAAAACCTGTAAACATTCTTGCAAATTCAGCAAAAACTGGTTTTAATTCTGCACCAAGAATTCTTGTAAGCTTTGCAAAAGCTATTTCCATTTTCGCAAGTTCAGGAGCTACTTGAGGAGAAAGTGCTGCAATTCCAAGAGTAGTTGCAACAAGACCAATACCGATTTTAGCAAGAGAAATAGCTACGCCACCGAGTCCGCCTGCAAGACGAGATATGTCTCCAAAACTTCCTTCAGCAGAATCTTTCATTCCTTTTAATGAATTCTTCATTTCTCCAAGACCATGTTTAATACTACTGACATCAATACTTCCTGCTATGTGTACGCTTCCAACATTTGCCATATTATTTCCTTCTCATTGATTGTTCCATCATCTTGTCCAACTTCTTTCTTCTGTTTCTAAATCCAACTACTTTAAGCAATAAACTTCTTTCCTTAACAGACATTCTATTAAGGTCGCTTAGAGTTATCGCTCCTTTAAACTCGTCAAGTATGTTCAACTTGTTAATCAAAGCAACAGCAATTGGGTGGTAAGTTCTATCTCTACCAACTATTGCTATTTCGAGTTTTTTACTACCTCACTCTCCAATGAATTCATAATTCTTATTTGTTTCAGCAACTCGTTTCTCAATTTAGGCTTAAGCTTATTTAAGATTTCGAGTTTCTCGTCTTCGTTTAATTCAGACCAGGCTTTCTCGCCTTTACTGTACGGAGCATCGATAACACAAATTTTTAACCATTCAGAATTCCTTACAGAAATATCAAAATCTGCTTTGAACTCGTCTGGATTGTCCTTATCTTGAACAAATTTTGTGAACTTATTTGTTACCTTGTCTGATTCTTCTCCATTAAGAGGTTTCAATTTGAATTTCCTTCCCCCGATTTCTACATCAATCGGTGTCAAATCAACGAAATCTGCCTCATAGTTTTCTGTCATATATACCATCTCCATTGGTTTATGTAAACGTCTCGTAATTAGTAAGAGCGTCTACAGCCACAAAAGCAGCTGAATTAATATCTATATTTAAAGTTACTTGGTTCTTTCCACCAACAACAGTTGGATCGGGAGCCTTATTCAAATAAGCTCCAGTAAATGTGGTTGTTAATTTATCGGTTGCAGAACGTGTAAACGCTAAAGTATTTGTGCTTCCTAAAAGGTCTGCTGAATCGAGCATGTCGAAGAAAGTGTCATCAACGTACTCAGCTACTGCTGTTAAATTGTACTTCCTTGTCGTTTGACTTGATTCTCCTTTCACTCTATCTAAATCGCTGTTTGCATATCTTCCGTCTGAAAGTCCATTCGTTATTGTGAAGGTTCCAGATTTCAAATAAGCAACTTTGCCACCTTCAAGAGTCAACAGCACGTGCCTTGGTTTAAATCCTTCTGTGGTTGGTGCTGTAATATCAGTAACTGCTGTCCCGTTATTACAATCCTCTGCCAAAATTGTAGCTTGAGCTTGTAAGAAGTTTCCTGCAGAAGTTGAATCCCAAGATAAAGCCAACTGGTCCATTTGACAACCTTCGTACCTTCTAACTCTCGGAGTTGTTGCCTTAATCGCTCTTTCTAAAGTGAAACTTAACAATCCTGCAGTTGCATTTGTAAAAGTGTGAGTTGTCGGGCCTGTATTTGTATCGGTTACATCACTTGAAACATCGCATAAAACGAATTTCAAGAATCTCCAATCCTGTGGTGTGAAAGATAAAACTCCACCCCAATCTTCTTGACCGAATTCTCGAGCTTCGACATCGAGAGTTCCAGCTCCTGTGCTTAGCACTTCGGTTACGTTCTGAGCGTTTTTATTCGGATCGAATGTTGCATTTCTCCCCAGAACAATTTTGGGTGTTGCTACTGTCCCATAAGTTGTTTCTGCATCAGAAATAGAAATCTGTTCTCTCTTTCCAAGCATAAATTCAGTTGTTGCCATAATCTTATCCTCCTTAGTGTCCTACGTTAGTTCCATACAGCACAAATCTTTGCCCGTGCCTGTATTTTTGAGTGTCTTCTTCATAAGGTAAATTCCCAAAAGTAATTCCTTCATAATCGTACAGTTGGTCGTACAAATCATTGACATAATTAATGAAAGCAGATTCTACTTGCGTTCCGAGATATTCAGCAAGGTCCTGTTTCGTGTAAGCCTTGCTTGAAATTGTTTTACTATAGCCGTCCTTAATCCAACAATCTACTTGGAAAACAATTCTGTTTGTTATGCTTGCAGTATATGGTCCGTTCCTTGTTCCGTCTTTTTCAAGAACAGTAACGCTGATTCTTGGAAACTTTTCTTTAGATAATTTGTCAATTGGAAAATCCGGGTAAATCCATTCTGAACCGGAAGCACTTGTTAAATATGAAACAACAACTGTAACTCCAACAGACGCTCCTGTTTTAAGAGTAATTGTTTTTGATTTCAAATCGATTGTATATTCTTGCCATTTTAATTTTGTTGTTCCATCAACTACAACGCTTGTAATTCCTCTAACTAAATCTGTAGCTGTTGCAGAAGTGAGTGTAAAAGTAGTTTGACTTGCTGTTGCTGTAAAAGAATCTGATTCTGCTGTGTGTCTTCCTCGCGGATCTGATAATCTCGCTCTCAAGAATTCTACAACTATATCTTCTGGACGTGTAATTGTCGCCATGTTTTCTGCCTCTTGGACTTTTCAGGTTAGACTCTTGTCAGCGCAGTATTCCCAGGCTCATAAGCCCGAGAAAAACTGCATAAACTCGAAGGTCGGGAAACCGTTCTTGTTTATCCTGTTCAATACAATACTGCTTTTCTTGTTTATAAATCTTTGGCTAAACCGTACTTTTTTAGAATCCGAGGCATGTCGAGTTTTTCAGTCATAACCATTGCTCTTTGAAAAAAAGGATTAGGTTTTCTGCCTCTCGCTCCGAACTCAACAAAAACACCGTACTCAACTCCGTCTGAAACCATGATTTTGTTTGCCGGTTTTTGAGGTTCTACAATAATCGAGTTTCTAAGAGCACCAGTATCAACAGGAACTTCTCTTTTAGCATGCTCCTGGATTTTTATCATTATTTCAAGAAGCGCCATTTGAGCATTTTTAATTGTTTTTCGTTCAATCTCTACTTCGTTGAAATCTACTTTGAAATCCAGTTTAAGATTAACCATTGTCAACCTCTCTCAAAATCAGTTTCCTGAAAACCTCAGCACCTTTACCGTTGTATTTACCAACAATCTGTTCAACAATATACTCCTGACTCGCAGAAGTAATAAAATCCCCAACAGTCGGAGTGCTTGTTCCGGTACTTGTTGTGTACTCATGCCTACAATAAGCTTTCATATGTCCAGAAACACTAATCCCAAGAGCAGTTACATCTCGGTCTTTTTCAGTAATCGGTTGAATCATCAAACTAATGACCTGAGAAAACGTTTCCGAAGTGGAAGCCTGTCTCCCCATTTCATCCTCAACATTAACATTTCTAACCCAAGTCGCCTCATCTTCAAACGGAACATCACTAAGGATTGTGTCAAAATCCTTTTGCATTTCATTCAAAAAAGTTTTTAGTTCAGTATTGACAATATCAACAATAGAAAAACTATCTGTGAGTGTTAAGAATTGAGTTCTTATAACAGAATCACTTAAAGAAATGTTTTCAGCAAAAGTTCTGCTGAACACTCTTATTGTGGTAAGTGCCTCATTAACCGTTATAACATCAGCAAGAACCTTGTCAGTTAATTTTGTTATTCCTCCATCAACTATTGAAATAACATCCGCAGGCAAACCTGTCTTATCTGTAAACTTTGCCAAAACCTCAGCAAAAGCAATTGCATCAGAAACAGTTTTTGAAAAATCCTTTGACGTAGCATCAAACACCGTGATCTCATCAGCAAGAACCTTGTCAGTTAATTTTGTTATTCCTCCATCAACTATTGAAATAACATCCGCAGGCAAACCTGTCTTATCTGTAAACTTTGCCAAAACCTCAGCAAAAGCAATTGCATCAGAAACAGTTTTTGAAAAATCCTTTGACGTAGCATCAAACACCGTGATCTCATCAGCAAGAACCTTAACAGAATCTTTAACCACCGTAGCTTCTACAACAGCAATTGTATCACCAGATATGGTTTGGTCCTGAATAAAAGCAACTAATCCATAAGCACAATCTCCTGTAACCGGTGTTGAGGTCGGAGCAGCTTCAAAATCAACAGTTTCATTATAATCAAAATTAACCGTATCAGCCGTATTATTTCCTGTGTTTGTATCCTCAAAAATAGTTACTGCTAACGCAGTATCAGAAAATGAACCATCAACGTCTCCACTTCTTACTGTGAAAACAAATTGTTTTCCAGAAGCTGCTGCTCCAGGATTATTCTCAAGCTCGATATACAACTTTTTCAAACTACAAAAATTAGAACCAGAACGCCTGGAACTCTCATCAGTAGTCCAATTATTTGTACTGGCACAAACGTTGTTATAACTAGCAACAGTATCATTCATGTTACTTGTTGTCGCACTCATTACAATAGATTCTCCGGAAATAGTGGAATCAAAAACAATTCCCCAATGTGCTCGAGTAGCATCAGGAGTAGAACCAGGAGCGCATTTAATTGCAACAGTATCTCCTGCAACAACAGCTACAGTATTAGACAAATCACTTCCTGTGGTAGCGGTGTCAGAAATAGTTAATGTTACTCCGGTAGCAGAACCATTAAGGTAAACAGTAAACGTATAAGATTTTCCAGTATCAGGAGCAGTATCGAGTTGAACATAAAAATCTTTCAAAGTGCCTCCTGTTGGGACCATACTTTTTCTTTGTCCAGCTAAAGCTGTACTATTCCAAGTAGAACCACCTTGCAATAAATTATAATCATTACCATTAATTTTAGGAGCATCATAATCAGCACCTAATAAAATTGTTTCATTTCCTGTATCTGGAATAAAAATAAAACTCCAAGAAGCATCTCCAACATTCGGAGTGTTTGTTGGAACTACTTTAATTGCAACAGTATCTCCTGCAGAAACAGAAACTTCATCGGTTTCATTAATCGCAGACTTATCAGTGTCACTTACAGTTGTAACCAAATCAGTATCTGCTCCGTTCAATCTTAAAGTAAAAGCATAAGAACTTCCAGAACCAGGAGCGGTATTTAAAAGAATTGATAAATTTTTAAAAGTTCCTGCGGCCGGGATTACTTGTTCAACTGGAGTTTCTGAAGCATTCCAGTTTTTTCCACCTGTTTGGATTCTATTATATTCTGTATCAGTTGAATTGATATCATTCTCTGAACCGGCAAACATTATTTGTTGCATTATTTATTCCTCCGGACTTTTTTGAAGGTTTCAGTTTTAACTCCAAGAGTTTGCACAAGCTTTCCCATGACTTTGTTTAATTCGAACAAATCAATGTTCTTTGCATGACCTGCTCGCGCGTTAGAATCCAAATACATTTGTACACCCATTTTGTTAAGCTTATGACAAAAATTATAATCTTCACTTCTTTTTAATGTTCCGTCTTTGTTCATCAGGAAATTAAACCAAGGCTGTTTCATTTTCTTCAAAACATCTCTCCGAATCAAAAGAACACCAGTTCCAACACCGTCAACTTTAATCAAACCAGTTTTTTCGTTACCTCGTTCTTTGAGGTCCTGAAGCGTAATTCTTTGCCAAAGAATTTCCTTTGTTCCTTTTGCTTTCTTCATCACAAGAGGCATCGGAACACCTTTGAACATAATAGTCGTCAAACCACTCACAACTTTTTTATTATGCTTAATCATATTTGTTAAATCAGTTTTCGGAATTTGGTCCGAGTCAAGCATCAGCAACCACTTGTGTTTGGTTTGCTCTAAAAAATAGTGGCAAATCTCATTTCGGTTAATATCAACAGGCTGCTGATATCTAAAAAACAATTCCACGTTTTTATGCTTCCGCGCAATATCAAATAACCATTTAGCGAGTTCTATACGAATTTGTCCAGTATGCGGTATTCCTATCAAAATCATTTTTTCAACACCTTAAACCTTGTTTCTAAACCAATTTCTTTATGCTTCTTTTTATGACACTTTCTGCAAAGAGTAATCCCATTTTTAACCTCAAATCTAAGTTTTGGAAAATCTTTAAAATACTTGATATGATGTGCGACAATTGTTCTACTTGAACATTTGACATCACAATCCTGACATGTGTACTTATCTCTTTTATAAACTGCAAAACGCCATTCGTTATATTCTTTTGAGTTTCTGAGTTTATGCAATTCACTTGTGCGTCCACCTTTCCAATTCCAATGGTTCGAACCTCTGTTTTTTCTAGCAGTTTCTTGTTTTGAATGTATAGCTTTTTCGCTGATTTTATGCGATTCTGAAATTTTTCTTTTATGTGCTTCAGAAAGCTTTTTGCCAAACCAAGGTTTAGCACCGTATCCTTTATGTCCTTTTTTGAAACCGCCATATTTCTCTTTGAATAAAGACCTATGTTTAAGAGCACATTCATTAGAGCAACAAATTTGGTTTTCGCGATGTTTATGCCTGACAAAATCAATTGTACATATTGCACATTTGATTCGAACTCTTTTACTTTCATGTTTACATTGAACACCGCAAAACCTCCTTTGTTTCCACCTAATTTTTGAACAATTAACTGGTTTCTCAAATTTCTTATTGCAAATTAAACATACTTTTTCTTCCATTTAGATTTAATATACTAAAACCTTTATATTAGTTAAAGTCTATGGTATAACTCAATCTAAATCGGCTTTGTAAGTAATTTGGAGTGAATCTCCATTTACAACATTTACTGCTGAAAATGTTTGAGCTGCAAGCATATCGCCAGTTGTGGCGTGATTAAACACTCCTACTTCAGTTACTGCTTTAGTTTCCGTGAACGAAAAATTATGCACAAACTGCGCAGTGTCTCCAGTCGTATCAGTTGTTTCAGTTGAAGCTGTAGCACTTGCTCTTGCGTACTCGTTATTTAATTGTGTACTCGTAACTTCAAAATTCGTTGTTCCGATTCCTATTGCCAAAGAATCAAAAGCAACTCCGCTTCCCATTATTAACTCAGCGACTTCCGCTAATCCTCCGTTTGTAACTGTCATTTAAATTACCTCCTGTTGGTCAATTACCTTATTGGTAAGCATATCAGTTTCGGTTTTAACACCATTTCTTGTAACTACTTCCCGATGTTCTTTTATTTTCCCGTCCTTATCTCTAAGAATAAGTTCTGTGGTTTGTCCCATTTTCAGTTTTTCCGCAATCATAAAACCTCAACTCCTTTGTTATCAAACTTAATAGGTTTTTCTCCTTCTTTAAGTTTTACTATTTTCCCAACCTTGTCTTTTGTGAATTTTTCTATTCCAGTTTTATTTCTTGTCTGCTTGAAATAAGTTTTTACTTTCCCATCCGAATGCTTAGCTTCTGCAATAAATTCTCCCATAAAAATGCCTCCTAATAAATTGCTGGTCTCCGTTGGAATGTTAAAAGAATAGTATCATACTCTTTCCTTAACTGAACAGCAGTTTCTCTCCATTGGGTATACGGCTCTCCTTTCTGAACACGCATGTCTCCAAGACTATATCCAGTTATTTCATCAAACGATTGTCCAACAACACGACCAACTCCAGCCAAAGATGTTGCAATAACCATAAATCTTTTTGCAATTTGTGGAACGTCCATTTTCGTTACAAGACTTCCAGACTCGTGGTCCTGAACAATCCTATCAACAATTATTGAAGTTCCATCTGGGACAGAGGAAATTTTAGCAACCTCGTACTTGG
>Ga0222703_1000379_pt1 | contig 10546 bp, 11 predicted proteins | sample AntAcemetage1506_FD_179827 | JGI IMG/M metagenome (GOLD analysis project Ga0222703, IMG submission 179827) | Saline water microbial communities from Ace Lake, Antarctica - #1506 | ecosystem: Environmental > Aquatic > Non-marine Saline and Alkaline > Saline | place: Antarctica: Ace Lake...
AGAAACAAAAATAACAGCAGATCCAATTTCATTATGTTCTAAAGGAAAACTTACTTCTGAAATAGCATTTCTTGATATATAACAGTTATGAACTACTCCACCACCATCTTCAACTAAAATGCTTACCTTTTCTCTACGATAACAATCCTGAATAAAACTATCCCTTGATGTATTTTTAGGTACAATAATATACCCCTTATTTATAGGATAAGAAAAATTAGAAGTTACTTGTCTACTAACACCATTCATTATTCAAATTGTTTTCTATTTAAAAAGAAATTAAACACATCTTCATTAACATCAAAATTAGCTCTGGTTACATTCTTTAAATTAACAACTGAAGCTGCACCATCTGTATTATTTGTAATTGGAATAATTGGGGTATCTTTCACACTAATAGCAGATAATTGTGTAAGCTTACTAATAAGAGTTGTTTGTATTCTCCTTACATCTACTACATCCCAATATGTATACTTTTTTGGATTTTCTTTACATATAACATCTCCTTTGATAAATTTCTCTACCATTCCCCGACTTACATCTATAGTAGTTTCCCTATCCATATCCTTATTATTGGCACTAAAAGTATTACAAACACTATCAACATAATAAATTTCTCCAGTAGGAACTACCCTTATATAAGTATTCTTTTTAATCCTACGATCTCCATTAGTAACAATTCTACCCCTTCTAGTAAAGGGAAGCATCTGATTAATATCAATTACAAAACTAAAATCATTAATAACAGCTTCTTTAAATAAATCCCTATTCTTCCCCTCAGTATCCCCAACCAAAGATTGATTAGAAAGATAATTATCTGACAATATTAATCTATGATTACCAAAAGTATCAGCTATTGTTGGGAAATACACTATTGGAATATAACCTAAAGAAACATTTGTATCATTTCCAAAAAACATATCTTTAGGAAAGATTTGATACCATGTATAATACTCTTCTTCCCACTGTAAATCTATAAAAAGAATGTCTTTAGATTCAATTTCTATAATATCATTTTTTATATAATCTTGTACAGCTTTTTTTGTAAATGGCTTTTGTCTTGCAATCAATACATATTTATCTGAATAGATATCCCCAAAAAACTCTACAAAAGGATCATTACATATCTTATTAATCTGTTCTAAAAGAGTCCCATCCGGTCTTGATATTTGACCATTAGCAACTCTTCTATCATTTATATTCTCATCAACTAAAAGATCCACTATTTGCCAAATACCATTAACTTCATTCCACTCTAAATAGTCTTGATTTGCACCTGTAATATTTATAATCTCTTTTTTTTTATCACTATAAGAACTAAATAAATCATTATCAACTACACCCAAATTAGATAATTGGTTAATTATAAACCCCAAATTATCTCTAATTGACTGCATAGTATAAAAATATATATAGTCAAATGTTCCATAAATAAGACTACGCTTAAACCATCTAGAAGTATCTTGAGGATTAAAGAAAAGCTTATCTGACCCTTCAACAAATAATTGAGGATAAAAATATGATCCATCTTCTATAAAAAGTTTCATAAGGTCCCGACCTGAAACATTAATAGAAATATCAGTCTCTGGACTTGAAAAACTTTCACTACATGTATCTACTAATCCAATAAAGTCATAAATCTGACCAGCTAATTTATCTCTAGATATTATAAAATCATCAATCCTTTCATCTGCTTTTAAACCTAACCTTTCAAACTTTATAAAAACTACATCATTTTGCTGAATATGTTTATGAAAATAAGATGGAGTATATTGCTCCTCATTAATATTATGGTAAAAAACTGAATCTTGTCCAAACTGTAATATATCTTCTGGAGATTTAATAGGATTTAACCCCATTGAAAAAGAAGAAGCACCAGCACCTGATTCTGTTCTTAAAAAATTCACAAAGCTAGATAGATTTATAATACTATCTAAACTTCTAACATATACCCAAACAGAAATACTATTATTTATTATCTGAGATGTACTAGCTCCTAATTTAGTTGCTATCCCTTGTAATTTAACATACTTAGGATCATCTAATAACTTTATATACTCTTTACTCCAAAAGCCTACAAAATCATCTTGTTTAAGAAATATATTTTTACCTCCAATAGCAACCAATTCTAATGGAGCCTTACCTCGAGGAAGTAATAATTCAGTACCATTTTTAATAAAACTTAATACACCAAAAGTATAATTACTACCATAAGTTTTTCTTTCAACTGCATTATATGCATCCCAAATACGATCAAGATTAGATTTATCATCTTGGGAAACTCTTAATAAAGAAAATCCATCATTAGAATAATTCTTAAATAAAGACAATTCTCCATTAATTAAATCAGTTATTGTAGTATCTTCTTGAATAATATATTTATAGTTCTTTGACATTATATCGTATCCTTCCTATTACCTGGTTGATTATTTTGACTTGAATTAGGAGGAGGAGTAGGTGTTTTATCTTTATCTTTATCTTTATCTACTGACCTCATTAGTTTACCCATAGCTATATTTAGTTTTTCAATAAGTATTTGTGTTTTCTCTATACCTAAAGAAGATTTTAAACCTTTAAAAATAGCTGTAGACTCTCTTAGTGCTCCTACATAATCTTGACCTACTTTAGAATAATCAATAATTGGATTAGCTATGTTACCAGTTCTACCAATACTATCACCAAACCCTATGGAATTTCTCATAATCTCCATAAGATCTCCAGAACCTTCAGCAATTCTTTCAGCATCTCTTTTAGAAATACCATATTGCCCAAAAGTATTAAATATAGCTCTCTTATACATATCTCCACCACCCGACATTTTACGAAGGTTAGTAAGATACTGATTAATATACCCAGGATTTTCTAAAGGGTCTTCCATTGCCACCTCTAAATCCCATAATGAAGCTCCTGGAGTAACTTGACTCATACTTTCAAATTGAAGAGCCTGTATTACTGGATTTTGTTGTCTTTGCATTCCACCACGAATACCACCAACAACTCTACTTAAATTCTCACCCTTCACTCCAAAAGCTGTACCTATACCAGTAATAGTTGCAGCTAAAGAAGATGAATTAACTTCACCTTGAGTACCTATTATAACTTTAGCTTCTTGTGCAAATTGACTTAATATTTCAGGCAATACAGCTATATGCTGTCCAGTTCTTTGTAAATATTTCTCAAAATATGAAGCTACCCTATCTGTTGTATTAACCTTTTCTCCACTTTCATATTTAAAATTTCCACTATATCTTTCAACACCTAATAATTCTAATATTCCTGCTTCTGAAACACCTCTACCTTCTTCTAATCCAACTAAATCAAATGTATCAACTCCACCACTCATTAAAGCTCTTGTATATTTAGCATTTTTTTGAAAATAATCACTAGGAGTCATACCAAGAGCAGATAGCTCAGGAGATACAACATCTCTAGCACTACCCATTGCTGTAGCTATTGGCTGTCTTGTTAATACAGCATAATCCTGAGCAGATTGTTCTAATTCACCTGTTGATTGAAGTAAAGTTTTTACTACAGCACCTCCTACTAAAGAAACAATAAGGCCAACTACTCCTGCTTTACCCATTTTTGAAAACATTGAAGTTGCACCTCCTGCTCCTTGTTGTGCTAAATCTCCTGCATTTTGAGCCCCTAATACACCAGGAATAAATCTAGGATCAAATCCTCCACTTTCTTTAGACCCTCTTCTTGATGAAGTACCATCATCCTCCCCACCAAATTCATCACCTTGCAATAACATTTTTAATCTACTAAACTCATCTTCATCTACTGCATCACCTCTTCTAAAAGCATCTACTTGATCCTTTACACCCTCTCTATCCTCCCGAACTTCTGTTTTAGCTGTAGTCTTTACTGTATCAATTAATTCTCTTAAAAGCTGCGTTTGAGTCCTATCTTCATCACTATCTGATCCTAAATTAGAAATCCCCTTATCATAATCTGTTTGAGACAGTTTATCACTACCTAAATTTGCAGCTAGTTCTCTTTTCTGTATATCTAAATAGAGAGAATTTCTTTTTTCAATAGCCTTAATTTGATCTTCAACATCTTTTAAAACATCTCTACCAGTTTTACCCATCCCCTCAGAAGCTGTGATCATCTCCCTAGCTAACCCACTGGCAGATTGTCGCATTCTCTGCATGTAACTCTCAGCTTGAGTACCATCTACAGTGAATCTTACTTGTTTTTCAGCCATTACTCTTTATCATCAAACTGTGAATAATCAAAATCAGCCATTTTTTGTAAATAATCTTCTTGACTTACTTCCACTTTTTTAATGAAGTTACCAGTTCCTGGAATATATTCTTCTTCTCCTCCTCTATTCTTTATTAATATGTTATCTTCCAAAAACTCCATATACATATCTATAAAATTAGATTCCCTATGAGTAGGTGAGTTGAAGGGGACATTGTGCTTTTGTCGCCACCACCTATCTATAGGGAACCTCCCATCCCAGCTAAAAATAAACCTCCTTATTTCAGCACTAATATCATTCTTCATCTGATTTTACTACATCATCAGTCTTCTTTAATGCTTCTTCCCATTCTTTAATCCAAGGGAATATTTCATCTACATATACACGTTTTAACTCTTCAAAATCTAACAGGTCTATCTCTCTTAATGACTTTACATTAAGATCCTTTGTAAGATCTGGTATAAGGGTCATTAAGAATGCTTGACAATCAATTTGATCAAGAGCCCTTTGAGATTGAGATGTTAGTGTAGAAAACATGGTGCCATAAGTACCATTAGAAAACTGCTGTTTACGGATTTCAATATCATTAAATTGACCGACTGTAGGGAATTTTACAGTATAAGAGTTACCCTTAATCTGTAATTTTAATTCACGATTCATATTATTTATTTATTAATCATTAAAAAATATAGGAGTTAAATATTGACCTGAAATATTAGTCATTGAAATCTGACCTTCAGTAATATCAAAATTATTTGAATCTGGATAAAAATCTCTAATTACACCAAGCAAATCACCTTGATTATTTACTGAAGTAACAATATTACTATCAGAAGTTTCAATTTCTTTTTTATATAAATGAATTTGTGGAGGTACTTCTCCCAAAACCAAAGTATTAATAAAATTTTCTAAACTACCAGTAAATCTATTAAGCATTGCTTTTATTTCTGGTCTAGAAAGGGAAATTAAATAAAAATCAGCATTCAATTGACAAGTATATCCTGTTGCAGGAACCTCTTTTAAAGTTAAATTACCTATTCCCTGCACCCTCCCCCTTTGGATATTTTCTGTCACCCTGATATTACGCATAAACCCTGAAGCTATTCCATTTATTTTTATGATAGCTGAAGGAGCTGTTACTACTTTTGGACGAGCCATATCTTGTTTTATTTTATAGTTATTTCAAAAATTAGTTAATTAAGAATCCAGTAATAAAGATCTTAGTTATCTCAGTATTAGCTACAACTGAATAAGTAATACTATAAGTATCTTGATCTTGAGTAACCACTACATCCTGATAACTTAAAATTAAATCATCTTCTGTTGGAGTTGCAACTCTCGTTTGCAAATAAGACTCCACCCAATTCTTTATATATTCTTTACTAACCGTTGATAAATTAACCCCTTGCGGATTATGCAATATTTCCAATTTACCCTTTATAGTAAGCTCTCTATTCAATTGAGCTATAATACGTATAAGCTGAATTGAAAATGAAGTACTATCACTATTTATAAGATAAGTGTTATTTTGAAGAGAATTCACTCCCTGTATCACTCTAAAATCTTGACTATCTGTATCAAAAAAACTAGTAAGAATTCCACTCTCAAGAGCAATTTCTTGTCTTGCTGTGTTTAATTTATCTGCTAATCCAGTAAGATTAAGCCTTTTAAATGTTAATGGAATTTGAGGTTCTAATCCTGCAGTCCTACCAAGCATAATAGCAGTATGATAAAGAGCATCCCATGTTCTAAATCCAGATGGATCTGTATTAGATGGAGTTTTTACTCCACCATGTACTACAACCATTCTATCTGAATCAAAATATTCTGCAATATCCTGAGAACCATCAGCAGCAATAAATTCTGTACTATCATCACCTCCACCAATATACATAATACCATCAAACTTAGCATCAGTTTTAACAAAAGTTTCAAATAATGTATTCAAAGCATCATTATAATCACCTTTACCATAACAATCAGTTAATAAGAAATTAAAATCAATATCTTTTAACTCATCAAGAATTAATGTTAAATTAGCTGAAGTATAACTTTCAGTACCTCCAGCAAATAGATTCCAACCAGATACTGTATTAACATCATCTGCATCAATTACGCCAGTTCCTGTTACAGTCCCTGCTTCCATATAAAAATGAACAGTAAAATCTGCATCATCATTCCCCCAATCTATAAGATCTTGCACATTATCAAATTCAGGAGATTCAAGTATCAATCTTGGATCTGAATCAGCAGACTCTATTTCATCAAATGGAATACTATCACCAGAATAATCACCTTTAAACCCACCTACATAAATTTGTATAATCCATTTAGCAGTATCTTTTCTTCCTGTTATAACTTTCCAACCATAACCTGTAATAAGCTCAGATGTAACTTCATCTATAGCTCCATTACCAATTAAACCCTCATCTCTTACCTGAATTATAAAAGTTCCACCAGCACTTCCACCTCCAACAGGGGACCAAGTATCTTTAGCAGCAACTGTAGTTGCAGCTTTTGCAAAGATGATTTCAGAAACTCCTTGAGCTCCTTGATCTGGAAAAAATAAAGGTTCAGCCAATTTCCAAAAATATCCACCTTTGACAAAATCTCTAAATTCAGCTATTTCAGAAAACCGATATATAGCATCAGCTCTAGAATCCAATTCACCATCTATACCAGCTCCTCCACCATATGCTGCATTTACTTTACCATTATCAATAATTACCACTCTACCATAATCAAGTATAATAGAGGGATTATTAATTTTGGATTTTATTGTAGAATATACTCCTGGGAGTATTCTTTGCTTTCCTGCAAAACTTACTTTAGTTGCCATATTTATATATATAAAGTATTATCATCACATCAATTTTTATAAAGATAAAAAATAATTACTATTTATTATTTTCTTTTTCTATTATACCCTCTTTTAAAAAGAGCTTTCGCCAAGTACTTTCAGCGTAATTCTTATTTTTATACTTTCTATTAATATGAAAAGTGAAGGCTTCAGAAAGCCTAAAGTGCAAACATGCTTGATCTGTATTCATTTTTTTTTCTTCAACCATTATATTTTATCTTTTATTATGTTGTATTCATTAAAACAGATATTCTATGTTGAGTAAAATCCTCTAAAATTGGATTACCATAAGTATGATCTAAAACAGTAAATCCATGATCTGCCCTTAAATTAGCTTCTACATTTTCTAATCCAACATTAATTGCTAATCCAGAAACAATACCCTTAATACCTCTTTTTGTTTTAAAAGTAATTTTTTCATTCTCAATTCTATTCAATAATGTAATCATAGCATCTTTAAGATTCAAATAACCTTTATAATTAGTCTTATTTTTCATAAGCCAAATAATTAACCCCTTATATTCAGTTAAATCTGATTTTGTAATAAAATTACCACTTTCTTCTGCTTTTTTATCTGACAATTTAGAAGATAAACCTTTTACTTTATAATAAGACTTTATATCTTCTTTTTTTAATTGCACTAAAGTTCTTCCCGCCTTAATTTCAGCTATTTTATCTTCTAAACTTAATACATTCTCTATTTTACTACCTTTACTTTCTCCTACAGGTTTCCACCCCATATGTACTTTTTGATACTTTTTACCATCCCAAGTTCTCACTTCTCCTATTTGAGCTAATTTACCACCTTTCCACAAGTCATCAATTTTTTCAAATTGATCACTATGAGATTTTTGAAGTTCATCTAAGTATTCCATTAATCTCCTGTTATTGGTTTACCTTCAAAATTTAACTCATCTATTGTCGTATTAGGTAAGAATTCTGGAACAGATACTAAATAATCTAACTGGATCATTAATGACTTAACAAAAATTCCTGTAGGTATTAATTCAGGCTTTAACATAATATCCCTACCTGACCATTCAAAACTAGGAAAATCTCCTAAAAACAAATTATTACCAGCTATCATTATTGCTTTCAACAATTCATATATAGCTGTAGTCTCTTCCCTATTACCTGCACTTGTAATTAATTCATAAGTAGCTAAAAAAGATCTACTAAAACTATAAGTAATTGAAGGTGGATCTCCCTCCCCTGCATCATTATAATTTGTATAATAATCTACCTCATCAAAACCTACTCCTAGCCCATTTATACGACCTTTGGCCTCAGATGGTGTATGTATATGTATTGTTGGTAAAGTTGCTCTATCCCTATCAAAACCCAGCCTAAGCTCTAATTTTCTTGCATCTTCATCATCTGCTAAAATAAGATCCTTTATTTGATTATACCAATTAAAACTACCAAAATCTTCAATATCATAAAAACATCTATACAACCAAGCTTCTGATTCAAGTTTAGCAGTTATTTTAGTTTCAAGATCTGTTTTAACATATCCTAAAAGATATTCCAAAATCTTAAATATTCTTACTTGTGGTATTAATAGTGCCATTAGCTATTTATAAATTTTTTAAGCTCTTGTTTAGTCATCATGAAACGATTACCAACAAGCATTTTAAGAATCTTTTTTATTCCATGATTCTTTTTTATTCCATAATTTTGAACTTCTCCAGTTTCTTCATCCTTCATCATCAAATAAAAAGCAGGAAATTCCCAATCTTTATCTGCATCCATTTCAAGAAGAATCTTATTATACCTTTTAGCTCTATCAATTAAATCTCTAGTCTCTTGAAAACCTGGAGTTATAAAAGAATTAGGAGGATTATACTCCTTTATCACTTCAGCAGCCTCTTCAAAAGAATCATTAACAATTTTTATCATTTCATTTTTAGTATATTTCTTTTCTTTTTTAGGTTTTGCTTCCCCCTTTGAAGATTCAGATCCACCATCATTTGCTGGCTTCCATTCACTACCTGATTTCCTATACTTCTTACCCTTCCAAGTTCTTATTTCACCCTCTTGGCCTTTTTTGCCACCTTTTAATATATTATTTGAGTTTTCCATTATCCTAATACAAATTCTTTTGCTGTTGCATCAATTGTAGCCTCTAGTTGATCTTCTAAAGTAATAAGAGCTTTTCCCATAAGATCATAAGCAGCAAATCCTGGATGTATCCAAGAGTTTTTAGCACTTTTAGCACTTTTATCACTTACTCTCCTAAAAGTAGTATATTGACTATTATAAAGTTTATTACCTTTTTGTAATCCTTCAAAAATAGGATTTTTATGCTTATATGCAGGGAAAAATCCACTTACAGTATTTATTGCTTTCCTTTCTCTAGGTTCAGCTAAATGAGCAGGAAGGTCAGCAATACTTATTTTACCTACTGTTTTAGCAATATCATGAACTTCTGTAGGCATTCTCTTAACAAAAATAGAAGCTTCACCTAAAGCCTCTGGAGTAGCTAATCTAAATGGAATAGTTAAATACCACCCACCATCTTTCCCCTTTTTTATTTTTTTCTTTGAACTTTTTTCAAACCCCTCTTTTATATCAAATGGAGCAGACCCCTCTTCAATATTTAATGGTATTCCACTATGCCTATCATTAATTCCTACAACTACTGTTTTACTATCTATTTTTTCAGTATACATTGCTTTAAAATACTCATTCCTAGTCTTTCTTAAAGTATCTCCTACTAATTTCTGCCAGCCTTGTACATATACAGCTACAATCTTATCCAATACAACACTAGACATTTCATCAATTTGATCTTGCATCAAATCAAGCTCTTCTCCTAAGTCTGATATGTCTATTTGAATAGGAAGCATTTTTATCTTAATTGTTGAGCTACTTTAGTGTAATGTTGGTTTTGTTCACTTGCTTCTTTAAGAAAATTACTTTCTTTTTTTAATTTTTTATCAATCTGATCATCTGTATAATCCATCCTTTTTAATTCATCCCTTACATCAGACTTAAATCCATCTAACTTATTAGTGTTTTTACCACCACCTTCTAACTTATCAGCAACATCAAACATCATTTTACTTTCAGCAGTTTTACCTGCCTTTTTCCTATTTTTACCATTTTCACGTAATGCATAAATAGCTATTTCTTTAGTTGCAAAATGCTTATCCTCACCAATACTCCAAAGCATATTTTGATAAAACTTTTCTATCTTATCAGAATCATCTGGTGAATCTTTCTTTTCACCCTTACCTTTTTCTCCACCTTCTCCTGCTGGTTCCCAACCTTTAGAAGTCTTTTTCATTTTTTTACCACCATGCATTCTTGTCTCACCTATTTGAGCCACTTTCCCACCTTTAAGTAATTCAGCTAATGAACCATCTTCTTTGGCTTCTAAAACAGTAGTAAGAGCCTTACCGATTTCATCGGGAAGATCAGAAAGATCTCCTGATTCTACTGCTTTTTTAATGAGCTTGTTTTTATCTTCT
>Ga0222703_1000380_pt1 | contig 10534 bp, 5 predicted proteins | sample AntAcemetage1506_FD_179827 | JGI IMG/M metagenome (GOLD analysis project Ga0222703, IMG submission 179827) | Saline water microbial communities from Ace Lake, Antarctica - #1506 | ecosystem: Environmental > Aquatic > Non-marine Saline and Alkaline > Saline | place: Antarctica: Ace Lake...
GTTGACAGCACGATGGATAACGACTATGGTGTAGGTACGTACGTACAAAAGGCTTACATCGTTTACTTTGCATCACCAGACTTAGCGTACATAAAAGACATACCGTATAGCGTTGGGTACACAATAGACTTTGTGGAAGATTTGTCAGAGTTATATCTTTCAGACTTTGGAGGTTAGTTATGCCAAGAGAAGCACCACTAGATTTCTTTAAACAAAAAAACAAGCTTCAGTATCAGTTAATCAATTTGGCTGTTGTTGAGGCTTCATATGTATACATGTCTTACCTTGATTCAACGTCTACTAAGACAGCGGTTAAGGTTTCAGAAACCGTAAGGGTAATATTAAATGCTGCCACAACGGCACACGGCTATGATTACTTTTCGAGTGGTGATGGTTTCTGTTGGTGCCTCTCGTTTGATGACGGTGCTAACGTGGGGGCTATGAGAAAGGTGTCTACTTACAATGCGACTACTGGGACGTTTACTTTTGATGTACCCCTTGATAATGAACCCGGAACTGTTCCAGATAAGATTAGAATATCAAAGAACCTATTTCTTGTTAGCAAAGTAGACCCCGTTAACTTTTACATACCAGACCAATCATACGGTGCTGACGTTGCGATGACCTACGTACCATTCCCAATGACCATTGTACCTATGGGTACTAACGCCAAGGGAGAGGTTATGACCCTAGACATAACACTGTCATCTGTTAATAAGGTTATCGTTAACGCAGTTTTACTTGCTAAAGGCATACAGGGGAACAGGGTGTACCACTTAAGGGTATTTGAGGGTACGCTCGACCAAGGCAAAGAATACTGTATTAAGGATTCGGCCTACATAGATTCAGTGTCAATCAACAACACACAAATACAGTTCTTACTTGAGAGTAAGCATAACATAGTAGATGTACAACTTCCGGGGTGTACCTACAATATAGACTTTTGCAGGTTCAGATTTAAGGGTACCGAATGTGGCTGGAGTCTAACCGGAACGGGTGCTGGAGATGGTGTATTGTTTGATTACTATGAGAAAAAAAATGATGCTGGAGTAGTTATAAAAGACTATCCTCTAGTTAGTCCCGACACCTGCGACCATACATTGAACGGTTCAAACGGATGCCAAGCACATAATAACGCACTTAGATTTGGTGGGTTCCCAACATTATAATGAAAAAGAAATCATACGATAAATATATAGGTCTGCCCTTTAAACATCACGGTCGTGACAAGGACGGTATTGATTGTTGGGGGTTACCAATGCTTTATTATAAAGAGACCCTTGGGATAGAGTTGCAGGACTGGTGGTACGAACCAGACTGGTCTAAAAAAGGTGAGAACTATTTTGTAGATCATTATAATGATTTCCACTTTGAAAAGGTTGAGTCCCCAAATAAACACGACATAGCTTTGATTTTCACCGACATTAAAACCAAGATACCTAACCATGCCATGATAGTAATAGAGCCACCCAACCTAGCTTTAACTGCTGCAAGTAGAGGTTCTCATATAATAGACTTAAACAACAACGTTTGGAAGCGTAGGATAGAAGGATTTTATAGGTTATGCCAAGACTAACGTTAATTAAGAATCCATTAATACCAGAAGATAAGGTCGTATTTTACAGCCAAGAGTTAGACCTTAAAACCTTCTTAGGTAAGTTTCTTTTTGTAAACCCAACATGCAAGGGGTTCTTGCAAAGCAACGAATTAGCGGTGAGACTAAACGATGTTTTGCTTACCGACAAGAAAAGCTTATCCAACCTTGCGCTTAAAAATGATGACGAGTTTGTTGTTTTTCCAAACATCTCAACCGGGGTAGAAACCGCCGCTGTTGTTGCTGCTGCCGTAGAAACTGCTGGTTCTGCTGCCACCGTTGCTGGCCCTGTTGCTACAGTTGCGGCCCCATCCGTGGCAGCTACGGGCATAGTGTCAACCAACTTAGCCTTGGCTGGTATGTCTCAAACCGCAATAGGTGCCCTTGAAATCGGGGCAACACTGGCTGGTGTTGGTGGAGGAGGTGGTTTTTTAGCTGGTGCAGGAACAATGCTAGCAGAGATGGCAATAACGTCTGCACTATCTATGGGTTTAAGTGCCATGTTCGCACCATCCATGTCAAGTCCGTCTGGCCCGACAGAAGGTTCACCGTCGTATGGTTGGGACTTACAAACATCTGCAAAAGAAGGAATAGCAATACCTGTTGTGTATGGTGAACATTTAGTTGGTGGTAACGTAATATCTAACGCAAAAGAATATACGATACAGGAAGAATGGAGTTGGAAACCGGCGACTGGTAGCAGAAAAGAAACAAGGTCTTGGTGTGCATTTCCGTTTTTAAATCAGTGCATTCTAGGTGCAACAGAGCCAGTTCGTGGGGTTGAAGTTGAGTGTAAGCTAGACACGCCCTATATATTTTTCAGTTATAAGATATGGGATGATACAAGTTGGAGCCTGTTTTGGGAAACCTTCGTTGAACGGATACTAACGTTGACTGAAGGCTTTATGCCAATAACCACCAGTTCACAGTTGGATACAATAATATATACCGTTAACTCAACAGTAGTTGCAAATTTAGCAAGGCGAGATAATGAGGCCACCACCATGCTGAATGAAATATTTAACAACAAGGGTATTATTGCTAATCTAGACCTTGCGAAAACAACAGTAAGTACAATATTAAACGAGGGTGTCCAGTATAACACTGAAGATATAAACGATAAACTTTACATCCCCAATCTTAGCAACACAATAGTAAAACAGATAGAGGCTGCAATAAAGTGGGCTCTTGTCAAGACAAAAGAGTTTATAGATACCGTACAGGTTAACCCTTTTGACCCCATAGCTCAAGGCAGTACATATACGGAGGTGTTTCAAGAGCTCGCAGAGAATAGGGGGAACTTGGGCACATATGTTTTTGGCTGTTGGTACATAAACCCAATAGGATTGGGTTGGTCTATTGATGTTGATTATGGCGAACTAATGGAGGGCATATTCTGGCTTGGTGATGTCGCATTAAATAATGTTCCTATTTTTGGTGCTGGGTATGACGCAGTAAAGGAGGCGTTGGCGGATATAAACATTGACATTAGTGGCAAGGGGTTTGATATCAATGATATTGCTAACGTACAAAAAGTAGCGTTAGGATTTCACTTTGATGTTACAAAGGTTTTGGTTCCAAAATACCCAACAACGGTAGAGTTTCTTGCAAACCTTAAGAAGAGCGACAGCTACGAGGAAGACATTAGCAGGAGCCAAGTACTGCATCAGCTAACGTCACTGTCTGAGGGTGAATGTAAGGGTCTTAAAGAGGTTTACGTCGAAGACTCCCCCTCGCATAGCGTCGCTAACCTAGAGATTGCTTTTTTTAAAGGTGATAATGACCAGAACTTATCCGTAAAAACCCCTGACGTGAATACGTTTGACAACTTTAACCATGCTACGAAGTTTCACTCCGTAAGCAACGAATTAATAAATAAGTTAGACTACTCTGAATTCATATCAACTGAAAACTTTTCGGTAGACAACATTATAGTTGAAACGCAATCTACAATATACAAAACTTCAGGAACGGGCCACACAAGGCCGTTGACTAGAAATTATTTTAAGTTTGCTATACAGGTCGGGTTTTCGTGGTCAGACTTTGACGCTTGGGACGGTGCGGAAGCAATTACACCATTGGCATTACAGGCTGGTGCATTTTTACACCAAGAATATGAGCTGAAGGGACAGTTTGATACACAGCCAACCATATCTAGGTTTGCCGCACTTCCAATTAGAGACTTCCTAATGCCAGACGCAAATCTACCCCTGTTGGTTACAAGATTTCCATTTGCAGCTCTTGGTTTATGCGCTTGGTTGGGGATAACTTTTGGTGGTGAAGAATATGCCCACCAAAGATACCTAACAGACGACACATACAGAGACACAGTTCTAAAGGCCATAAAAGAGAAGATAGTTTCTTATTTCTTGGATCAGGGTAGCAGAATAAGGGTTAGGGTTATACGGTTAGTCCCGTCTTATGACGACTGTGGTTTTGATAATGCAGGTGCTTACGACTTTAAGGTTACTGGTTTCCAAGAGGTTGCCTACAAGGGTTTTGATTACCCCAATACTGCGTTGATGGGCGTAAAGTTTAAAGCAAATTCAAAATACAATGCGTCTGTCCCAAAAATAACAACACTTTTGAAGGGTAAGAAGGTTCTCGTACCTAAGCTGGAGTTGGTAGATAGAACCAAGGAAAGGGTTTACCATGAGTTAGCGTGGTTTGATGAAGACGTAAACTTATATAGAAGTAGACAACACAACGGTATTAAGTGTACCTATGCACGTGACTCAGAGAATAGAATTATATTTGTTGAAGAGTGGTCTGATAATCCAGTGTGGTGTTTGTACGACCTTATCACAAACAAAAGATACGGCCTTGGGAATTACAATTCACAGTTTAACCTACCAATTGATTGGTATTTAGAAACTGCCGAATATTGTGACACTTATGTACCAGACGGTACAGAAAGACACGCTAGTTCTATTACCGTTAATACGCTCATAGACCAAGACTCTGACTTCTTTAGGCATGGCGACCCATATTTCGACGATAACGAAGAAGAGTTGTATATCCGTGGTACTGGTGTATTCGGTGGTGCAATAGAAGATACAGTGAACAACCAAGTGACGAACATATATGCCAAGACTGTGGCGGGGGAAGCCTTGTTCGCTAGAACCCCTGATGGTGGGTGGACAAAAGCTGTAGTAGGGCAATTATTTAGGACAATCCCAAATGTTGTCATTGCTCAGGTAAAGGCCAAATTCTTGGAGAATACATACACCTCTACGAGTGCAAGGGAGGGTTCTGAGTTTTGGACTAATGGACTTCCTTGTGCAGACAACAATAACCCCTATTATTTTCGCTATCAGCTTGGTGAGAAACGGTTTGTGCTTGACTTGGTTATAGACTCTACATCAAGTGCCATTGATTGGTTAAAAACCATTTGTGATACCTTTAGGGCGTTCCCTATGTGGGTTGGTGGTGGGTATAGACCTGTGATTGACAGAATTAAAGACCCCGTTGCTATACTTGGTATGGGTAACATTATAAAAGACTCTTTAGAGGTATCATTTGTACCCCTGTCAAAGTCGTATAATATCGTCGAAGCACAGTTCATGAACAAACTCAATATGTATAAACGTGACACAAGACAAGTTGTGGACGCTGAAGTTGATGTTGCTTCTGCCACAGATGTTCAGAATACCATTAGAACTAAGCAGATTAAACTATCTGGTATCACAAGACCATCTCAGATTGTACGTGATCTTTTTTATCGCAAAACAGACTCTAAGCTCAACAGAAAGATGCTAAGCTTTAGTATGGGTGTTGAGCATGTGAACATGACCGCTGGCGACATCTTTGTATTCAATCACTCACTAATGACCTCCACAACACTAAGCGGTAGGTTGCAAGGATACGATTCTTCTAGCGGAGACAAAGTGTTGCTAGACCGAGACCTCTCTGCGCTATCATTGCCCCTCAACATTAGTGTCACATTATTGGTTGGTGAGGCTTACTGCGATGAGTGCCAAAAGACAGTGTGGTTGGATGATGATAAGACTATAAAAAATGAAAACAAAACAACTTGTCCTTACTGCAATGGCCCTATCGACGGTGAAGAAGAGGTTGTAGAAGTGGCTGTTACCTCTATTGATGGGAACTGGGTGTATGCAGATTTTGGTCAGGTTAAGCCCGTGGCATTCAACGTATACGAGATAGGCCCGTCCACAGAAACAAGCCAGAAGTACAGGGTCATGTCTATTCAGCCAGATGCAAGTAATGTTGCACAGATATCGGCCATAGAATACAACAAGGAAACTTACGGCACAAGTAGAACGCTTATTGATGGTGTAACTGAGACTGCATATGACGATGCTACAATAGCAACACAGGACAATCAGATATCTCTGTTACCACCAGTCCGACCGACACAACCTATTCGCAACCTGTTAATCGTACCCTACAACCTGTTAGAAAATACCGTTTTAATTAAGTTCTTAGCACCCAGCTCTTTAGTATCCAACCTTTTATACAGGGGTGGTAGGATATCAATAACAGACTCTAGCGGATTACCAGCGATGGACGACCTTCTTAACGTTGACGGTAACATTGGGGTAGAGGTTGTTTTAAAAGATGCTATGGAGATGTATAAAATACAAGTGTTTGCAACCTACACCAACGACATGGAGGCTATCCCTGTTCAGGTAAATGTACAGCTAAACATATTCCAGTTTGATGGACAGGTTACAGAATATTACGCACCAAATGTTCCAAACTTAAGACTAGCACCAAGGTCAAGACCTGTTGGTACAAAATTAAAAAGGAGCGAAAACTACAACGGTTTTATTAGCTCCAAACCAGTCTTTAGGTGGGATGCCTGTGGTGCAACAGACCAAGACAATAACCCCTTAACTCCAAACCAGATAAAGATTGATGGTTATGAATTAACTATCGAACTAAGCTATAGTCCAAGAGCCAACATACTTGACAATACTGCGGTGTGGAGCACACAAAAAACATACAATACTAGTAGTTGGTGGCTAGAACAAGTAGTTGACTTAGCTGAAGTAGCCGCTAAGGACGACGAGGAAAAACCGGACGATGCCTTAGCTAAAGTTCAAGGCGTTAGAGCTTCTGTCGTGGCCAGAACAGATGGCAACCAATACAGTAAAGACGTAACGTCTGAAATATTCTGGCCAGAGGAGGTGTATTCACCGTTAAAGGTAAGGGCCGTTCCAATTCTGGGGAGCGTGTTCATATGGTGGAACGAAGACCCCGACTGGCAGGATGTACTAAAGTTCGAGGTTAAATTAACAGTGTCAAGAGAGGCCGTGGTTGGTGGTAACGGTAACACTGTTTGGCCAAGTTATATCTACGAAGACGACAACACCTATGAAACAACAAATAGATTTATAACCATAAAAGTACCCTTAGATGAACTCAAGATAAACACGCTTGGTATTCTGTGGGGTTGTTCGTTTGATGTAAAAATAGTTGCTATTACTAGGACTGGTGCGATCAAGTCTTCAAGGACTAACACGGTAGATGTAAATTCAATTGACGATGAACCAGCCTTAACAAATACACCACAGGAATCTATACCAGACTACATGCTGGAAACTCCAGCTTCACATATTACGGTGTACGATACCATTAGGCCATTCAGCTCTATTCCAAATATAACACAGCAAAGAAAAGTTCTTTGGCAGTTTTCAACATATAATGAAAGACAGGCTCTAATAGACGGTCAGCTGGGAAGTGGTGTAGAATACACAGGGTTAACTTGGAACCTATTTACTAATGAGGTAGTAAGAATAACCTACGAATCACCAACCGAGGAAGAGTTTATTAAGATAGCCTTTAATGTTGACAAGGCGTGTAAGGTGTGGATTGAATATCTAAAGCAAGACGACAGCGGTGACTACCTATACGGCCAGTGGGAATATTTGGGTGGTAATGGTGACCACGGCCTAAATGGAGACGGTGAATTAACAACTTACGACGGTCTTATAGCGAATACGCTGGCCAAAAGCAAATACTGGGAAGTACCGTCAGGAAGTTCGGCTGCATTATTCCCTGTTGCACTTAAGAACAAATACCTTCGCTTATTAGTAGCACCGCTAGATGAATCAAGCACTGTTACTGTTAACGAGATAAGGTTCACCCGTGTCGGTACATTTGACCAAGTAAGTGTTGACCTAATTAAGAACCTTGACTGGGATTCTGGTGATGAGAAGTTTTATTTAGATGCAAATGCTACAGGTCTTGTTGAAGCAGACGTTGGCCCATCAGCTCCGGTGTTGTGGGCATCAGACGGTGGTATAGGTGGTACAAGAGAATACCCTGCCGTTAGGTTAACCCCAACAGGACTTGCTGATTATACGGGTGGGGATGGTGTAACGGTTTATCCTAGCGATGAATATCAACCTACACTGCCGGGTAGTGATACAAGCTTTAAACTTATAGACCAGTTCTACTTAAGTAAGTGGACTACGGATATTGAGTTTGATTCTGACGACAGGGACGACATTCAATGGACAGCAGGAGACATAGAATTTGCAAGTGGTGTCACCTTTACTATTGTTTCTGGTAGTGCCGTGATACCTTCAGCACAATCTACTTATGTTTATCTAGACAGAGCCACGTCTGAAACAGTACTGCAAACTACAAATGATTTTTCAGACCTAGTTAAGATTGGTATTGTACTAATTGCAAGGGGTGTGTACAGCTCCATAGCAACCCAAGATGCTCTCATTATCGGGGAAAGTGTTATTTGGCCCAAGATAAACGAAACCGTGATTGGGCCAAACTCAATTAAGACGGGTCATCTTCAGACCAATTGTGTAGATACAGACCAACTAAATGCAAGAGCTGTAGAAGCTGGTAATATAAACGTTAGCACCTTAAGTGCGATATCGGCTAACGTTGGTACATTAAAGGCTGGTTTAATATCCAACAGTGCAGGAACGGTACAGTTTAATTTAACTTCTGGGGTTATTACTGTAAACAAAACTGGCGGTTTAGTTATCTCTGGTACAAACGGAATGACGGTTACTGGTAATATAAATGTTACTACTGGTAATATAATAATAGGAACAGGTGCGTCTCCGGGGGATATAACTTTTACTAATTGCTGTAAGATGGATGCAGATTCTACCGATATGAGATTCGCCCCGACATCTGGTAATAAAAGACTATACATAGGGGGGTCAGCTTACGACTGGAACTACATAAGGGGATACTCTAATAATCTAATTACATGGGACGCTGGAACAGATCTTCAATTATCAGCTACCGATGATGTACACATATTTGCAGGGGATTCTGTATGGTTTAGGAATGGAAGGTTGGGGTTTTTTAATGGCTCACAAGCAGCTAAACAAACAATAACAATAACCGCAGTTGGTGGTGCTCCATTCTTATACAATCAAGTGTGGGGTAACACCGTAGAGGCAAGCCTCGCATCAATAAAGGCTTCACTGGTGGCTTATAGTTTGGTTGCATAGAATAATATAAACAATATTAAGGAGATAATATGAAAAGAGTTATAATAATAATAATCATGATTTTATTGTTTTCAGGGATAGTAAATGCAGAAACCTATAGGGGTATAGAGTTCTCTCCGTTAAAATCAAAGATAGAAAAGTCTGTTTACACATTTAATGAAGACGGTACATTTTTTAATGAGGTTAATAATGACCCTACCGTGAGTTCATTTTATGGAGAGTATGAAATGTATACGGGTTATGATGGTGCGGGGTATATTGGCATAGACTATGGTGCCATCATGGTGTGGTTTATGAAAGACGAAGATATGATTCTTGGTTGGAAGGCTATTATATCAGAAAAATATAACTTTAATTTCTTAATAATCTTTGGCGTGAAGGAGTAATATTGTGGATAAAAAACAATTGCTATCAAAACAAAACTTAGAACAAACATTACAACAGGCACTAACACAGTATCTTCAGACGTTTTATCAAAACAATTTTCAGAACAAACTATCTGAAGAACTTTTAACTGGTATGGGTGTAAAAATGATACCAGAGATTATGAAAGCAGTAGACTCATGGATACCAAAAGAAGAAAATGAAACTAAGGAGGTTTAGAAAATGATTTATAAAGCTGGAACAGTACAGGTAACTCGTGGTTCCACAACCGTTACAGGTAGTAGCACAGAGTTCTCTAAGTTTGTCAGTAGCTTCAGCATGTTTAGAAGAACAGGGGATACCTCAACATATATTGTGAGCAGAGTTGTTAGCAATACACAATTGTTGCTGTCTACACCGTATCAGGGTACTTCTTATTCAGATACTAAATATTCAATCAACCCAGATAGAACCACAAACTTGGGGTTACCACTTTTGAGTCCAAGTTTACCAGACCCATCTTTCGTTGTGAATCAAGCACTCGAAAAGATTGACAAGAATGCTGGTACGTTTCTTGACTTCAATTCTTTATCAGAAATAACCTACTCAGGAGAGACTGGGTTTTACATAAGGGGTGATTACCACTCAGATGAACTGAAACTTGGAAGAGTTATAAAACTAATAGATAGTTCTGGGGAAGTAACATCATATGACTACGTTGACGACAACTCTTTCTTCAGTGCAGACATATCAATAACACCATCTGGACAAAACGTATACTACTCAGGTGAATCAGGTGCTGAAGAACAGATAGTACAGTGGGATGTGCTGTCAAATAAAAACACAACAGGGTATGTCTTTGTAAATACCATTGACACCTCTACGAATCTTATCGTGGTGTCAGGAGAAAAGATTGGTTCAGCTTGGAGTGCTGATGATGAACTTCGTTGCTACGGTCATACCATGGGGTTAGGTGAGATAGATACAGGTCTTACGACAACAACAGTTCCACTCACAGCCGTAAGTGGTGAGTCGTTAGATGTTACAGAGTTTAAAACAGACGACCTGATATATAATTACCAACGTAACAGTTCAAGATCAATAATCGCTGGAGAGGTTGCAA
>Ga0222703_1000384_pt1 | contig 10480 bp, 25 predicted proteins | sample AntAcemetage1506_FD_179827 | JGI IMG/M metagenome (GOLD analysis project Ga0222703, IMG submission 179827) | Saline water microbial communities from Ace Lake, Antarctica - #1506 | ecosystem: Environmental > Aquatic > Non-marine Saline and Alkaline > Saline | place: Antarctica: Ace Lake...
AGGAGTGAGTTATATAATCACACCATCAAATAACTTCTTAGACCAAAATACATTATATGATTTTAGTTTTAATATGGATTCAAGCTACTGGGCTTTAACTTTATTTAATGCTAGTCTCTATTATGGAAATAACACTTTAATTGATTCTGATAGTTCTACAACGCAAGAAGGTGGCACTCTAACATTCAATGACATTAATACAACAAATCAAACTCAAATATATTTAAAATATGCTTACGAAGTAAATGACACAGTTTGTATTTCAACTTCAACTAATTGGATAGTTCAATCAATAGATGGAAGAGGTTATAGTCTTTGGAATTTATTTACACAAACAGATGAATATTTAGAAGCAGATTTATATGGAGTTAAAGGAGATGCAGGTAATAGTGATTTCGGAAGAATTGTAATAGTCTTTTTAATTATAGTTTTAGTAACAGGAGTAACAATACAACAATTTGGAATACAAAGCGAACCAGCAATCATGTCAATTATATTTGGTCTTGTAGCTATTTTAGATGTGGGATTAAATTTTATACCAACAATACAAATAGGAGGAATAAGTGTTGAAAGTGGAATCTTAACTGGGATAACCTTTTTAATGTGGATTGCATTTTTAATTAGAGACAGATGAAATTTTATTATTTTACAGTAATATTAGTAGGGATAATTATAGTATTTAATCTCGCAGGAGTAGTAACACCAGCAGGAGGAGGATTAGCAAAAGCATTAAACTTAATAGATGATAACCAAAATTTAACAGTACAAGATGTTAAAAATTCAGAACTATGGAGCAATGAAAATTCAACAGATATAATTCCAGGAATAAAATTCTTATTACTTGGAGCAGTTGCAGCAGGAATAGTTTTAGGTGCATTTGGAAGGTCTCCAGATATTAGATATATTACAGCAGCAATTGTATTCGCAATAAGTGCATTCCTTTTAACAGATATAATTTATATATTCACAATCATAGCAAGTTATGATAGTTGGATTAAGTTTGGAATTGGAGCAATAATAGGAGGTTTAACAGCTGGATTTATAATCACAGTATTAGAATTCTGGCAGGGAACAGATTAAAATGTCCTCAAGATACATAGATCCTTTTGATTTTGCAAAGTTAAAGAACTACTTTATTGGAAATGATGTAATATTTGTATTTGTTTTCTTAATGATTTATTCTTATGCAGCAGCTTATTTTAATATGAGCAATAAGATATACTATTTTGTTTTAGTAATTGGTGTAGTTTTATTTGGATTATTCATGGGAGAATCAATATACATATTAGCTTTATTATTGGTAGCTGGATTTGTTTTTAAAGTCGCAGCAAGATACCTAACGTAAGGTCAGTTTTAAAAATGGAGAATACATGTAACTACTATGGGATTTAAAGAAGCAATAGCAAAAATGGGACAAAAAAGAAAAGAAAGTAAAGAATTATTAAAAAGAATGCTAGAACAAGACAAATTAGAATCAATTGTACAAGAAAGAAAACTAAGTAGTAACGAAAGAGAACTCAATGGTTATTACAAAGAAAACCATGAGAAAGGTATTAAAGAACAATTAGAAGAAGCAAGAAAAAAAAGGAGAGAAGATATTTCATTTAATCATCAACCATTAAATGTAAAGAATATAACTAATTCTACAGAGTGGGAAGTTTTAAAAGAAAAGAACATGTTTTCTAAGAAAGGAAATATGTTTCAAGGACATGGAAATATACATAAGTCAAATAAAAAATTAATGAATTCTGGAAATGTTTTACATGGTAGAAGTAATTTATTTAAACATAAGGGAGGTGGCTTAATATGAGTGCAAAAGCAATACTTAATTTAATTCCTTTAATGAGATCAACAGCTTTATTAAAAGAAAATATACCAAAACTAGATTCTTCTGGTAAAGGAATAAGAGCAAACAAAGGAAGAGCAGGTTGTAAAAAAACAAAGTTAGTAGGTCAAGGAGTTAGAAACATTGTAGGAATTAACTTAATAAAATTAGAGGCAGATATAATTGGAGGATTTTAAATGAAACAACCAGCAAAGAATATAATTTTAAATATAGCAAGTAAGAAAGGTCAAGTAGTATACGGACAAAGAGCAATCAATCAACAAATTCCTACTCACTTAAAAAGAAAAACAAAAGACTATGACATCTATTCAAGTAAACCAGAAAGTGCAGCAAAGGAATTAGCAATGAAATTAAATAAACAAAATGGTAACTATGCAGTAGTAAAAGCAAAGTATGGAAGAACTTGGAAAGTTAAAGATACAAAAACAGGAGAAACAATTGCAGACTATACTCAACCAGGAAGATACCCTAAGACTAAAAAAATATTGGGAGTTAAATATGCAGACACAGATTCAGCTAAAAGAAAGATAGGTAAAATTCTAAAAGATAAGTCATCAAGTTATAGACACGATAAAGATAGAGACATGCTTGAAAGAATTAAAAAAGGAGAAATTATGCCATGGTAAATGAAATAGCTTTAAGAAGAAGTTTTGGATTGTTAATAATCTTAATGGGAATATTTTTAGTTGGAGCATGGTTTGGTGCATATGCTTTTGGTAATTTAAGTTTTAATAAAAATATGGGTGAACTCCTAATATTTATATGTTTAATATTTTTAGGATGTTTAATAAATCTATATAAAAAAAAAGGAGATAAAAAATAAAATGGCAAAAAAGAAAACAAAATTTCAAAAAGTAACAAAAGCTACAATAAAAGGATTATCAACAAAAATTAAACCAGCATTTAAGAAACCAAAACTAAAGATAAAGAAACTTTCAGCAACTAAATTAATTGAACAAATGGGAAAAGAAAGTTCAGGAAGATTAGTAAGAGAAGTAGAAAATCCATATGCAGATCCAATTCAAGATAATAGAAGCCAATTCTTTAGAGAAGAATTTAAAACAGAAAAGAAAAAAGCATTTGGAGGATTTATATAATGCCTTTAACTAAAGACTTCCTAAAATTAGAAAAAAGAATAGAAAGAGAATATCTAGGAAAGCCAGTACCAAACAGATTCTTAAAAACATACGGAAAGAAATATAATAAAAAAGATATAAGACCTTTAACTTATGCAATAGCAAAAAGAAGAGGGATTAAAATAGATAAAATAAAATTCAACGATGTAAAAGGAGGTGAATTAAATGAATAGGAAAGGACAGCTTAGTATGGGTGGAATTATTGTATTGTTTATAGGAATTGTATTCGGTTTAGCTTTATTTAGTCCGATTGGGGATACAGTTGGTTTGATGAATAATAAACAGAGTGTAACTAATCAATCTATAAGTACTGTAACAGGTTATGTTGATGCTGATAATGTAAATGAATCAATCAACTACTCTATATACTCTCAAAGTGCATGGAAAGTTATTGATTGCCCATTAACATCAGTTGCAATAAGAAATGGAGCAGGTACAGCTTTAGTTGATGCTACTGACTATACTTTAGATGAAAGTAATGGTAGATTTTCATTATTGAATACAACTAAGACAATTCCAGACACAGCTTTGAATTTAACTTATGCAGATTACTCTTATTGTGCAGATGGATACAATAAAGATTCAGGAGCAAGAGGAGTAAATACAATAATTTTGGTAATGACAGCATTAGCATTATTAGCATTTGTATTAGAAGGATCAGGAGTAATAGACTTAGGATTAATGAAATAAATCCAATTTATTTATTTTTTTTATTTTTTTATAGTGACAACAGAAAAGAAAACATTTAAATAGTAGTAACACTTCCAAATAGTAACAAAAAACACGTGTAGTTTTACTAAGGGGAGTGAAAAAGAGACAAAAGTTAAACGTCTGGAGAACCCAGCAGTCTCTCTTTCCAAACCCTTTTACTATTTTTTAGTTAAAAAGATTGTTTAAATAGTATTTATTATTCTAGTTTATATGAAAGTAAAAATTCAACTGGAAAAGCAAAACCTTTACTTATCCATTATTGGAATGCTTAAAGTATCTACAAACTTAACAAAAATACAAAAAAAATTATCTATTTCTAAACAAAAATTAAACTACTACCTTCGTGAATTAAAGAGTAAAGGATTAATAATTCAAAAGGGAAGAGGATGGTATGAACCAGTAAAAGGAAGTAAAAATTCAATTAAGTATGGTACGCATTTAGTAAAAGATTCTTCAAGAGGTCATGCTTATGTTTGGATGGTTAAACTTCCAAAGGAAATTGAGGGGTGGAACAAAAGAATAGAAAGATTAGAAAAGAAAGGAATACATTTTAATTTAGTAGGAGCATTAAAAACAACACCAAGAATTAAAGCATTAGGTAGAAAGGTATGGCTATGTAATGACCACCTAAGAATATTTGATAAACCAAAACAATCTTATTATGGAAAGACAGCAAAAGAATCAAAAAGTCTTGCACACATGGAACTATTAAATATTATAAGAGTTTTAGAAAACAAATTAGGTTTCTTATTCAAACCATTAAAATACTCAATACAAAAAGAACATTATGCTTTAATTAGAAATGATTTAGCAATAGATCAAAATAGAAAAGGAATAATTATGAGAATAAAAGATGAAAATGGAGAAGAATTTCTTTTATTAGATGATTCACTTGAAAAAGGAGGAGAATTAGAAACAGTAGGAAAAGGTGCATACAAAAATAATATTCCATTACAAAAATGGTGGATTGAACAAAAAGAAGATGGATTTAAAACAACACCAACAAAAATAAAGAAAGAAATAAATGAATTAAGAATAGAAACATTAAATCAAATAAAAGAATCTTCAAAAGTATCAATGAACGTAAGTCTTATAATTAAACAACTAGAATCAAATATAAAAGGATTAACAGAATTAGTTTATTTGCAGCAACAAGAAATTAGAGGATTAAAAAAATGAAAGGACAATCATCTAAACAAAAACTATCAAATGAATATGGAAAGAAAGTATGGATACTAAAAGATAAAAAAGAAAACATAATAGATGAATTCAGATCAAAAGAAAATGCAATTCAATTTAAAAAGAAATATCATGAAGAATTAAATTTAGAAAGAAAACCCTAGATGGAAATTGAGCTAACCACCTAGGGAAAGAGGTGATGAAATATTAAAGACTTCTATTATTATAAAACTGACCTAAGAATAAATTCGTAACTTTAAAATTAGGACAAATACTTATAAATAATAATTCCATGATTAATTTATGAAAGAAGAGGAGATTGAGATTCTAGGATTAAAAAAATTAGCAGAAGGCAAAAGCTATAAGCAAATAAAAGAAGAAATAAACAATATTGATTCTTTTGGAAAGAAAATAAAAGTAGATAAAAAAGTAATAGAAAAACAATATAAAGAAATTAAAAAATTAAAAGAACAATTAGAAAAACAAAAGAAAAAGATATTCAATTTAAAATTAAAACTTGATACAAAAGAACCAGATAAAGAAAAGAAAAATATAAATCTAAATGATATTAAAAAAATTATATTACTGATAAGATCAGAAAACGGATTAAATAAAAAAGACATATATGAAATACTATATTTTAATAATAAAAAAATAGATACAATATTATCATTCTTAAAAAGAAACAAATTAATAGAAGAAAAAATTATAAGTGGAACTAAATATTACAAATGAATCTAAAAGACTTAATAAATAACAGAAACAGAGAAGAAGGTAATACATTGAAAAGAGAAATAATAAAAACAGTAATAGTAGTAAACTTATTAATTAAAAACAAAAGCCAACACAAATGGATTAACATTCATAATAATTTTAGATTTTTTAGAGAAAAAGAATGTGATTTATATTTTGAAAATCCAAAAGAAAAAGAAGTAATGATATTCAAGATAGTAAAAAGAAAAGGAAAAGAAAAAATAAAAGAGATAGAAGAAAGTTTTGAAAGCATAGAATTTGAATTCTTTAACAATAAAAAAATATTTGTATTAGATATGGATAATTTTTCAGATAACATTTTAGAAATAAATGAAAAGATAAAGAGACTTATATAATGAAAGATAGGAAAAAAGGTAAACAAGCACTATTAGGAGTTTTAAAATTCTTAGTCATACCAATCCTATTAATAATATTAATCAATTGGAAATATGGTTTAGGAGTATTCACATTATTTTTAATTAGATACATATATAAAATTAGAAAAAGAAAATACTTTGCTAAAGATACAGAAGGAAAGAAAGTAGGATTCAAACAATTTATGAAGAGATGGAAAGAAGGTGTTGAGGGCATTTCGCCCATTCAGCAATCCAGAACAACTATCTTAGGAAATTGGATTACTCTTTCAGGTATACTTGCAGGAATTATAATTAATGCTTTAGTTAGAGTAAAAAACCAATGGATTTGGATTGAAGTTATTTTATTAGGTTCTTTAGTTCTAGTAGTAATACAAATGATTGGTGGACTACAAAAGTATTGGAGATTTAAAGAAGTAGATAAAATACAAAAAAAATTAGAAGAAGAATTAAAAAAAGATTTAAAAGAATTAGATACTATTAAAGTAGAAGAAGAAAAAGAATTAATAAAAGAAAATAATAAATTAAGCGAACCAAATGTTTGTCCCCAAGTAAAGATGGAGCAATTAAAATGAACAAAACATACAATGCTGAAATAAAACAAAAAGAAGCTCAAAGAAATTGGTATTATCAACATGGAAAAAAATGGATGAAAGATTACATGAAAGAATATTATGAAGAAAACAAAGGAGAATTAAGATTAGCTGCAAAAGAACAAAAGCTAAAAGAAAAAGGATATGATAGAACAAATAAAAATAAAATAAGAGAAAACTTAATCAATATAATTGAAAGATACAAAATAAATAAAATATTAACATTAGAATCAGAAGACTTCATATTCTCAAACTTATTATCAAACAAAAAGATAATAGTGTTTGAAAATGATAAAACAACTTTCAATAAAATGGAAAAATCAAAACCAAAGAATGTAAGTTTATTTTATGGAGATATTTCAAAGTTTGCTAGTTTAGATTCTAAAGTAGATTGTATTTATTTGGATTTCAAAGGAATTTATGAATTTACAAAAGGAGAGATATTTAAATTAAAAAAAGTAATAAAACAAGCTAAATTATTTGCAGTAACTTTTTCTTTAAGAATTGGAAACATAGCAAAGGAAAGAGGATTTAAACAATTTGGAGATTATCAATTTGATTTAATTAGAAGACTACAAGAACTTTTAGAAATAAATTTTAAAGTAGTTTATGGAGAAGCATATAAAGATATACAACCAATGGTAACAATAGTATTTGAAAATCCAGGAGTAGAGGAATGAAAACTAAAAATAAAATAAAAAAAGAAAAAGTTACATGTTTAATTTGTCCTAATGAAATAAAGGAATATGGAAAAAAGTTTTGTTCAGTTGAATGTTTGTATCTTAATAATCTATTTAACAAAAAAAGTAAAATAGGAAGAAGAATAAAAGAATTAATAAAAGAAGAATTTGAAATAATAATTAAAACTAAAACTAAAGAATACAAATTAAAATGATAAAAAAATTTAAATGTGGTCTATGTAAAGAGAAAGACAGAATCTGGATGACAAGATTAGGATTAAGAAAACACTTACAAGAAGAACATAGGATAATGAATCAAAAATTTAATAGAGGATATATACAAAAAATTGGTTGGGATAAACAAAAATGGATAATTGAGGAGGAATGTGAATGATTAAAATTTTTGGAACAAATCACTTAATGAAAAAGGAAGTAATTGAAGGAATTATAAAAGATGAATCTCCTGATGTACTAGCAGTAGAACTATGTGCAACAAGATTCAAAGCATTAACTGGACAAATAAAACAAGCTGGAAGAGAAGACAAATCTTTAATAGGAGACATAACAAATTCAGTAAAAGAAAAAGCAGAAGAAAGTAATTTAGATTATGGTTCAGATATGAAAACAGTATTATTCTATGCAATAAATAATCAAATCCCTTTAGAGTTAGTTGATAAAGATATAGAACAAATTAAAAAAGATATGCAAAAGATTCCAGTAGAAGAACAATTATTTTTACAAAAAGAATTATTAAGATTTCAACAAGAAGATATAAACAAAAAGGTAGATGAAGAATTAGTATTAATAAATATGAAAGCAAATACTCCAACAATGTTTAAAATTTTAGTTGAAGATAGAAACAAAATAATAACAAAAAATATATTAAAAGTAAAAGAGAAACATAAGGATAAAAAGATATTAGTATTTTTAGGGAAAGGACACGTAAAACAAATTGAAAAAATGTTAGAAGGAAGTTTGGTTTAAATGAGCTTAGGAGATCTATTTGAAGATTCATGGGACTTTATAGTAGACGGAGCAGAATATTTTATTTCAATGGAGTGGATTCAAGATGCCTGGGAAGGAGTAGGTGATTTCTTTAGTGCAATGTTTGAAGGTATAGGAGAATTTAGCTTCTTAGGTCTGACATTCGCTATATTAGCTGTATTAGCTTCATACGGAACAAGATATCTAAACTTTGGAGTAGTAGAGGGTTCAACAAAACAAATAACTCTAATTGCTTCTATGACACAATACATGCCCCCAGCACAAAGAATATTTTGGACAATAGCTTCTTATGCAGCAGCATTAATTGGAGGATACTTTGTAGGTAAATATTTTGAGAATACTTAAAAAGGAGGAAAAAATGTTTGAAAAGATAAAAGAAAAATGGAATAAAAGAATCCAAAGGAATGCAATTAGTTCAGTATTAACTCATGCAAATAAAAATGGAATAAAACTAATGAAAGAAGGAAAAACATTAGAAGAACTTCCAGATAATTATAAGGTAACTGAAAAAGTTTTTTTCAAAAGATCCTTATTACCTTTAGGAGATTGGGCAATAATAAAACCCCCAATATCAGAAGATGGAAAAAGAGTAAACTGGTTTAATTTAATCTTTGGTGGATGGAGGAATCTTATAAAGTTAATAATATTATTAACAATAATTGGATTTGTATTCCTGCAATTCTATGAGAATTTTACTGTAATAGAAACTTTAAGAAATGCGAATAAACTTTGTGGCATAGTAATTAATTAATTATGAAAGAGGTGAAAAAAATCCCCCATATTTATTATTTATATTTACATTCTAAAATATGGGAGATGTCGCAAGGAAATTTAATTAAAGAAAAAGAATTAAAGAAGTATTTATTTCAATGGAAGATACCAGAAAAAATGAAAATTCTTATTATAAAAGAATTAATCATGTTAGGTTTATTAGAAAAAGAAAAGAAATATAGTCTAAAAATAAAAAGACCTACCTTTGATATTGAGAATTTAAATAAATATTATCAAGAATTACATATATTTTAATTATTATAAAATGATGACACTATTTTAAATACTTTAAAAACAAAAGATTTATATGACATTTGAATCTAAGTTTAGAAATTTTGTAGGACGAATAGAAAAACTATCAAGAGAAGAGATAACAGTCTTATCAAGAAGTTTACTAAATGAATTCAACCAAGAGAAAGCAGACATCTGGAAAGTAGTTTACATTGAACCAAACTATAAACCAAATGAAAATTGGGATGAAATAGAATTACATAAAAAGAGATCAAACATAAAAAGATACTCTTGGAGAAATATAATTGGAACTACAATAACAACAAGAATACTAAAGTTAAGAGAGAAAGGATTAACAGCAGAAGAATCAATTGATGCAATAGAAAGACTTCCAGGAGTAATGGACTTTGTTGCAAAGTATCCAGAAGAAGATTCAAACATGGCGAAGAATATTAAAATAAATGTTCATGCTCGTTACGGAGAAAACAAAACATCAGAAAAAATAAAAGAAAAAAATGAAAACTAGAAAAAGATTTAAAAAATATTGTGATAGATGTGGCGAATTATTTAGACCAACAGGAAGAAGTGCAAGACTATGTGATGCTTGTAAAGAAAAATCAATGATAGAAAGAAATAAAAAAATAAGAGAGAGAAATGAAGATAACAATACAGAGAGATAAAAAAGAAAAACCATTAAGAAAAGGAATTTGTCCTAATTGTTTTAATAAAATGATTAAAAGAAAAAGTGGAGAATATCATTGCCTTAAATGTGGAAACAAAGTAACTTATAAAAAATGAAAGACATAATAAAAATATACCGGGAAGGAAGATATAAAAGAAATTCAGAGAATAACATAGATGTAGATAGCCATAATGTTCAAAGACAAATAAAAAAAGGTAGAAACATATACATATGTGATTGTGATAATTCTTCAAAATTTGGAAATATTCAAACTTGTCGTCATATAAAATTCTTTATCCTATTACCTTTCTTAGATTTAATGTCAGAAAAAGCAAGAGTAATGTTAATGTATTACAAAGTAGCAAAAACACAAACAAAAGATTCAAAACAAATAAAAATATACCACCAAATAATAGATGACTTAAATAAATTTAAAGAGATTGATTTCAGATGACAATATATGTAATGAAAAATAAAAATCTAAAGAGAACACCACAAGGACAATTCAAATCAAATAAA
>Ga0222703_1000385_pt1 | contig 10475 bp, 17 predicted proteins | sample AntAcemetage1506_FD_179827 | JGI IMG/M metagenome (GOLD analysis project Ga0222703, IMG submission 179827) | Saline water microbial communities from Ace Lake, Antarctica - #1506 | ecosystem: Environmental > Aquatic > Non-marine Saline and Alkaline > Saline | place: Antarctica: Ace Lake...
GTAGATAGTATTTCTTTTCCAAACACTTGGACAGGAAATCAAACAGATTATCTTAAGTCTACAGATTATATTTTAAACATTACAGCAGTTAATCTTTCTATGAAATCATATGTAGATAGTATTTCTTCTCCAAACACTTGGACAGGAAATCAAACAGATTATCTTAAGTCTACAGATTATATTTTAAACATTACAGCAGTTAATCTTTCTATGAAATCATATGTAGATAGTATTTCTTTTCCAAACACTTGGACAGGAAATCAAACAGATTATCTTAATTCTACAGATTATATTTTAAACATTACAGCAGTAAATATTAGTATGAAAAACTATGTAGATAGTATTTCTTTTCCAAACACTTGGACAGGAAATCAAACAGATTATCTTAATTCTACAGATTATATTTTAAACATTACAGCAGTAAATATTAGTATGAAAAACTATGTAGATGATATTGTTAAAACAATAGCAAGAACAGGAGATTGTCCTGTAGGTTATGTTGTTATGAATACAACAACAGCAGGAGTTGAATGTGTAAAAATGTCTCCTTCTACTGTTAATGGAACTATTTGGAATCGTTCAGGAACAGATGTTTATTTAGCAAATACTCTCGACAATGTAGGAATAGGAACAGCTACACCAGCAAGGAAGTTACACGTTTTAGATACAACGGATAACGTTTTTGCTAAGTTAGAAACCGATAAAGTTAATGGAATAGCTGGGCTAGAGCTAGAGAATGACGCTCAAAAGTGGTTGACTAAAGTAGAGACTAATGATAATTTTATTGTGAGAGACGTAACTGGGAATACTAACCCTTTTAATATTAATACTGGTAGTGTACCTTCAAATAGTTTTGTTATGACACCAACAAGGACTACAATTAATCTCCCTGGCAATGATTATGATTTTGTTGTAGAAGGCGATACTGACGCTAAACTATTATTCTGTAATGCAGGTACTGATAAGGTAGGAATAGGAACAGCAATACCTTCTAAGAAACTTGAAGTTGTTGGGGATATTTTAATTGGTGGAACTTCTCCTAAATATTTATATTTTGATAATACAGCAGGGTCATCAATAACAGGTATTGGGCATTTAACTTATGATACTACTAAAGACCATTTAAAGATTGGAGGTGGCTCTTGGGAGAAGATAACTTTAGAATCTACTGAAGGAGTAGGTATAGGTACAGCAGGACATGGAGCTGAATTAGATGTAAAAGGTAACTTAAATGTAACAGGGAACATTACAGGAAATCAAATCTATGGTGGTGCTTGGTATCATAATCATACAGCAACAGAATTAACTTTCGTAGATGGACAATTTTATTCTTTATTCTTTGTAAATGGAACAAATATAAATGGATTTGATTTCTATGATGGTTTTCTAAGTGAAAATAGTAATTTAACAGCACAAATCCCAGGGAAATATCACGTAACATATATGTCAAGTGGAGATGGTCAAAACAATCACGCATATTACACTACAATATTTATAGATGATGTAGAACAAGATAATTGCGAAAGCCATCATAAAATGAGTGCAGGTGGAGATATTATAACACAAAGTGGAAACTGTTTTATTGATTTGATAGCAGGAAGTGAAGTTTCATTAAGAACAGCAGATGTAGGAGCATCAGGAACAGGTAATTATTATAGTGCAAATTTAAACTTAATAAGGATAGGAGACTAAAGGAGGAATAAGAAATGAAGAAACAATATAAAATATTATTATTAGGGTTAATATTAATGATCCCTTTTATAATAGCAGAAGATACAGATTACATTTATGAATATGGTAAAGATATTCCTTTAAACATTAATTGTTTTAATGAAACCTTTGGGTTATGTGATAGTTCAACTAATTGTTACATCACAGTAAACTATCCTGATGGTACAAACCTTATTAATAATGGAACTATGAATAAGGTTACAAGTTATTATAACTATACTCTTACTTCTTCATTGGCTAATCAAAGAGGAGAGTATAGTGCAACTGCTTATTGTGATAATGGAGAGAATGGTTTTAGTGCTTTTAAATTCTTACTAACCACAAACAATTCTAGATTCCCACCTTATGTATTAAATTTGATTATAACAATATTTGTATTAGTTTTATTTTACTTTGGTATTATGAAAGAAGATATTACATTAACAGCAATAGCTTCAATGGGATTAATTGTTATTGGAATCTTTACACACATCAATGGTTTTGGTGATGTAAAGAATTGGATTACAGATTTATGGGCTTTAATAAATATTGCAGTAGGTGCTTATGTATTAATTAGAGTAACTGCAGAAGAAGCAATAGGGCATTTAAACGGGGGTTGAATAAAATGGCAAAAGAAACAAATGAACAGGTAGAACCAACACAGGAAGAAAAGACATGGACTATTCAGTTAGCAATAGTGGATGAGAATAATCCACCAAGAAAAGTCTTAGTCAATAAAGAAACAGAAGAGACCATTGCAATAGAAGATGCTATTGCAGAGATACTGAATAACCAAGAGAAACTAAAGAAACTGTTGGATTAAAATGGAACTTAGTTTCAAGAATGGTAAGGAATTGATTAAGTTAATAATCGATAGAGATACCAAAGAAGCTACAGTAGCTACAAGTAAAACTAACTATAGACTTACCTCTATAAAATGGAAGATGTTGTTTGATAAAGGTAAGGAAGTAGAGCAAGAAGAGATTACAAATAAGCTAAGTGATGAAGAATTTAAACAAATAATCATATTAGATATGAAACAGAAAGGGTATTCATTCATAAATGACATTAGCAGACATAGGAAGTAATATATTAACACTCGGTATATTAATTGGTTTTTTTTATATTATATATGAAGGTGTTAAAGGGAATAATGTATTTGCTGGTATCAAAGAGAAAATGAATAACCTAAAGGATAAGGTGAAACGAGATGACAGATTCAAATTCAACAGAAGTTACAGATGAAGAAATAAAAGCATTAGAAGCAGAGTTAGCAGCAATAGATAGTGGTGGAGAAGGAAATAGTTATGGTTCTCCTACTGCTGAAAAGAAAGATAGTACCTTAGTTCTATTCAGAGAATTAATACATGCACCAAAGTCTACAAAGTTTGGTAACCTTATAGGAGAAGAAATGGGTTTACCTAACATGAGTGTTAGAGGTGCATTTAATTTAGCACACTTCTTTGATTCACAAGGGTTAGTTAATGTTGGAGATTACTTTAGAGATTCAGCAGAGATTACTTTAGCAACATCATTAAGTAGAAAAGGAAAACTAATTGATAACATAGTAACACAAATTAAGAAGGAGAAGAAAGAAAGTACTGGGGGTGGAGACCCCACTAAAAAAAGTTTCTTTAATAAATTCTCCGGCAATACAAATAATAGTGAGGGGGAACAATGAAATTATTTAAGAAGGAACTAAATTTTAAAGAGTTTCTTAGAAAGAAAAAGGAAAAAAGAGAGGAGAACAATAAGAAATTAAAAGAACTTAAAGAAAAGATTAGAGATAAAGAAACCCAAGAGATAGAACCTATTATAGTTGAATCAGAACCACAGGGTTTGAAATCTAAACTTGACAATGTAAGTAAAAAATTAGATGTATTAACTAAGAGAAATGTTAAATCTGAACAGAAAGAATTAGGAATACCTCTTAAACTTAAAAGACAGATGAAGAAGTTGGCAATAAAGAATAAGATGTTTGTTCTGTATCTTACAAACAACAAAACAATTATTCCACAGGTTCACGAAGTTATTGATGAAACAATAACTATTGATGGTAAACCACACGCAGCTAATGCTTCTTCTACATTCTTATGGAAAGGAAAGTATCCTGCAATGATTGTACCTGAATGGGATTTAATGCCATTGAATGCACAGAAATCTTATAATGATGCAAGAGACAACCATAGATTAGCAGAACCAGTTGCAGTAGCTATTAGAATGATGGAGAACTCACAGAACCCATCTAAACCTAAGATGTCAAACAAGGCATGGGTCTTTATAGGTTTGGCAGTAATAGCGGGTATCTATGTATTGGTAGGTGGATAGATGGTAAAAGCAGATACTATTGAAGTAAGATTGTTTGATCCTTACTTCAATAAGTTCTATCAAACTAAGGCAGATGTTAATAATAGAAAACAAATGAAATTATTAATACAAGAACTTAAAGATAAAGGTGTAAGTTTTAATAACAAAGGTTGGTTTGATTAAATGGTAGATTGGAAAAATAAAGAAGAATTTAATAAGTATCATAGAGATTATAAAAGAAGAAACAAATATCAATCTAATTACTTTATAAAAAACTATAAAAATAATATACAATATAAAAATTCTTTTTTATTAAAAATCAAAATCAGAAATATTTTAAAAAATAAACATAATACATCAAAAGTTATAGGATTGATTGGATGTAATAAATGTTTTTTGAAGTGGTATTTTGAATCTAAATTTAGAGATGGTATGGATTGGAACAATTATGGAAATTTATGGGAAATGGATCATATTAAACCTTGTTGTTCATTTGATTTAAAAAATGAAAATGAACAGAAAAAATGTTTTCATTATAGTAATTTACAACCTTTATTAATAACAGAGAATAGGGAAAATGGGAGAAATATATGCCAACAATAAAAGTTAGTGATGAAACAAAAGAAGAACTTAATATTTTAATGGCAGAAGAATTAGAAATAAAAATTAAAAAAGCTAAAGGAGAAGAAACCAAAGGATTATTTATAGAATTAATAAAAAATAAATTAGGTATTACTTATGAAGATTTTATTAAAAAATTAATTAATTGTTATAAGAATAATAAGTAACTTAGAAACCTAAACACTATTCTTTACATTTATATATTCTTTTCATATTATAATTATTTATGGAAGGTTTTAGAATTAAAAAAGAAAAAGATATGGATATTCTTAAAAAAAGAATAGATATAGCTATAAAATCAAAAATTAAATCTAAGAAAGCAAAGTACCTAGAAATTAGAAAAGAGGACTTAAAATGATTAATAATAATAAAAGAATGTTAGAAAGAACTTTACTAACAGAATTAGATTTTGTGGTACACAAAAAGAAAAGGGTTAGGAGGGAAGATGGAAAAGCAAAAGGTAATAGAAGAAATCAAAGATAAAGAAGAACAATTCATTAAAAAAGGACAGAAAGTTAAAGTTCCTGAAATAGAGAAGTGGTAACTATGGGAAACATGGACACACTTAAAGGGATGATTGGTTTAACTATACTCACACCAATAGCTGGTGCAGCAATAGGAGGACTATCTGTAATAGGAAGTGGTATTGGTGCTGCAACACAGAGTATTGTTTCTGTTGGTTTCATGGGTGCTGCTTATAAAATGAGTGGTGCAAAGAAGATTATGAGGTGGAAATAATGCCAAATAGAGACAGCACAGGCCCAGAAGGAAGAGGAAGACTAACAGGTAGAAGAAAAGGGATTTGTAAGAATACAAATGGTATTGCTCCCGTTGATTTTATGAATGAGAATTATAAGATAAAGAGTGCAAAGAAACTTAGGAGGTGGAAATAATGCCAAATAGAGACGGCACAGGCCCAGAAGGAAGAGGAAGAAGAACTGGTAGAGGTAGAGGTCATTGTAAGAATGCCATTAAGTATTAAAGGAAAGCATATGCTTAATACTCTTATTCTAGAGTATGGTAAAAAGAAAGGTAGGAGAATCTTTTATGCTATGGAACATAAGAGACCAGACCTAACAACTAAATGGAGGAATAAAGATGGAAAAACTAAATTTTTATGATTTAAAAGGAAAAAAGAAGTTTTCTTCTAGTAACTATAAAGTAGTTATAAAGAAAGGTAGAAGATTTGCAGTAACAAAAGCACCGAGTGGAATAGACTCATGGAGAATAATGGGTAAAGCTTAATCAATATATGAATGGTAACAGCAAAAGAATTATATTCAAGAACTGTAACAGATTTATATAATCAAAGGATTAAACCAACTGCCACTACACGAGCAGCACAAGAAGATTATGCTAGGAAGATTAAAGCAGTTGAACTTACAAAAGATATACAGAGTAAGAAAGATGAACTATCAAGTAGAATCAAAGGTTTATTAGATCAAGGTTATACTAAAGTAGAAACTTCTTCTGGTTTTAGAATAGATGCACCAAGTCAAACCTTTAGAGAATTTAAAAAGGATTATAGTTCTTATGTACCCCATGTTATTTATACAGATAAGTTAGGTAATATAACAGAAGAAGTTAGAAGAAGTATTGGTGGGGGGAAAATGAAGAGAGCTTATGATTCTTCAAGAGTTGCTTATAAAGATAACATAAAGAGTAGAGAAGAAGCATATACTATGGTTGGTAAATCTTCTGTTAAGCGAACAAGTGTAATGGAATATACTAATGGTGTTGGTACAAGAACTTATAAAAGAGATATGTCTAAGTATAAAGATAGGGGAACACCAAGAGATTATACAGAAAGTGATACATATAAGAAGTTTAATCCTGAACAAAAAGCAGCTTATAAAAAAGCACAGATGAAGAAAGGTATTTACACTCCTGCACAATTAAAGAAAGCAGGTGTATTAACACCTTCTGCACAGATGAAAGAATATGGTGCAGTTCTTGTTGGTGGTACTGCAACAAGATTACAGATGGAAGCTAAGTCAAGAGGACTAACAACTAAACAAGTTAGAACTTTATATTCTATGACACCTAAATCATCAGAAAGAAATTTTGGTGCATTAGGTGGTATGACACAAGGAACATATAAAGAATACAAAACACAACAAGAGAAAGGAATACCTTTAAACTTACCTTATTATACACAGAAGAAAGAAGTTGGAAAAGAAAATATAATTGCAGTTACAAGAGTATCTCCTGAAGTAGAAAAAAGATTTGCAGAAGCTATTGCAAAAGAAAAAGCAAAAGCATACCTTTGGAGTATCAAACCTTTAGAAGATAAACCAATTAGTGTTTTTTATAAAAAACCAACTAAAATTGGACAAGGAAATATTATGACTTATAGGATTGGTGATGAAAAACCTAAAGGAGATGATTGGACTTTAGCAGGGACACACAAACCTAAATATCCTAGTTGGACTACTACACCTTTAATCAGTTTAGGTATAGCTTCTAAATTACAAAAGGCGGAATCATTTATGGCAGTTAATACAATACAGTATCAATATTATAGAAAGCAAGGAGATTCAAAAGAAACTGCAAAATTAAAAGCACGTGGATATAAAACACCAAGTGCAGAAGATATAAGAAAAACATTTACTGCTAAATCCTTTGGACAAACTGTAGCGCGTGCTTGGAGAGGGGTTACATTACAAACACCTTTAAGAAAAGCAATTACAACAATCTTACCTGATGTTGATTGGGAATATGCTACAAGAAAAATTGGTAGAGCTATACCTAACAAAATAACATTATTAGTTAAACCAACACCAAATGCAGAACCTTTGTTAAGGGTATCAACAAAGATTGCAAAGGAAGGTGTAAAACAAACTGTCTCTGCAGTTGGTGGATTATATGATTGGGGAAGAGAAAAACCAGAACAGTTATGGCAATATTATGCTGCAGGTCAAATAATAAGAGGTGCAACTGCAGGAATTAAACTTGGAACAACTAACCTTGGTTATAAGTTAGCAACTAAGTTAGGAAAACAAGTTGTACCAAAAACATACACGGGTGGTCTTAAAGTAGCAAAGGTTGCTTTTGGTGCAGGTATGTTAGGGTTGTTTGGATATGGAACTTATAAAGAAGTTAAGAAACAAGAAGAAGAATATGGGAGATATGCTTGGGGTAGAGTTATTGGAAAAGAAGTAGGACAGTTAGCAGTATTGGGTTTAGGTTATAGATCAGAAGGTGGAAAACAATTAGCTAAAGGATTTGAAAGAGAGTTACCAACTGGTTGGGTTCAACAAAGACCAACAGAAGTTAAATTCCAAGATAGTTTTTCTTATGATGATTATTCATATAAATTAAAATCTCCTTTACAGACAACAAGTGGTGTAAGATATAAATCAGTTGCAAAAGGTTATGGAACAACACAATCATATAAATTAAAAGACGTACCTTACAAAACAAGTGTAACTAGTATTGGTGGAAAAAAAGGTATTAGTTCGTTAAGAGTTAGTATTAAAAAACCTGCTACAAAATTCTTTAAAGGATTAGGTATTGGGCAAGCAAGAGCAGGGTATGTTAAAGGAACTGAATTAAAGAAAGGTGTTCAAGTGTTTGCAACTAGTATTGGAAAGAAACAATATTCTACTTTAAAATATGTTACACCTAAAGGAAAAACATATTTCATACGAGGTGTTACTGCACCTAAAGGAAAAGTATTAACTAAGATATATAGAGGGGATGTTTTATTACAAACAACAAAACAACCTGCAGGAGCAGAACTTATATTTGGAGAACAACTTAAACTTTCTAAACAAAGACTTAAAAAGATAGAAGTCGCAGGAGAAATACCATATTATCTTGAAACTAAAAAACAGGTTGGTATTCAAAGAGGTATTGCTTTAGTTGCAAAGAAAAAAGGAAAATTACACCCAGTTGGAATACAAAGAACAGAAAGAACTATTGGATTAGAAGCAATCACAAAAAGAAAAGGATTAGTTAAACAATATGAAGGTTATCTTTATCAACAAGGTCAGTACCCACAACCAATTTTAAAGAGAGGGGGTTATACAAAACATTACTTCCAATTTGTAAAATCTGGTGCTAAACCAAAACCATTTAAATATGATACTATGGGTATTAAAACACAAACAACAAGACCTTTAGTTACACAAACATTACAAAAATATCCTATGAAGAGTGAGGGTATCATTAGATATATCCATCCAACTATTAAAAAGATTCCTAAAACTAAAATCGCAACAGGTAGAACTAAATTAACTCCTACTGAAAAAATGATAATGAAGAAATGGGATGCTATGGCAAAAAAAGACGCTTTAAAAGAAACAAAAAGATTAATAACATTAGCTAATAAACAAGCTAAATCAGGAGTAGCATTTAGAAAAAGAATGAAAGTAATAAAATCTGAAAGACCTATTGAAGCAAGTGCATTAAGAAGAATGGTTGGAGAACAACAAATGTTTAGTAAAGAAATAAACTCTTTTAGATATATTGAAAGTGTTACACCACAAATGTTACATACACCATTTGTTAGTCCTTTGAAACCACAAGCATCTACTGTTGTTAAGATTGCACAATTTGCACCACCAACATTACCACCTTCAGTAGTTCAAGACCCTTTGGCAGGTTTAATAATTAAAACAAGAGGATTACTTCTCCCCATCCCTTCAGTTAAACCACAATTAGCAATTACACCACAGCTTCAAGTTGTACCACAAGCAATCGCATTAGGAAGTAGTATAATACAACAACAAAGACCAATAACAAAAGTAGAACCAATTATTATACAACAACAAAGACAACAACAAAAACAAGAACAGGTTCAACAACAAGTACAAATACAACAACAAATACAACCACAATTACAGGTACAACCACAACGAACAATAGTACCAATAATAGAACCAGTACCACCTATAATTCCACCACCAGATATTCCATTACCAGAAAGAAAATCAGAGGATAGGGGATTAATAAATTTAGAAGTACAAGGTTATGATGTAATGGTTAAAAGGAAACAACAGAAGTTAGGTAAGGGAAAATATAAATCATTAGGATATAAGAAAGCAAACAAAAGACCATTAACAAGGAAAGCAGCATTAGGATTAGGTATGAGTATAACAGATACATATACAAATAGATCATTCAGTATTAAAGCAACAAGTAAAGCAGGAGTTAAAGATACAAGTCTGGTATCTAAATATAATGCACTAAAGAATAAGTTTAGACAATCAAAACAAAGTGATAAGATATTTGTTGAAAAGACTACACATGCAATAGATTCATTACAAGAGAAGAAAGGTATCCCTTATGAATCTGCAAAGGTTAGAAAGAGAATGGCAGAACTGGTAAGTAACATTAAAGAAAAGAGAAGTGTGCCTACCAATTTAGATAGAATACAGAAGATAGCTTTAGCAACTGCAACAAGACAACAGATAGTATATGGTTCAGGTTCATCATCATTAGTTAATCCAAAGATTAAACCTGCAGATATTGATATTAATTCACCTACACCAAGACAAGATGCAATAAGATTAATGGCAGCATTAAAGAAGAAAGGTATAAAGGCAGAAGTTAAAAGTAAACTTATTAAAGATATTAGAAGAAAGATTTATGAAGTTGGTTCTGTAAGCTTTTCTCCATTAGATAAACAGAAAAGGGCAGGTTCTAAAGTTATATCTGGAATAAGATATACAACCCCCACAAAAGAAGTCATTGCCTTATCTGGAACGGCTGCAGAACCAACTAAAGATTATAGGTATAAAAAAGATATGAAGAGATTAGAACTAATTGGTGAGAGATTAAAAGGAAAAAGTAGGAAAGAATATCAAATGCTTCTTGGAGAACTACAAAAAGAA
>Ga0222703_1000390_pt1 | contig 10418 bp, 10 predicted proteins | sample AntAcemetage1506_FD_179827 | JGI IMG/M metagenome (GOLD analysis project Ga0222703, IMG submission 179827) | Saline water microbial communities from Ace Lake, Antarctica - #1506 | ecosystem: Environmental > Aquatic > Non-marine Saline and Alkaline > Saline | place: Antarctica: Ace Lake...
ATCGCTTCCCATCTGCAATTTTACAAAAAGGTTGCACCGGGGCAGGGTCTTTCAAGATGCACTACACGGACGAGGATTTTGTAAAAATTCTTAGACTCAATACGGCGCAAGGGCTTGAGTTGAGAGTAATTGGTTGCCAGATAGGATCAACAGGGATTGAATACGAGGTGAGAGTCTACTTGCCAGAAGTGCAGCTCGACAACTTCGACACAAGCCTTTCTGTTGATGCACTTGTAGATCAAGACATTCCTTTTACTCACTTTTACAATAGCTCTCAAGGGTATCAGTCGAGGGTTGTTGTGATAAATGATATTGCTTCTTACTAATAAATTAACAAAAAAATCGCATGGCTAAAAACAGATTCATAAATAACGAGGTTAAAAAAATAGATATAGGGGATGGAGATTGGATCAAGGTTAAGAATGGATTGAGTTTCGACGACTATCAAAAGGTGATGAAAAACGCTGATATGTCGCAAATGAAGAAGTTGAAGGAGGACGCAGAGGGAGCGGAGGGCGCAATGAATTTTAGTAACTTCGACATTGCAATTCCACTATTGAAGGCTGCTTTAACAGATTGGAGCTTTACGGATAAAGACGGGAAAAAGATAGATTGTACTCACGAGAATATTGATAAATTGACACCGAGGAATGTACTTGAGTTGCTGGAATTTGTTTCTGATCTTATCCACCTTGACGACATAGTTGAAAAAAAAAGCTCGCAATCCTAGAAGCCAACCTATCAAAAGGACATAAGAGAAAAGGAGCGGAGGATGAATTGATGGATTATGCGATGTCGATAGACTTTGGTCTTGATTGGAAAAGGAACGACTGGCGAAGGATGCGAACTTTTATCAATATAAAATCACTAATAAATAGCAATGACAATCGAAAAGGTTAATATAAAGATAAGTGCTAAGGATGATGCGAGTTCTAAAATTAAAAAGGTCGGCGGTTCTTTGGGAGGACTTAAAACAGCTTTAAAGGGGGTTGCTATTGGGTTTGCAGCAATAAAGATCAAGCAGTTTATCACGGAATCAATTGAACTTTACAAGGTACAGGAAAAAGCAGAGGCGAGATTGAAAGCGTCTATAAATAACCTTAAAGACTTAGGGAGTGGATACGAAAAAACTGATGAGAATATTAAAATTGTCACAGAGGATTTAAAGAAATACGCGGCTGGATTGCAGAAAGTGACGACTTTCGGTGATGAGGCGATCATTTCAGCAAGCGCATTGCTTGGGTCTTTTCAGTTGGGCGGGGACGAAATCAAATTGCTCACCCCGGCTTTGTTAGATATGGCGGCGGCTACGGAAAAAACTACTGGAGCGCAAGCCGATCTTAACGATCTCGCAAATGCTATGGGTAAGGCTATGGCTACGGGGGCAGGAGCATTATCAAGATACGGGGTTGTTTTAACTGATACTCAAGCGGAATTATTCAATACAGCCGAGGGAATGGAAAAGACTGCTTTGTTAGCTCAAATTCTTGCTGATAACTTTGGGGGTGCAGCCGAGGAGCTTGCAAGTACAACGGCAGGGCAACTTGAACAAGCAGCGAATCAATGGGGTGACTTTAAAGAGAAGGTGGGGGCTATTTTAGCACCATTACTTTTAAAGGTTGCAACTGGTTTATTGTGGATGGTTACTGAATTTCAAAAGGGCGTGAAAATAATAATGGATGCTTGGGACGCGATGTGGGTCTGGGTATTTACGACTTACTATAGCTGGAAAGAATCAATTATAAATAGTTGGAATGGATTCTGGACTGCGCTTGGAGATTGGGCGAAAGTGGTTATTGATTTGATAAGGGGTTGGATTGATTCAATCATAGAGGCTTTTAATAGATTGATCGCGAAAGCACACGAAGCCGTTGACGCTTTACCGGGTGCAAGCATAGCTCAATCTATAGGCAAATTCTTCGATTTGGGGCAATATCTTGCAGAAGGTGGTATTGTAAAGCCTTTGTACGCAGCAAATGGGGCTTTTGTGCCTAGAGGAACGGATACAGTCCCAGCGATGCTTACTCCTGGCGAGGTTGTTTTGAATGCAGGGCAGCAAAAGGGGCTTATGGGTAAGATGGGTGGCGTGACTATAAATATTACAGGTACATTTTTAAGTGAAGGCGTGGCAGAGGAGGTGGGAGATATGATTGTTCGCAAATTACAATTATCAACTAAGGTCGTTTAAAATGCTTTGGCTATATATAAATGATTCAGACCGCACAGGTGATCTGATAAGGGATAAACTAAAAATACAGAATCAGATACAACAACGTGCTGATTCATGCGATTTTACATTGTTTCAAGGGGCGAAGCCTTCGGAGAATCAAGATGTGCAGCTTTTTGTTGGGGATACTATTGCAAGCGCAGTCGGGGCGACCATGACTTTGAACGGAAATTTTCAATCGAGCATAGGTCAATTCTATGCTGGGCAAAGATTGTTTATAAGGATAGGCGACGCTGATGAGGAAGTTGTCACCATTTTGTCTTACGATGAAGTTACTTTGACTCTTGTTTTGACCGCCGCGCCTTCTGGGGCTGTAGCTGCTGACGACAAGATCGGATTCTTATTATTCGGTGGAGTAGTTAGTCGGGTTGCAGATAAAAACATCCATGTTCTCACGAACATTGAATACAATATTGAATGCGTTGATTATACGAAAATATTCGATCGCAAACTAATTTCTGATACCTGGGAGGATAGAACCGCACGATATATTATAAATGATTTTTGCAATTCGGATATAAACCACAACAAGACTATTGACTCGATGAACTATGACGACAACGCGGCGATTCAAGCTGAATGGGTAGAGGGTGGCGATGGTGATAATCCAACGATAGATTCAACTAATTATTGGGAAGGGACTACTAGCGGGGATTTTGGCTGGACTTTCGGGGGAGGCTCGGCAACCTTCACAGCAAGCCCTACCTCGAGCGATGTATCTTTCTGGACTGGTGCAGCTTCCGGATCACCAACAAAGGGACTTTTCGGGTTTTGGTATAAATGTACTGACTATACAAAGGTGACAAATTTCAAGGTTCGGATCGGGTCTGGAGCGGGCGATTATGCAGAGGCGACTATAACCCCGACTTCAAACGATGCTACTTTTTACGAAATGGATTTAAACGACGCTACTATTGCCGGTACTCCTGTTTGGACTGCTTGCGATTACCTGTCAATCATAATAACGGAAACAGCCGACAGCGCGATATTGTTCGATGGATTTAGAATATTACAAGATGATTACCTTAAGCATTACCCCCATGTTTCGGAAACCCCGGAGCTTGACGACTTCAGAAGTCCGGCGTTAAAACCGACAAAGTTGATGCAATTGCTAGCAAAAACTTTTTCGTATGTTTGGTATATTGATTATGAGAGGTATATACATTTTGTACCTATTGAAACAGACGATTCACCTTTTGCACTTACAGATTCATCAAACAACTTCTTTGATCTGCGAATAGAGGTTGATCAAAGCCAGCTCGGGAATAGGATTATAGTGCGCGGTGGGGAGAAAACATCAGACAGCACCTATTCACAAGCAGAGCCAGGGGATGGTGCGCGTAAGGAGTGGCTACTCAAGAATAAATTCAAAAACCTTGTTGTAAAGATTGATGATCAATCTGATACTCACGCGGCGGCGGTTGCTACTACAACGACAAATATAAAAATAGTAGGACATAATCTCTCGACTGGCGACTATATCCAAAATCAAACGAGAAACAATGAGATTAGAGTAATTACTAGGATTGATGCCGACAATTTTACAGTTGAAACAATAGCGGCTCAAACGAACGGGGACACGATAACTTTCTTCACAGTTGCGAAGGGGGTGGGTATAGAGGGGCTTGTCGACGAAACGGCAGTTGGTATTGATTATGTCTATAATTCAAACGAAAAGTCTGTGCGCGCAACTGCAAGCGAAGGGATGTTGAACCCTGGGGACGGAATTCTTTTTACTTATAGTGAGAGAGTCCCTATACAAATCAGGTATTCGAATAGTGCGAGCATAGCGGCGTTAAAAGCCCTCGGTATTGGTGATGGGATATTCGATCTTGACCCATATACAGACAGAAACATCCAGGATATAGGGACGGCTTTGGCAATAGCCGAGGCGAAGGTTAAGGAATACAGCAATGCAATTATATCCGGGAGCTTCACTACAGACCATTTTGGATTAAGGGCGGGGCAGCTTCTTACAATTACAGATTCAAATAGAGGTATTGATGAAACTTATGTAATACAGAAAGTTAAGCTAAGGCAAAAATCCGGGGAGTTTGCATCTTATTTCGTATATGATGTTTGGTTTGGGACAACCCTGTTTGGAATCATTGAATTTTATCAAAAGCTTTTATCAACACAGGATTTGATCGAGCAGAATACCGACGACATAGTCGAAACCTATGTCGATGCGCAGGAAACAGTTGAAAGCGCTGACGTAAATATTGTGCAAAAGGAGGGCGATGAGAACGCGAAGAATACAGAGACAGTCGAATCGAGTGACGTAAACCAGGCGGTTGATTGGGCGGCGGGTGATTGGAAATTTGAAGCTTCTGTCGGTCAAACCTTAGAAAGTCGTTTTGACTTAGCGGGTTTCGCTTAAAATGATATAATACATTCGTAACAAAACAATATGGAAATAAAAGACACAGCAGAGATAAAAGGAATTCATACTTTGACCTTATGCAAAGCGACAAGTGAGGTAGCTCAAAAAACCCAGGAAATGATTGAGGATGTGAGAATAAGAAGGGAGCTTTTGATGAAAATAGGAGGCAATATCAAAGAGGAATTACGCACTCTCTGGGAGGAATACCGGTATTTGGTTGGTATATTGCATAAGTATTTTAAAACACAAGAATTTGTTGTTGAGAATATAACCACAACAGTCGGGAGAAGCGTTTTAGCTCAAAGATTGGGCGGAGATGTCACTTACACCGGAACAGTCGACTACACAGCCCTCGGTGATGATAATACTGGCGAGGTGGTCGGTGATGCAACGCTTGGAAATGAAGTTTATAGGAAGGCTTTGAGTAGCGGAACAGATGCGAGCAATATTGCTTATCTCGAAACTTTCTTCACAGCCGCAGAGGACGCGGACACTTACGAGGAATATGGAATGTATATTGATGGTGCTGCCGGCGCAGATACCGGGCAATTATTTAATAGATTTACTCAAACAATCACAAAATCGAATGTTGAAACTTTGAATGTTCAAAGCGTGGTGACCTTCCAGAACAGCTAAAACATAACAATATGTAATGTCAAGAAGTATAAACGAATTAGGCAATGTCTATGGGAAGCTAGTGGTGACGGCTGATGGGGATGTTAATAACAGACGACAGCATTTTTGGATATGTGAGTGTGAATGTGGAAGTATGACAAAAGTTTATGGTGGACACTTGAGAGCTGGCAATACAAAATCTTGTGGTTGCCAAAAAGGAAATAAAAAACATGGAATGCGTAAAAAAAGAATATATACGATTTTTAAAGGTGTTGAGCAAAGATGTAATAACCCCAAACAACCTGCTTATAAAGATTATGGTGGTCGTGGAATAAAATGCGAATGGAATACTTTTCAAGAGTTTTACAATGATATGAAGGAGGGTTATAGCGACAAACTGTCGATTGACCGGACAGATAATGATGGAAATTATTGCAAAGAAAATTGTCGATGGGCGACTCCCGAGCAACAGGCTAACAACAGTCGTCATTGCAGATACTTGACTCACAAAGGAAAAACCCAGAGTGTATCAGATTGGGCGAGAGAATTGGGGGTAAATTATTGGACTTTGATTAGGAGAATCCACAGGGGGTGGTCTACGGAAAGAGCTTTACAATTTAAAGACGCATAACAAAATAAAATATGGCTGACTTATTAGCAAATTCAACAGTAGTCGCGGCGAATCAAACTATCACCGCCGCAGAAAGAAACGCTTTAAGACTCGACATGCTCGAGCAAGCTGGCGAATACCGTGATTCAACGGGGGCGGCAGACGCTTATGTTGTGGCTGACGCTGCGCAAATAGTTTCACTACAAGAGGGGCAGATTGTGATTTTCAATGCAAACTTTGAAAATGGTGGCGCATCAACTTTGAACTTTGGGGCTTTCGGGGCTAAATCAATCAAGAAAAATAATAATATAGATGTCGAGGCTGGGGATATAGAGGCGGGGCAAATCGTAATTTGTAGATATGATGGCACTAATATGCAGATGTTGACTCCTACCGCTTCTCAAATGTCTACCGCTAACTCGGACACCCTCGTGGGGGCTGGCGATGCGGATGCTTTACACACGCACGACACGCTCAAGACGCTGACTAATTGCGGACAGGGGGTGAGAGCGTCAGCAACCGCAACAGGGACAGAGAATATTGCACATGGTTTAAGTGGAATTCCTAAACAAATCTTGTTTTTTGCGGTCAATGGTACGAACGGCAATTTATGGTCAAATGGATGTGTTGATGATAATAGAGATGCCAAATGCACGTCTTCCCAAGATGTAGGGGGGGGGGTGTGATTGGAAGTCAAAGCGCAGAATGTATCAGAATTAGAACGGGGGCGGTAGAGGCTAGTCAAGCGGCGACAGTCTCGGCGTGGGATGCAACTAATTTTACTTTAAGCTGGACTAAGGCGGGAGCGGGAGCGCAAGCAGTTTATACCTGGATAGCATTATACTAATGGAAGAACCGAATATAAAATATTCAATCATCAGGTATCGCCACCAACAGCCTTGCGAGTGTTTGGCGAATAGCCTTTGTGCTTTGTGCGAAAAGCAATTTGAACTTGATTACAACCTTGATGTGGAATTCAGCGCGGAACGGCTTGATAATATGTTTCGGGCTTTTATGGGAAAAACAGAAGAAAGACCTCTTAGAAAAAAGGACATGATGAGGTTTATATCGAGGGATGGGTTGATTGATGAGAAAAGCGGGAAGGTCTTTGAAAATATGACATTTTATCGCGCTCCATCCGTAGACCAGGAGGATATAAAAAAACACTTGATCGAAAAAGGATGCTTGCAACTCTCTATTAGAACATGGACTAGGAAATGGAAAGAGCGAAAGTTTAGGAGTTTTCACGGGGAGAAACAATTGAGAGTCCCGGACAAATTTAAGATAAAGGGCGGTCACTCTATCTTGATAGTAGGCTTCGATGCAATCCGGGGATGGGAAATATTAGATTCTCATTATGATTTTACTTATTTCTTAGCTGTAAAAGACCTCCCAAAGATTAAAAAATCACTTTATTATTTAAAAATATAAACTATGTTTCCAACAGAATTCACGCTACCTTTACTCGGATGGGATTGGCTTCAATATGCCCCTCCACAAAAAGCCTTCCACCCTGGGCTTGATCTAGGCTTGAAGGGGACGGACGATAGTGGTCAAGAAATTTACGCAACAAAGCCAGGTTTCATTGAATTTATCAATGACAAGCCTTCATATTATCACAGCCGAGGGTTTGGGAACTTTGTTATTGTTCACCATGACGACGGTAAATATACTCGCCATGCTCACCTTTTGGGCTTCCCGGCTGGGCTAACAGTAGGGCAACAAGTAAAAGCGGCTGATGTTGTAGGTTATCTAGGGTCAACTGGCTCATCATACAGCCCTCACGACCATTTTGAGGTCTTTGGCGAGGAACTAGCCGAAATACAGCGCAAGCACCGTGTGGGGGTATTGAAACGCCCTTTTTGCTTCTATCCAAAAGGCTATTCTAAAAAGTGGGTAATGGAGCATTATTGCGACCCCTGGGCGTGGCTCGAGGAAGTAGACCAAATCCCCTTCTGGGCGACTAGCGACTGGCAGAAAGCTAAGGATATAGGGATCGCCCCGGAGAATCCTTTTGAAGTAATAGACCTTGATAAATTCCAGGAATATCTAGTTAAACTCAAGAAAATTTCGACAATAGATGAAATGCCGGCTTACCGCGCGATGGTTATACTTGGCAAACTCGGACTGTTGAAGTAAAATGTAACTGTTGTTTTGCTTTTAAGGCATAACACGAGGGGTTAGAGGGCGTTGATAAAACAGCGCCCTTTTTCTTAAAGAAACTATTGCTTTCTAGTAGATAGTAGCGTATAGTAGGAAGTACTGGCGAATAAATAACCCCTCATTTTATGCACCAGACAACCTACATTCCGAGCCGCCTACAGAGGCGACACTCTCAATTCGAGCAATTGAATAAGGTCTTTATGACCGCGATTGCTATGTTCTTAGTAATGTCTATTTTGATTTTGATTTTGCCAAAAGTCCCGGAAGTAATTTACTTTTATAAAAACTGTTAATATGGAAAAATACTTTTGTCCTAAGTGTGGCGGAGAAGCACACCCGGAGGAAATGCTTGTCGGTCGGACAACTCATGCAAACGAGGACGATGAGTTTGAAACCTTCCTTATCTGTAGCGAATGCGGACATGAGGAAAATGTTAGTTGATGGTAGAATTCCCTTACAGAATGGGGACAAAATTAGCTTCCCTCCGCTTAACCCTTGCGACACGATGCAAGCCAAAAGACTTTCTTTTAAAAAAATAGCATCAAAAGGCAACGGTTAAGTATGGGATTCTGCTCTCAACAAGTGCCTCGCGCATATCCGCCTTTTATTATCACAACACAATTGCCGGGGTCGGAGAATTGGGATATAATGATATTGCTTTTCGTAGAAGTACCACAACTCCCGGCGATGAGGCGCTGGGTTTTTGTGGGTGTATAACATTCTATACGATCGTATAAGATTCTATACACCTAAAAAGCCCGCGTCATGCTTTGGCAAATTTTAGCTTTCGCTGGGCTTTGCAAGCAATGTCTCGAGCTTTCAGGGGGCTTGTGCCGACAGACAAAATGAGGTTTTAAAGGCAATCTTACTATATTACATAAAAACATTTTGGAGTCAAACGCAACCCGAAAGGATTATTAAGGCTTGGCGAATAGTAGTAAATAGGATAACGTAGGAGTACGTATTTATAACCCCTTGTATTATGGCAAAGGAAACAAAGTCGAAGGCATTGTCGACTAAAAAGCAAGATGCTAGTTTTGCAATGACTTTCGGAGAGTCGGAGCTTAACTTGATTAAGGAAACTATTACTCCGGGTGCAACTCAAACAGAATTCAATCTGTTTGTTTACGATGCACAAAGCAGAGGTTTAAATCCTCTTAGAAAGGAGATCTATTGGGTGCAAAGAGAAAACAGCTTCAAGAAACCTGACGGTAGCTGGGGAAAGAAGAAGGTTTCTTCTCATCAAGTCGGAATTGATGGCTTTCGAAAGGTTGCTCAATCAACGGGTGAGTATGAGGGACAGGCTGAAATTCGCTATGGGGAAGATATTGAACTTTTTGGAATACACGTCCCTGAATATGCGGAGGTTGGCGTACGCCGAAAGGGATTCACAGAGCCTCTTTTTGCTCGAGCTTACTTTGTAGAACACGCTCAAGCCTACGAGGATAAATACAAAAAAGGTGTAAAAAAACTAGGTTCTATGTGGGCAAAAATGCCTCGCCTAATGATCGCAAAGTGCGCGGAGGCTCTTGCTTTGAGAAAATCATTTCCAGATTCGTTATCAGGTCTTTATACAACCGACGAAATGTCGTCTGCTGACAACGATGTTGAGGTCAAAGAGGTGACACCCAAAACGGCAGCCACCCCAAAGCTCAAAGAGGTTGACCCGAAAACAGGAGAGATTAAACAAGAAGATTTTGATCTTGAAACACCTATCACAGACTCAAAGCCTCAATGCGCTACCAGGACTCAAGAAAAGCAGTACGCGGAGCTTATGGATAAACTAGGGCTTCTTATGAGTTGGACTCCAACGGCGACTCAGCAAATGATGGTAAAGGGTCTTGAAAGCCTGAAGGCGAAAGCCTTTGAGGATTTATCTGAAGTGATGGCGGGCAAACTTATCGCGAAAATCGAGCAGAAAATCAAAGAAAAAGAGGTTGATGCAGAAACAAAGGTCAAAGAGGAAGTGAGTCCAGAAGATGTCGCAGCCGTGTTTGATTCTACTGTTGAGGATGTAAAATAATAACTAGCATTAACTAAAATTAACTATGACTGATTCACTTATCGTAAACAACAATTATAAAGACCTACTTGTGAATGTTGTTGACGCATCAACCGGGGAGCTTGCCGAGACTGATCTAATGAAGCTCGACGAAATAGACTGCAAGCCCGCCGAGAAAACTAACGCAATCGCCCAGGTGTTCAAACTGTTTGAAGTCGACGAGAAACAGGTTGAGGATAAAATCAAGGCGATGCAAATGGAGCTAATGGATTTTAGGCGTAAGAAAGAAGCCGTGCGGAATCTTATGGCTGAGTCTATGGCTGAGAATGGCTTGAAGAAAATGGAAACTATTTACTTTGCCGCAACATTCAAGAAGAACCCGCCTCGGCTTGTAATCGAGGAAGGTGCGAATGTTGAT
>Ga0222703_1000392_pt1 | contig 10372 bp, 8 predicted proteins | sample AntAcemetage1506_FD_179827 | JGI IMG/M metagenome (GOLD analysis project Ga0222703, IMG submission 179827) | Saline water microbial communities from Ace Lake, Antarctica - #1506 | ecosystem: Environmental > Aquatic > Non-marine Saline and Alkaline > Saline | place: Antarctica: Ace Lake...
ATAACCATTACAACTGATAACAAAGCAAAGATTGTTATTGGAAGGTTATTTTTTATCTTTTCCATTGGGCGCAGAAAATCCGTCACCCTGTTTGCTATCAGAAACAAAACCATAACCACTGCCACATAACAGACAAAAAACAAAAAGCCACTGTGTATCATTGAATACCTCCTTAGTAAATAATGATACTGATATTATAAGCATTTTTCCGCAATTTGTCAAGATTAAAAAGTTGAGGGGCCGAGCCTCTCAACTTTTAAACTTCTAAATTTTTATTTTTGTTTTCTTTTTAAAAAACGGTGGACCCCTCGGGTCCACCACTACTAAAAAAATTAAAAAAATTGTTTGATGTACTCTTTAAACATTTTTACTTTTTTGCTGTCTGATGGATTAAATAAAAATGGCTTGATATCTTTAGTTAAAGCATCAAAATTAAGCTTTTGAGTATATGAAAGTAATTTCTTTTTCAAATCATTATGATTTTTAATGGAAACTTTTTCCGACAAATAGTCATAGTTTGGTTTTGTCTTTGGTAATAAAAATATCATATCAAAAAAATCTCTGCCTTTCGCTCTTTTGCGATTTAGAACTGCGTAAATTTTTTGAGATAATAAGATATCTAATGGAGTAACAAAAATTTGAGTAAAAATTTCAAATTTATTCAAAATTTTCCTGTCGGGGATATAAGTAAAATTATGAGAAACCGTATCAACCTGAATCATAATTTTTTCCTCCGGCAAATCAGACACCCCGTTGTTAAACAATATATAAGGAATTTTAACATAACAACGAAAAGCTCCCTTAAAAACATTGCGAATCTCTGGCAAATAGCCCTCTTTTGAAAGTTTATTCTTAATTTCTTCTGTTAAAAAAACAAAATCTTTTTTGGTTAATCGGAAATTATCAAAATCTAAATCTTCTGAAAAACGATGATTATCATAAACGACACGCAAAGCTGTGCCACCCAAGAAAGACAGCTTATTGCTTAATTTGGAATTAAAAATAATTTCTAAAATCTTATATTGTAAATATTCGCGCAAAATATTCTTTTTGAAAATACGTAAATTTTCAGGATAATATTGTTCTACATGTTCTAAACTAAACATAATCAATGTGCTTTAAAAAATTTTCCAATCTCTTCGTCAGGCTTTTATTATTAAATATTTTTAGATAACTTAATAACTTCTTCTTATCAGAATTATCCTTAAATGCCTCATTATTAAAGCGCATGCTTGCAAAATCATCTTTTGTTTTAATTTGAGGATTTAAATAGAAATAATCAAGTAATGCCTTCTCTATCTCTGCAATCTTAAAATTATAAATACCATACTTAACTAAATTATAACCAAACATTAATTCTGACTTAATATGAGAATACATAAACTCTCCAAGGTCTGTCTTGAAATTATTAGTCTTCAAAGAAGTAACGGAAGTTATGCCATAAACGGCCTCGGGAATTAAGTTATAATAAGAAAAAGCCATTTCTAAAGAAATATAAGAAGGAGAATAAATCTTATTGGCAATTAAAAACAATACTGATTCATTTAATTCTAAATCAGAGAATATATAATAACCGCGCCTAATCATTTTTATATAACCCTTGTCTTGCCATTCACTTAATCGTCTTAAGTCAAACCCTGCCTCAATCTTTCTAATATCACTTATACTGAAGATTAAAAAACTTCTTAGTTCTTTTTTGAGTTCTATGAATTTCATATAAACTTATTTCCAAAATATGTTATATTTAACATAATACAGAATTATATTAACATATTTCGATAATAAAACAATAAACAACTGTGGATAATTAAAAAGTTGAGGAATCGGATTCCTTAATTTTTACTTGGGAGCTCGGCTCCCAAGTAGTTCCCAAGTAAAAAACGGTGGACCCCTCGGGTCCACCACACGGGTGCAACAATTGCTATTGCCTGTATAGAAAAAGAAAAGCAGTGAGCGATAGCACCCACTGCTTCAAAAAAGAAAAGGGAGAAAAACTAACAATAAGAATGTCGATAATACTTTTTTCTTGCCTTTATAGCTTTCAAGCAAGAAACAAGCAGTGACCAGAAAGAGGAGGAAAGAAATATAGACATAGCAATCTCCTTCCAAAAACCTGATTTTTTCACCCTAAACCTCCTTTCCACTCCAAGGTCGCGGACCCTGGAGTAATGTTATTTTATTTTTCTTTTCAAGAATTTTAAAGAAAAAAATTGTTTGAGCACTTCCACTTCTGGGAAATGCAAAAGCAAGCTAGCGATAAAATAAAATAAAAGCCCAGCTATGACAGTCACACCAGTTTGAATTAAAACGCCGACAAAAGTCTGCATATTAACCAACCTTTACTTAGTTGGACAACTATCAACATTATTAAGGAAAGCCCAATGGCTCGAAGAAAACTTCCTTTCAAATTTTTATTAGGCAATGGCAATATTTTTTTATGAAAGAAATAATAAAGTAAAATTAAATTAATAAAAGAAGCTAAAGAAAAAGCCAAAGCTAACCCGCTAATACCCATTAAAGACCCCAAAACCAAACACCCGACAATATTGATTATAAAACTAACAACTGCTATTTTGACTGGCGTTAAAGTATCGTGAGTGGCATAGAAAGCCCGAGAGAAAAGAGGAATTAAACTTTGAGCTAAAAGTGAAATCGAGAAAAGCCCTAAAGTGCTAGCGGTTAAGACAGTGTCGCGCCAAGAAAAAATACCAGCTCCTAGGATTAAACGAACTATTTGAGTTCTCAAAGCAAGATAAATAATAGTAATAGGAATGATTAAATATAAAATACGAGAAATTGTTTTTGAAAGCTGAGAAACAAATGTTTTTTTATCACCAATCGCAAAACTTTTGCTCAAAGCAGGAAAAATAGAAATGGCTAAAGAAATTCCAAAAATCCCAACAGGAACATTAAAAAGATTAAACGCTAAGCTATAAATTGCGACTGCCCCAATGGTTATAGTAGAAGCAATTAAAGTAATAACTACAAAATTTAATTGACTAACCGCCAGACCAAAACAGCGAGGCAACATAAGAGTAATTATTTTTTTAATAGCTGGATGAGGTTTAATAATTGGTTTCCAACGATAACCAACTTTTAATAAAGCTGGGACTTGGATTAAAAAATGACCAGCTGCTCCCAAAACAACTCCCCACGCCAAACCATTTAAGCCCAAAGATGTCTTTGGAACTAAGAAAACAATCCCAAAAATAATACCCAAATTATACATCAAGGGAGCTAAACTATAGGCCAAAAATCGTCTAAAAGAATTTAAAACGCTACTGGCAATATTACTGCAAGTAAAAAATAAAATGCCAATTAGCATTATCCTCGTCAAGGAAATTGTTAAAGATTGCGTCTCTAAGTCAAAACCCGGGACTAAATATTTGACAACAGAGGGAGCAAAAATAAAAGCTATTAAACCTAAAACCAAAACTATTAAAAATAAAATATTAAAAACCGAATTTGTAATTCTCCAAGCCTCCTCTTTATTCTTGCTCCAATACTTTAAAAAAATAGGGATAAAAGCTGAAGACAAAGCTCCTAAAATCAAGGTATTAAAAATTAAATCTGGCAACCTAAAAGCCGCATAATAAGCGTCTAATGTTTGTCCCGCACCAAAAGTACTGCTCAATAGCCTGTCCCGAAGAAGACCCAACAAACGACTTAAAATAGAAAAAAGAGCAATAATCATTGCTCCACCAGCAATAGTTTTCTGTAATTTAGAAATCTTTGCCATCATAAATTATTTTCCTCTAAACGTTCTTGAACAAAATTCTTAATATCCTTTTTAAATTGTTTTTTGCTAAATTTTTGAGCATGTTCACGAATTTTTTGAGGATTAATTTTATTTAGATTAAATTTCAACACTGCTTCTGCCAAATCTTCTGCTGTCTGATTTTCAAAAAATTTACCAGTTAATCCATCAACTACTGTTTCTAGAGCTCCTCCCCTTTTGTAAGCAATAACAGGTCGTCCAGAGGCCATGGCCTCAATCGGAGTAATACCAAAATCTTCTTCCTGAGGATGAATAAAAGCTTTGCAGTGGGATAAATATTTAGCTTTTTCTTTATCAGAAACAAAACCAAGAAATTCAATGTTGGGCCCTGCCATCTTTTTCAAAAGCTTATCCTCGCCTGTTCCAATAACTTTCAGGGGCATCCCAAGTTTATTAAATGCCTCAATAGCCAAATCCACTCTCTTATAGGGACGAAAACGGGAAATGATTAGATAATAATTTTGTATTTTAGTAGAAATGCTAAATTTTGAAATTTCTACAGGCGGATAAATAACATGGCTCTCTCTTCTGTAATAATGCTTAATTCTTTGAGCTACAAATTGAGAATTAGCAATCAAATAATCAGGCCTTTGAGCGGCAATCTGGTCCCAGACGCGTAAACGTGTCAAAATGGGAGCTAAAAATTTGCTAACCAATTTTTCCGCTCCTTTTAAAGAATCAATATATTCATAAGCATCCGACCAAAGATAACGAGTGGGAGTGTGTAAATAAGAAATGTGCATAGTGCCCGGCTTGGTCAAAACACCTTTACTATAAGCTGAACAGTCAGAAATAACTAAATCGAATTTACTGAGATTAAAACGTTCAATAGCACTCGGCATAAATGGTAAATACCAACGATATTTTTTAGCCCCAAAAGGAAGATTCTGAATAGGAGAAACCTTGATGTCGCAATCCTTGAACTTGCCTTCCATCATTTTTGGGTCGTAGAACAAAGTAAAAATCGGAGCTTGAGGCCAAATCTCATGAAAAGCTTCTAAGACTTTTTCTGCTCCGCCATATTGCGTTAAAAAATCGTGAACTAAAGCAACGCGCATAAATTTTATAAATTAAAAAACAAGATACAAAAAACAAGATACAAATAATAATCAATGACCGAATAACCAATAACCAAACGATTTGATTATTGAATATTGGAATTTGGAATTTGTTTGGTTATTGTATCTTGGTTATTGTTTCTTCCTCTTAAAGAGGAGAAACTGACTGGCGACGGCAATTGACGACCAAGTGCCAGTAATAATACCAACCATCATAGCTAAAATAAAGCTTTGGGTTGCCACCCCTCCAAACAAATAAATTGCCAGAAGCACAAAAAGGGTCGTCAAAGATGTGTTTAATGATCTGGTTATAGTTTCGTTCAGGCTTAAATTAATTGTGCCAGATAAATTTTTAGAACGGTGAAGTAATAGATTTTCGCGAATGCGGTCATAGATAACAATAGTATCATTCACTGAATAGCCCAAAACCGTTAAAATAGCAGTTACAAAATAAACATTAATTTCTACTCCTTTAAAATAACCCAAAATAGCGAAAAATCCCAGCAAAATCAAAACATCATGAGCTAAGGCAATAGTCGCTCCAATTCCATATCTCCAAGATTCGCCTTTCTCTAAAACACGAGATAACTTCCTAAAAGCCCAAGTAACATAAAGAATGATAGCAATCAAAGATAAAATAATGGCGTATTTAGCCTTACGAGAAGCCTCTCGCCCAATAACCGGCCCAACTGATTCGTATCTCTCTTCTTGAACGTCTCCTAAATTATCTAAAATCTGTTGATGAACATCCTCGCTGACTTCGGCAAATCTTAAAATAACCGACTTTGTCCCAGTAGACTGAATATTAATTTCCCCTAAACCTAAAGAATCTAATTGTTTAATAATCTCAGAATTAACAGGCCTTTCTTCGGGATACTGAATTTGTAATATTGACCCTCCTTTAAAATCAATTCCTAATTTTAAGCCAAAAACAAACAAAGCTAAAATTGATATTAGTAAAAAAACGCCTGATATAAGTAAAAATTTTTTTCCGTGTGAAACAAAGTCAAACATAATGGATTGATTGTTAATTAATAGTTACTTAGTTATATAGTATCTGTGGACATCCACAATTGGTTATTTAGTGGTAATTCTTAAAAATGTTCTCGTGACAATAATAGCTGTCAACATGCTTAAAAGAACTCCTATTCCTAAGGTCAATCCAAAACCTCGCACTAAACCCGAACCAAATTGATAAAGTATAAAACAAACAATAAGGGTAGTTATGTTTCCGTCTCTAATGGCAGTCCAGGCATGCCTAAAGCCATCATCAATAGCCACGGGTAATGGTTTACTTAAACGCCTTTCATCTTTAATGCGTTCAAAAATCAAAATATTCGCATCAACCGCCATTCCTAAAGAAATAACAAAACCAGCCACACCTGCCAAAGTAAGGGTAACTGGTATTAATTTATATAAAGCTAAAACAATTAAAGCATAAATAGACAAAGCCACTATTGCCAACAATCCTCGCCACTTATAAAAACCGATCATAAAAATAGCTATCAATAAAAATCCTAAAAGTCCCGCGACAACACTTTTTTCTACTGAAATCTTGCCCAAACTAGGGCCAATATTCTGTTGACCAATTAATTGAATTGGGACGGGCAAAGCTCCAGCTGACAAACGACGCGCCAATTCTTTAGCTTCAGTTAATTTAAAACTGCCACTGATGACTGCTTGTCCACTAGTTATTTTTTCCCGCACAACAGGAATACTCAAGGGATAATTGTCCAAAAAAATGGCAACTGGCTTATTTACATTGCGTCCGGTAATTTCTCCAAAAAGTTTAGCTCCTTCTTTGTTAAACTCTAAAGAAACTTCTGGCTCCGATGTCTGAGAATTAAAAGTAACAGAGGCCCTTTGAAGTTGTTTACCCGTCAATCCTGTATATTGCCACTGTCCATTCTGTCTAATAGCATCTTCTGATTGGGTAACAATTAAAATATGACTAGCATTTACTTCGGTAATATTTCCTTCGTCATCTATCTTTTCGTCTATTTTTTTAATAATATGATAACCAATCTCTGTGTTGACTAATTCTGAAGTTGTTTCTCCAATTACTAAATTATCAAAAACTACTTTTTCAAATGCCGGGATCATCATTCCTTTTGAAAACCATCCTAAATCTCCTCCAGCTGATTTAGAGCCTGGGTCTTCTGAATATTCTTGAGCTAAAAGAGAAAAATCAGCCCCTGGGACCAAGGCCTTTTCTAAAATACCTTGCGCTCTTTCTTTGGCCTGCTGATTATATTCTGCGATAGCATCCTTTTCTAATTGACTTAATTCATGTGGAGGAGCTTGCTCTTTAAATTCTAATATTGGCGTTTCTCCAATCATATCTACAGCAGAATGAACATCTTCCACGCCGGGTAGTTCAACTATTAAATTCCATTCTTCCTTTATTTTTGATGTTTGAATAATTGATTCGGTAACACCAAAAATATTTACTCTACGTTCAATAACATCACGCGCGCCTTCCACCGCGGAGACCTTTTCTTCTGACGGAATATCCTTAGTGTTTGTTCTATATGTTAACTGCGTGCCTCCCTGTAAATCAAGACCCAAATGAACTTTATGTTTAGAAAACCATTGATGAGCTGGCACCCAATCTGGAAGCTGAGGAATATCAACCAACAAAGCTAAAAGAGTAAATACTATAATTAGAACAAAAGTTGTCCAAACTTTATTACGATTCATATCAATGTAAAAATTTAATGTTTAAAAGTATTAGAATAATTTTGATATTTTAACAAATAAAAAAAATAAGGCAAGTTTAAAAAGTTTGGAAGCTCGGCTTCCAAACTTTTATTCGTATTTAGGATAACAACATTTTTTGTACTTTTTGCCAGAACCACAAGGACAGGGGTCATTCCTACCAATTTTTTTCCCTCCCTTTTTGCGATTGCTAACCAATTTTATTTCTGCTGATTTTTGGGGCGTAAAATTTTTAACCAAACCAATCTTATAAACAGAATACACTATCTGCATATCCATAGCCTGCATTAATTCACTAAACTTTTGACGAGATTCTTTTTTATATTCTACTAAAGGGTCATGCTGACCATAAGCGCGCAAACCAATCCCACCTTTTAAATTATCAATTATCTGTAAATGCGAGAGCCAGTAACTATCAATCGTTTGCAAATAGATTGACAAAAGAAGTCTGTTCATTAAAGGTTTGCTTTCCACGGAATTCTCAACTTCTTTTTGTTTATTATTAATTTCAATTTCTAAATTTCTATACGCCTCTTCCGCAGCTTTAAATATATATTCCACAATATCATCGGCTTTAGTAATAGATTTTAATTTTTCTTCTAAATCATTTGGGACAGGAAATATTTTTTTAATAATTTCCGTAATAGCCAAAATATCTATTTTGTCATTTAATATTTTTGATTTTACAATTTTTCCTATTTCTGTTTTTATTTTTTCTAAAAAATTTTCTTTCAACTCCTGATAATTCATTTTCAAAACATTTTTTCTAAAACGATAAATTGTTCCCCTGTGTTTGCTTAAAACATCATCATATTCTAATAAATGTTTACGGGTATCGAAATTAAATCCCTCAATCTTTTTTTGAGCCGATGCCATAGAATGAGAAACTATTTTACTCTCAATGGGAATATCATCTGGTATTTTAAATCCCTGCATCAAACCAGCCAAACGATTGCCTCCAAAAATCCTCATTAAATCATCATCTAAAGATAGAAAAAATTGACTTGAACCATCATCTCCCTGACGACCAGCTCGTCCTCTCAACTGATTATCAATCCTCCTTGATTCATGACGTTCACTTCCAATAATATGTAGCCCTCCAAGGCCAATAACCTCTTTTTGTTTTTTTGAATCAAAAGGATTACCACCTAAAACAATATCTACTCCTCTTCCGGCCATATTAGTGGCAACGGTAATTGCCCCTAAACGACCAGCCTGAGCAATAATTTGACCCTCTTTTTCATGGTTAGTAGCATCTAAAACTTTACAAGGAATGCCGTCTTTTTCTAAAAGATTTTTAATTATTCTATTTTTCTCTATAGCCCCAACCGTCTTTTCTCCTATAGTAAATCCTCCCGTACCAATTAAAATTGGTTGACCCTTGGAATACCTTTCTTTGACATCCTCAATAATAGCCTTAAATTTAGCCTCCTTGGTACGATAAATTCTGTCCGGCATATCCTTTCTAACCATTGGTTTATTGGTTGGAACTTGTACCACTTCCAAGCTATAAATTTTATGGAATTCTTCGGCCTCTGTTTCTGCTGTACCAGTCATACCGCATAATTTTTTGTAAAAACGAAAATAGTTCTGGAAAGTGATAGTTGCTAAAGTCCTAGACTCTTGCTTAACGTCAACATTTTCTTTGGCCTCAATAGCTTGGTGTAAACCATCGGAATAACGACGACCTTGCATTAAGCGACCAGTGAACTCATCAATAATTATTATCTCTCCATTTTGAATAACATAATCTCTGTCTTTCTGAAAGAGGACCATAGCCTTGAGAGCGGCATCAATGTGATGCACTAAATCAAGATTATTGCTGGCCCAAGGGTCTTCACCCAAAGAAGACGCAACCCCATCCATGCCATCTTCGCTTAAAATAACTGTCCTCAGTTTTTCATCTACTATATAATCCTTGCCCGTTTTCAAACTTTTAACTAAATGAGCCAATTTATAATAAAGGTTAGCTGATTCACCAGCTGGAGCAGAAATAATCAAAGGAGTTCTAGCTTCATCAATTAAAATGCTATCAATTTCGTCGATAACAGCATAATTTAGTTCTCTTTGCACGCAATCTTTAAGGTCATGGACTAAGTTATCTCTCAAATAATCAAAACCAAACTCATTGTTAGTCCCATAAGTGATATCACATCTATATGCTTCTCGGCGAGATATCGGACGCAGATAAGTTTGCTCAACCCTAAAACTTCCTGTTTTGTCTCTATCTATATCGCGTTCAGACCCCTGTTCTTCTTCTCTCAACGGCTCTGGGTCTATATATTCCGGGTCATAGACAAAAGCTCCATCATGAACCAAACAAGCCACGCTTAGACCAAGGGCTCTATAGATTTGACCCATCCATACTGTATCTCTGCGAGCTAAATAATCGTTAACAGTTATAACATGGGCACCATGACCATCTAAAGCATTTAAATAAATAGGACAAGTAGAAGCTAATGTTTTTCCTTCTCCTGTTTTCATCTCGGCAATTTTGCCCTGATGCAGAACAATGCCACCCATTAATTGCATGTCAAAATGCCTTTGTTTCAAAGTCCTTTTAGAGGCTTCCCTGACCAAAGCAAAGGCCTCGGGTAAAATTTCATCTTTACCTTTACCTTGAAATATTTTTTTTCTAAGTTCAGAGCTTTTTGTCTTTAAAGCTTCATCACTCAACTTTTGAAACTCATCCTCAAAACCATTAATAGCATCAACAAAAAGCTGAATCTTCTCAATTTCTTTTTGATTAGAACTGCCCGAAAACAATTTAGATAAAAAACTCATAAAATTAAAATGCAAATTATTTTTTTCTTCTTAA
>Ga0222703_1000400_pt1 | contig 10291 bp, 9 predicted proteins | sample AntAcemetage1506_FD_179827 | JGI IMG/M metagenome (GOLD analysis project Ga0222703, IMG submission 179827) | Saline water microbial communities from Ace Lake, Antarctica - #1506 | ecosystem: Environmental > Aquatic > Non-marine Saline and Alkaline > Saline | place: Antarctica: Ace Lake...
TAACATAGTCCCCAGTCCATTCGGCAATTTGTTTTTCCACAATTTCTCTAGGAACACTATAGCTTTTTCTAGAAAATTCTATTATTTTTTCTTTTTGGGATTCTCCTTCAGGTTTAAAAGGAATTAATGTTTGAGCCGAAAAAGGACGACCAGCAATTCCATCAATCATTAGTTTTAAATAGATGATATACTTGGGAAGATTAACTAGATCTTCCGCAATAATTTCCGGAATAAATTCTTTTTCCAAGTATTCAGCATCTTCTGCTCCTACTCTGAAAGAAATAATTGTTCCTACATTGCCAAACACAGCATCTCTGACACTTTCTTCCATTTGAGTAATATACTGATGAGCTAAAATTAAAGAAAGACGATATTTTCTGGCTTCAGATAAGACACTAACAAAACTTTCTGTAGCAAAATTCTGAAATTCATCAACATATAAAAAGAAATCTTTTCTTTCCTTTTCTGGTATGTCTACTCTAGACATTGCTGCTAATTGTAATTTTGTTATTAGCAAGCCTCCTAATAAACGAGATGAATCCTCCCCTATCTTCCCTTTGGATAAATTTAAAATTAATATCTTCTCACTATCCATTACTTCTCTAATGTCAAAAGATGTTTTAACTTGCCCTATAATGTTTCTAATTAAAGGCGATGAAATAAATTGACCAATTTTGTTTTCAATAGCAGCAGTTGCTTCAACCTCATAACGCTGAGTATAACGAGCAAATTCCTGAGTCCAAAATGCCTTAACCACAGGATCAGTAAGTCCTTCTACTACTTCTTTACGATAAGCAGAATCGGATAATAAACGATTTATACCTAAAAGGGTTGAATCTGGATGTTCTAGAAGAGCTAGAATTGAATTACTTAAAATATATTCCATTCTGGCTGACCAAACATCAGGCCAAATCTTTTTAAATACTCCCATTAAGCCAGAAGCTACTAGATGGCGAGTTTCCACAGAAACATCTTCCATAACATCAAAAGCAATTGGATGCTCAATGTCCGCTGGATTAAAATAGATTACATCTTTTATCCTACTCTCTGGAATAAAGTCTAAAAGTTCTTCGGCAATTTCTCCATGGGGGTCTATAAAACAAAGACCATGACCATCTTTAATATCTTGAACAGCCATATTTTTTAAGAGCTCACTTTTACCCATACCTGTTTTCCCCACAATATAAAAATGCCTGCGCCTATCATCAATTTTAATCCCAAATTTTTGTTTTTGATTTCTAAATGTAGTTGTAGCAAAGAAATTTATCTTAGACATAATAATTTTTTACTTTTCTATAGGAAGATTTTCCGGCGGTCCAGCCTTTTTAGCTTCAATCCTGGAAAGATTTAATGTTGGAGCCATAGTTCTTCCTGGAAAATGGAAAATGGTTGCTAATTCTTCAATATTAATGACAAATGTCCCTCCGGGAGTCGGAAATAAAGGAGTCATTCTTTTAATAAATCGTCTAAATAATTGTTTCTTCCTTAAATAAACTATTCTCTTCCTGGCTAGAGCCGGAGGAACAATTTTAGGTAATGTTTTTTTCCAGGGTTTAAACCCATTAAGGCTTGCTATATTAATTCCCGCTGTAAAATCTAAGGCGACTTTAACTCTGGGCTTAAAGAAAACTTCCTTCTCCCCAATATAAACAAATCTCATATTTGTTTCAAAAGCTAATTTTGAAATCTTATTTTCTATTGCTTTAACAGTATCTTTTTCTCCGGGAGTTAATGTCATTTCCACGGGAATTGCTTCTTCTTTTGGTTTTTCTGTTTGCCCGGGAACAGTTCCTGAAAAAATAACATCAAATGCTTCCTGAATTATAGATTTTAATTTTGGCTTGGGAGACCTTTTTACTAATTTATCAATAATTTTTTTGCCCTCTTCTACCCATTTAACTTCATCAACTATCGGTTTAGCAATAATTTGAAACCACATCTGCTCACCTTTTTTAAAATCAGCCATACCCTCTAAAAGAACTGACAAAGCACTAATTCTTTTTTCTTCTTTCATCCCTTCTTGCTCTTCAAAAAAGTTGGGATATGTTTTTATAGGATAACAAGATTCTTTAAGAAACATAAAGTCCCAGCCAAACAAATCCCATTTTTTATTTGGAATATCTTGGGGGACATTCTTGGTATAATCTTCAGCCTCAATTAGTTCAACGTTTGGAAACTGAGCATATACAGCTGATTCAAACATGCCTCGAAGGGCCTTAGGTATTCTTAAAAAGAAATGAATATCTCCTTCTATAGTTATTATTTCCAAGGCAAAATTAAGCAAAAAATGACCCTGAACCCACTTTTCTTTAAAACTAGGAGGGTCATATAGTGTCCAAAAACTACTAAAGACCTGTTCCATTGCTTTCATGGGTCTTTCAACTTCTTTGGGGATTTTAATTTCTAGTAAAATTTTATCTATGGTACTATCCCATTTTGTGCGAATAAATTGTAGATAAAAAAACTGAAGCGTAGGAAATAAAAGAAAAGGGAGTATTAACCACCACCAATTTTTTAAGGTAACCCAAAAAGGAGTTATCACTGGAATAATTGATTCGATCTTTATAAAATCTAAAAAATCAACCATAGATATAATTAAAAACTCTTTAAACTATAGTTTCCATTTTCATCCTTCAAAAAATATTCTTTATTAGAAAGATTTAATAAGATTGTATTTTCTTTAACCAATCTTTGTTTTTGAACTTTTTTTAATAATTGTTTTTTGGGAACTGGATTTTTTTCTTTTTTTAAAATTTTAAAAATAATCTCTTGAACCGTGCCCGGTTCATATCCCCATTCTTTTAAAGCATAAATGCCCCTACCAACTAAAACAAATCTCTCATCTTTAATCAATTCGTTGTGTACGGTTTGAGCATGAGTTTTTTCATCAATAAGGTTAGCAATATCTATAAAGTGTAATGGTTTTTGTTCTTTCTTAAAAACAAGATAAGCTCTATCTTTCACTCCTTTAGGTCTAATCTCCGGCCAATCTGTTAAGCCATAATAATTACTTTCTTCTTCTTGTTCGATTTTCTTTGCTATCTCCAATAAAGAATGAAGAATTCTTGGTTCTTGTCTAGCTTTTTTTAAAATCTCATCCTCCGATAAAAGTTTATTTATTTCTTCAAATTTTTTAAGGATAGATTTCAAAATACTTTCTACTTTAGGACTAACTTCTTTTTCAACTGTCCAAAAACTATAGAATTCATTGTCTTCTGGGATTCTGAAAAAATCATCAGCAAAAGTAAGCAAGAAATAAATATGTTTATTGAATTTATCTCTTCCTAAATCATTTAAAAGAACATCCTCTCTTTTAAGGCCTCCATTCTCTTTAAGATATTCTTCAAAATAAAAGAAAACCTTTTTGAGTTCTCTTTTCTCCTTCTCTTTTTCCATCTTGGCAAAACTCTCTTTTTCAATTTGTCTAATTCTTTCTCTGGTTAAATTGAAATCTTTCCCAATAGAGTCAAGTGTTTCCTTTTCTCCTGTCAGAATTCCAAATCTTCTTTCTAGAATCTCTTTTTGACGGTTAGGTAATATTTCAAAAATATCTTCACAAATTTTTGAATAGTTAAATTGTGACATATATAATTAATTGTTAATTATTATACTATACAACAAAAGTAAAATTAATGCAAACGTTTTTCTCTCCATTCTAAATAAGTTACCAGCAAAGGAGTTACTAAAAATATAGAAGAATATGTCCCACAACTAATTCCCAATATTAAAACTAATGAAAAGTATCTCAGTGTTTCTCCGCCAAAGAAAAAGATAGCAAAAAGAACAAAAAGAGTTGTCAGAGAAGTATTAATAGAACGCGTTAAAGTTTCATTAAGACTTTTATTTATTATGTTGCCAAATGATGTTTCTCTGGATCTTAAAAGATTTTCCCGAGCCCTGTCAAAAACAACAACTGAATTATTGATTGAATAACCTAATACTGTCAAAAAGGCCGTAATTACTGGAATTGTAATTTGAACTCCATAAAGTTTCCCTAAAAAGGCAAATATACCAAGAGGGATCAGCACATCATGACAGAGAGCTATTAAACTTGTAAATCCATAAGCAAAAGAATTAACCGGTTTAGAAATCTTCCGGAAAGAATAGGCAATATAAAAAACAATAGCCATTAAAGATAGAACAATAACAATTTTGGTTTTATCTTTTAATTCGTTACCAATAATTGGACCAATCGTTTCAAACTGAGAAGCATCTTGTTTAAGTGTCCCCAGTTCTTCTAATTTTTCTATTGCTTTTGTATAAGTTTCTTCAGAGGTATCTTTAGTTTTTAAAATTATACCTTTTTGTTCTACGGGCTGGACTATTACCTTTTCCGAACTAATTTCTTGTATTTTCTCCTGTATCATTTGAATAGATGGTCTTTCATTCTCATATTCAACCTCCAGCATACTACCACCAGTAAAATCAATTCCTAGTTCTAGTCCAAAAACAAAAATACTGGCTATAGATAAAATAATAGTAATTATTGAAAATACATAAAATATCTTTCTAAATTTTATAAATTGAATAATCATATTAATTCCATAAGAACTTTATTTTTTCTAATTTTGTTCCTACAAAAATCTTTAAAAATGTTTTAGTTATAAATATAGCGGAAAACATACTTACTAGAATTCCTAGACTTAAAGTTAAAGCAAATCCTTTAATAAAACTTGTTCCAAAAAAGAACATTATCAGGGCAACTATTAAAGTTGTAACATTTCCATCTCTAATTGAAGGCCAGGCTCTAGCAAAACCAACTCTGATAGATGAGTCTAAACTTCTCCCGGATTCTCTTTCTTCTTTCATTCTTTCAAAGATTAAAACATTAGCATCTACAGCCATTCCCACAGATAAAATAACTCCTCCAATCCCAGCTAAAGTTAAGGTTACGGGGATAAGTTTGAACAAGCTTAATACCAGACAGCCATATATTATTAAAGCCAAAGAAGCAAAGATTCCCGGAACACGATAAAAAAGAATCATAAATAAAATTACCATTAAAAAACCAATCATTCCTGCTTTTAAGGATTTCATTAAAGAAGCTTGCCCTAAAACAGGGCCAATCGTTTTCTGGGAAATTAGCTCTATGGGAACTGGTAAAGCACCAGCATTTAGATTACGAGCTAAATCTTTTGCTTCTTCTGTGGTGAAATTTCCAGTTATTCTAGCTTTACCGTTAGGGATAGCTTCTCTAACAACTGGAGCGGAAATCAAAGTATCATCAATATAAATAGCTAATTGCTTACCAATGTTTGAACTAGTAAGTTCTTTAAAAATATCTTTTCCTTCATCATCAAACTGCAAAAGCACTTCGGCTTCAAAGGTCGTTTGATCAAAAGAAACTTCTGCTTTTTCTAAATATTGCCCCGTTAAAATAGTTGATTTAAAATAAGGATCTTCTCGCAATATATTCTGCCAATTTGGAATCTGGGTTATCTCTTCTAAACTTTTACCTTGAAACTCTTCATATCCATCTAATACTGCTCTCGATTCTTGTTCCGTCATCTGTTCTTTGAACTCAAGATAAGGAGTCTTTCCTATGGCCCTAATTGCTTCTCCAACGTCTTTTATCCCTGGTAGTTCCACAATTAGTCTTCTATGCTCTCCTTGCTCCTGAATTCTGACAATTGGCTCGCCAACGCCAAAACGATTAACTCTTCTTTCAATTACATCTCTCAACCCCTGCATAGCGCTACTCTTCCCACTAGCTTCAATCTTTAATAAATCTGCCTCATAAACTAGATGACTACCACCCTGTAAATCAAGCCCTAATTTAAAATCAACCTCTGGAAAATGAGATAATCTTAATTCTGAATTAAGAATTGAAAATTGAAAACCATTAAAAGAATCTATCCCTTGATTTAAATATTTGGGATAAACAAAATTCAGACCTAAAATGGCCAGAATAAAAATGATTAATAAATTAGAACCAATCCCCTTTTTAAGCATAAAAAATAAACCTATTTAACTTATACAAATTTAACTTTACAATAAATCTTGTTTTTTTTCAAGCCCTAAAAAAGAGCAGAGATCAGATCTCTACTCTAAATTGCTTATTAAATAAAATAATTTTTATTATTATTTATTTTTCAATAACATGATTAACTCTTTTTTTGAAATCCCAATTTCTCTCAGAATACTCATTAATGTGCCCTTCGGTAATTCCCTTTTATGGGAAGGAACCGTAACTCGTGCCTTATTAATTTTATTATAAAAAATAAAATGGCTTCCTGTAGTATGATCTAATTGGAAACCTTTCTTTTCTAAAACTTTTAATAGATTCCTATATGTAAGTACAGGTAATTTAGGCATAAGTGGAAATTTTTTTAATGTCTACCGAACTAAAAAAACTTTCACCATCATTAGGAATGCTTTCTTTATGCTTTTTTAAACTAATAATATACCCTTTAATGGCGTCAACAGCCATTTTTCTTGCTTCTTGAAGATTTTTCCCATATGAAATACACCCTGGTAAGCTAGGTACCGTAACAGTAAATCCACCTTCAGATTCCGGACGAAATATAACATTATAGGATAATTTTTCCATACTTTTGTTTTTTACCTTAACTTTTTAATTCAATATCAACTATACTCCTGCTTTTAGAATAATTAAAATTGTTAGAAAAGTCAAGAGTTTTATAAAAAGTAATTCTTTGTTTTTATTTAATCGAAAGTTTAAACACTGTTCTGCTAATTTGAGAGTTTAAAGTACTTTGAAATTCTCTAAAAAGCTTATTTCCTTCTGTTTTGTATTCAATTAAAGGATCTTTCCCTCCGTAAGCACGCAATCTTACAGATCCTTTCAATGATTCCATGGTATCTAAATGTTCAGACCATAAAAGGTTAATTGTCCGCATGCATACAAATCTTAAAACTCTTTCCATGTTTTCTATCCCCTCTGCTTCTTCTTTCTTATTAAGAGTAATCTTACTTAAGCCAAATAAATAATTTATAAGTTCTGTTTGGTCTTTTATCCTCGTTATTTCCGCATGAATCTGCTCAGGCACAGGGAATATAGTTTTTATTTCTTCAAAAATCTCCTTAAACATAAAACTTTCTTTATCTTCCTTTGTATGAAATATAACTATTTTTTCAATTTCCTTTTTTATAATATCTTGAATAAATATCTTAAGTTCCTTAGGATCTTTTTCTAAGATTTGCTTTCTTTCCGCATAAACTCTATTTCTATGTTTGGAGATTACATCGTCATAATCTAAAATATGTTTTCTTAAGTCAAAATTCATTCCTTCAATCTTTTCTTGAGCCTTTTCTATATTATTGGACAAGATTTTTGCTTCTATGGGCTGATCTTCTGGAATTTTTAACATTTCCATTATGGATTTTATTCTGTCTCCGCCAAAGACGCGCATTAAATCATCTTCTAGGGAAACAAAGAATTGAGAAGAACCAGGATCTCCCTGTCTGCCTGCTCTTCCTCTTAATTGATTATCAATTCTTCGGGCTTCATGCCTTTCCGTGCCGATAACATGCAATCCTCCTAACTCTTTAACTTTCTCTGCTTCTTCTGGATTTGGCGGATTACCTCCCAGAATTATATCAACTCCTCTACCAGCCATATTAGTAGCAACTGTAACCGCTCCTAAACTCCCAGCTTGAGCTATAATTTCTCCTTCTCTTTCATGGTGCTTAGCATTTAAAATCTGGCAAGAAACTCCATCTCTATCCAGAAGCTTTCCTAAATATTCATTTTTCTCAATGGAGGTAGTTCCTATCAAAACTGGCTGACCTTTTTCATGTCTGGATTTGACTTCATCAACTATGGCTCTAAATTTACCTTTTTCTGTTTTATAAACACAATCTGGTAAATTATTTCTTTGCATTGGTTTGTTAGTTGGAACAACAACCGTATCAATTTCATAAACCTTATCAAACTCTTCAGCCGAAGTTACAGCTGTCCCGGTCATACCTGCTAATTTATTATAAAGCCTAAAATAATTCTGAAAAGTAATAGAAGCTAATGTTTTTGACTCGGGTTGTATTTCTACTCCTTCCTTAGCTTCAATAGCTTGATGTAGCCCGCCAGAGTATCTTCTGCCCGGCATTAACCTCCCCGTAAATTCATCAACTATAATCACTTTGCCATCTTTAACAATATAATTTTTATCTTTTAAAAAGAAAACTCTCGCTTTTAATGCTTGTTCTAGATAATGTAAATACTTTATCCCTTTATCCTGATAAATATTCTCAACTCCTAATATCTTTTCAATCTTATCAATTCCATTTTCGGTTAATGTTGCTGCCTTGAATTTTTCATCAATATTATAATCAGCATCTTCTTCTAGTCTAGGAATAATTCTAGCAAAGTCTTTATACCAACTTGAACTTTCTATGTCTGGCTGCGAAATTATCAAAGGAGTCCTAGCTTCATCAATCAAAATTGAGTCAACTTCATCTATAATGGCATAATTATACCCTCTTTGGGCTAAGTTCTCCGAAGCAAGGGACATATTGTCTCTTAGATAGTCAAATCCAAATTCATTATTCGTGCCATAAACAATATCAGCTAGATAGGCTTCTTTTCTTGACATAGGTTTCAAATAACTTTCCACAACTTTAAAGCTTCCTAGCAAATCTCTTTTTTCATCTTCTTGTTTTTCTTCTTGATATTCGGGATCATACAAATAAGCTTTTTCGTGAACAATACAACCGACCGATAAACCTAGGGCATAATATATTTGACCCATCCAGATCATATCTCTTTTCGTTAGATAGTCATTCACCGTAATAATATGAACGCCCTGGCCTCCTAGGGCATTTAGATAGGCAGGTAAGGTAGCACATAATGTTTTTCCTTCCCCCGTCACCATCTCCGCAATCTTGCCTTGATGTAAGGCTATCCCTCCAATTAACTGAACATCAAAATGACGTTGGTTTAATGTTCTTTTGGCTGATTCACGTACTAGAGCAAATGCTTCTGGTAATATATTGTCTAACTTCTCTTTTTCTTTTAATCTCTTTTTAAGCTCATCTGTTTTTGCTTTAAGTTGTTCAATTGAAAAATCCTGGAATTTTGGTTCCAGGTTATTTATCTTATCAATTATTGGTTGAAGTTTTTCCAAATACTTTTTATTTGGATCTCCAAAAAGATTAAAAAAATTCATATTAATGGCTTTTTTCTTCTTGAATTTCTTTATATTTTTTTAGTTGAACTTGAAGTTGGTCTTTTACTTCACAAATAGCTAACTTCAAATCTTCTCTTTCTGCTACAGATCTTATTCCTTTACCCGGTAAAAAGATCTGACATTCTGCAAAAAAAATATCCCCTTTTCTATGATGCTCAGATGTCTTCCCCACTTCTACAAAAGCTTTAACTTCAAAATCTCGTTTTACTTTAGATTCAAAAAGTTTTTCCAGATCAGCAAGTTTTTCTTCAACAAAATCTTTTAAACTAGGAGTTAATTTTATCTTTTCTCCTTTAATAATAATTTTCATCATATACTAAAATTGTACCTTATAAACAACCTATTTTCAATATATAAAAACTCCATCCTAAATAAGAACGGAGCTTTATAGATACAAAAAGATTTTATCTCTTTTTCTTTCTCTTAGTTGTTTTCTTTTTAGTAACTCTTTTTTTAGTAACTTTCTTTTTAGCAGGTTTTCTTTTTTTTACAACTTTCTTTTTAACAACTTTTCTTTTGGCTGGTTTTCTTTTTGAAACTTTCTTTTTAACCATAATTTTTAAAAACCTAATTTTATTTAGCACCTAGTAAATAGTCGACTTTTTTAATTACTTCATTTATTGTAATTAATAATTATTTACCCTAATTAATTTCTAAACATTATACTATTATCTTACTATTAAAAATAATGTCAACCCTTTTATTCTAAATAAAAAATTTCTGGTTCCAATTTAATATTGAATTTCTTTTTTACTTGTTTTTTAATTAAATCTATTAACTCTAAAACATCTTTTGAAGAAGCATTACCAAGATTAATAATAAAGTTACTATGTTTCTTAGAAATCTGGGCACCCCCAATTTTCTTACCTTCCAGCCCACATCTCTTAATCAACTCCCAGGCATTTTTCTCTTCAGGGTTTTTAAAAATAGAACCAGCTGATGGAAAATCCAAAGGATGATTCTTTTTTCTATAGTCTAAAAAATATTCTATTTTGTTTTTAATTTGTTTTTTATTCCCTTTTTTTAATTTAAAAATGCAAGAAAGAATAATTAAGTTTTTATTTTTTTTAAAAATACTTTCTTTATAACCAAAATGACAATCTTTTGCTTTGTAATTTTTAATTTTTAATTCCGGGATTTTTAAA
>Ga0222703_1000422_pt1 | contig 10047 bp, 15 predicted proteins | sample AntAcemetage1506_FD_179827 | JGI IMG/M metagenome (GOLD analysis project Ga0222703, IMG submission 179827) | Saline water microbial communities from Ace Lake, Antarctica - #1506 | ecosystem: Environmental > Aquatic > Non-marine Saline and Alkaline > Saline | place: Antarctica: Ace Lake...
AATAACATTAAAAAATGGAACAAAAGTATTAGGAAAAGCAACGAAAATAAAAAATGCTAAAACTGAAGATATATATTATAAAGCTAAAAACTAACATATGATAAATAAAGGATTATTTACAAGCAATACACCAGAATGGGAAACACCACAAGACTTTTTTGATGAATTAAATAAAGAGTTTAAATTTGTATTAGATGTTTGTTGCACTTTAGAAAATTGTAAGTGTTTAGATGGATTTAATATTCAGAATGATGGATTAAAACAAAATTGGTCTAATAGTAAAGGTTGGAAATGGATGAATCCACCATATGGTAGAGAAATAAAAGAATGGATTAAAAAAGCAAGTGAAGAAAGAAAAGTTGTTGCTCTTTTACCTGCAAGAACTGATACAAAATACTTCCACGATTATATTTATAAAAAGAAAAATGTTGAAATAAGATTTATAAAAGGAAGGCTTAAATTTAGTGGTGCTAAAAACTCTGCACCATTTCCAAGTATGATAGTAATATTTAATTAAATAATATGAAATACACTTGCCCACAATGTAAGAAAAAAGATCAATCTATAATACAACCATCAGAGGATAGTTATTATAGAGAGGTGTACTGCTTATATTGTGGACATAGACGACTTTTAAAATACTTAAATAAAAAAGCTAAGAAATAATAATATAAAAATATGTCAAAATTATCAAACGAGGCTTATACTGAAGTAACAGAATTGTTACATAATGAGATTGAAAACAATAAAGGAATGGGAAATAGTGATAGACTAGAACATCTTAATACTGTTTTAGAAGAGATAGAGGGAATAGGAACTTATTAAGCAATATGATCGATAATATAATACTTGCGTTCTGGATAATCTTTATGTTGTTAACATTGTCAATGTTGCGGAGAACATAATTTGACGGACAGCGACAGATTTGATATAATTAAAGAAGAAAGAATAAATTAATACTATTTTAATGTTATAATAGAAGAGTGGATATGGAAAATAACTAAAGGAGGTGAATCTTGGCTAAAGGCAAAAAGAAGAATAAATATGGAAGAAAGAAAGTCAAAGGCAAGAATACACATCATATTCTACCTCGTTCAAAAGGAGGGAAAATCTTTGAAAATACCATAGATATTGATATTGACCTCCACGCAAGATACCACATGCTCTTTGTTAACAAAACACCAGAAGAAATTATCCAGTTCTTATTTGGAAAACTAGGCTTTAGAAAGTATTTTTCTAAAAGACCAAGTGACCTTAACTTCTTAATGAAGGAGGTGATGAAATGAAACAGACTGAAATGTTCGGAGACAAGTTAGGACTGCTCGTTGTAGATGGTTGGCATATTGTCAACATATCGCCAATGGGAAATTATTATCTTCTGAGAAAAGACAAGCAACTGAAAGTCCATTACTTCTCCACCAAAGGAGAAAGAAACATTATCACTTGCGAAATCTAAACTAACAGGGGGTAATTAATATTATCCCCTGAGAAACTAAAAATAAATAAACACATGGATTATTCTAAACAACAAAACATAGCTACAATAATCTTAGTTATATTAATAGCTATTATGATGGGATTAATTGGAGGAGGTATTATGGGTTCGATTGATAGAATAAACGACAGAAAAGAAAGGAAACTTATTTTCAACCATCTCCCAGTAAACGAGAACTCTAAAATAATGGGAGTTGGAAGTTTCTACGATTATGTATTAGATAATGGATGGTCAAGTGTTGGTCATCATGTATGTGCCACTCGTAATTTTATTAGATATAGAAACGTAAAAGTGACTAATTTAGATAATGGTAAAATTACTAGATGTGCCGTCACTGATTATGGACCAGAAGAGGCTGTTCATCCTGATCGATTTATTGATTTATCATCTACAGCTTTTATGGCTCTCTCACCATCAGGAACTTTAAAAGAGGGATTATTACCTAACTTATTAATTGAACAGGAATAATATGATTAAGGTATGTAGAGATTGTGGAACGAAGTTTAATAATGAAACTATACCAAAATGCCCTCTATGTAATGTACCGGATCTTAGTGAGGATAAAATACCAAAAGAAAAAAATCCACACTTTAAAGATATTCAAAGTTTTGTTAGACAAGATAATTTTACTAAAAAAAAGACTGCCAGTGGTTATAGACATAAACAAAAAACTAAGGGCAGAGCCTGAAAGGCATTAAATTATAAACTAATATGAAAGACCCAATGAAAGAAGCTAGAAAAGGTAAATACTTTAAAAGGTATTACCGAATAGCTAGAATTAAAAACAAGATAGCTATATGGCTTTATAAAATAGGTATTAAAATAGATGTTTAATTGTAAACTAACCCAATCTTAATTGTAAACATAATTGTAAACTAAAATAAATATATGACAAACAAGTGGGAGAAAGAGAGAGTAGTAAACAATTTTAATAAAAAACAAACTCAATTTACATAATATGAAAACAACTAAAAAACATTTTGAGTTATTCAAAAAAGAATGTAAATATTGGATAGATAAACTTGAATTAAGTAATTATGATGTAAGATATAAGTGGGAAGAATTAGACCATTTTGATGAAGCACAAAGTAAAGTTAAATATAATTATACAGTAGTGTTATATTTAGATACTGATTGGGAAGAAGAAGTAAATAATAAAGAAGTTAAAGAAGCAGCTAAACACGAAATAGTACATTTATTACTTAGTAGATTAACACTTAATGCTGAAGCACGATTTATTAGTAGAAGTGAAATAGATGAAGCTATAGAAGAAGTAGTACGAAAATTAACTAGAATAATTAAATAATGTTCATTGAACGAAGTCACCGTGGTTCTGTGTCTATGACAGGAGCTGTAACTCTGAAAGTTCTACGGTGGCTACGTTTAGTAAATAATAATATGATAGCTAAATGTATAAATTCAAACTAAAACTATTCTGGTTATTATGGGGAACTATCTTTAATGAATTAAAATACTCACGCTTCTTTGATGAAGTGTGGGATAAAGAAAAAATTATATGAAAAAAACACACATCGTAGGATTATTAGCACTCGTGATACTCTTGACTGTTGGTATAACAGCAAGACTTGTATCAGACTCAGCTGATAAAAAAATTGAGAAAGTTAATGCTCCTATTAGAAGCATTATAAAGGAATCTATAGAAGAGTCTCGGGAAGAATTGGCAGAGAATATAGATATGGAGACAATCTTCATGGAAGGGTGTATGGAAGAATCAGCACCAGAAGCTTATTGTCAATGTACTTATGACTATGTTCTTGATGATATTGGTAGACAAGGTTTTATGACATTAGCAGTAGAATTTACTTCAGGAGAAATGTCAGACGATACTGTCGAACTATTCTCTGATGCTGTACTAGAATGCCTGTATTTATATGAATATTAATTAAATATATGGAAGATCCAAAATATCTAATAGGAGATTTTGTTATAGCATTAGCACCATGTTCAGGTATAAATGAAATGCAAATGGTTGTTAAAAGTTGCCATTTTGTACCAAGTATGAGAATCAAGGGAAAGGGAGAATGGGTTTATAATGGAAATATAGGAGAGAGTGAAATTATTAGAAGAATAAAGGAAAAAAAAGATGGAGATACAGAATAAAATAGACCTCGAATATCAAGAGGCTTTAAAAGACTTCAAATCTGAATTTGGTAATACCGATCATCTTAGAGTTATTGAAATTAAAAAGGAGCTTGCTAAGAATGAGAAAATGAAAAGAACTCATACTGCTATTAAAAATAACATCGAACTTAAAAGAGAAACAATTTGGTTAATGCAATTAGACTTTTAATATGAAAAATAACTGGAAAGTAGAAATCAGAGACAACTGTAAAATATGTGGAAAACCATTACCTAATGCTAGGTATCGCACTTATTGTAGTAAAGAATGTCGTGTTAAAAGAAATAACGATAAACAGATTAGTACCGGATATAGTAAAAAGTATCAGAAAGAAAAACGAGATTTAAAAAAGGTCAGGAAGGATTAGGAGTATATAAATGCTCTCAGATTACTTTAGACAGATTGAAAAATCAACATAAAAGTTAACCACATGTTATCCCCTTGTGCCGACATCTATTTTGGTGTATAATAATTAAATCAGGATAAAATTTCTAGGTCGAAGAAATAAAATATTGCGAGAATTATCTCGCTCATTAATTAAAAAATGATAGTATTCTATCAATAATAATAAAAAAATATATGGGATTAGAACAAAGAATAGGTGGTAAATATATTACTATCTTAGCTGGCAAATTTTGTCAGAGAGTTCCAGAAGGAACTGAAGGAGCTCAAACTAGAACTAATAAAATCGGCAATGTAGTTCACGAGAAATTTTACGATAGCTTCACAGGGAAAATAGTTGATATTAAAGTTAAAGAGAGTGGGGAATATGGTCCTACTTGGAACTTTATGTTTCAAGATAAAGCAGAGGTTTATACCTTACAATTATCTTATTCAAATAGTTTCTCAACAGCGTTCTTGAAAATGTTACCAAACATCGATCTTACTAAAGAAATGAAAGTTTCTCCTAGTGTGAAAGAAGTTGATGGTAAAAATAAAAGTTCACTATTTATTAATCAAGATGGTAATACTTTAAAGCACGCATATACTAGAGAAAATCCTAATGGCATGCCTGATATGGAACAGATTACAGTAAAGGGAGAACAAGTATGGGATGATACTAAGAGATTAGTCTTCTTGAGAAATATGGTTGAAACTACTATTATTCCTAATTTACCAGGCGTTGGTGCAGTATCAACTGAACCAGTAGCTGGATCTACTGAAGAAGCTTTAAAGCCAACAGCAACTGATGAAACGGCTCCACAGCAAGTTAATGAAGAAGTGGTTATAGGTGAAAACGATGTAGCATTTTAATTAATTAAATGTAAATGTATGTTTACAAATAATTGGTTCGAGATTACTGCTAAAAGTAATTTTGAAAAGTATGTTTCTTCAATTCCAACAAAAGTTGTAGGAATTAATAATAATTTTCTTGAAATAGGATGTTATGAAGGTCAAGCATCCGTATGGATGATGGAAAATACTGAAGCAGATTTGTTAGTCATTGATACTTTCAAGGGAAGTCAAGAGCATGATCCTCAATTCGAGGAAACTTTACTTGCTAGGTTTACTGATAATGTAAAACAATATGGAAACAGAGTTGACACGCTACAAGGTACTTCACGAGAAAGATTGAAAGAATTAGAAGAAAATGTTTTCGACTTTATCTATGTTGATGGTTCACATCAAGCCAGTGATGTATTGGAAGATGCTATTCTAGCATTTCCACTATTGAAAGAAGACGGTATAATGATATTCGATGATTATACTTGGGGTGCAGGAATGAATCCGCATGATATTCCGGCAACAGGAATTAATGCGTTCCTAGATGTTTATCGGAATAAAATAGAAATATTAGAAATAAACTCTCAGGTAATAATAAGAAAATTATTTAAAGTATAAGTACAATTAAACTCCTCCCGATAATGTAGAATTTTTATAATAAAAAATGTCGGAGGAGAGTAAACTATTAGCGGTTTAGTGCGTTTCGGTCGGTTTCTACATTCCTGCCATCCTGTATCATTCCGCTTTTTAGTTTGCTCTCTCTCGATATTTAAGATAAAAATGTATGAATGAACAATTTCTAACATATTTCCCTAATCATGTCTTTCGCTATCTCGATAGGACTGGTTTGAATAGACCTCCAGTAATATCAAGTAAAATAAGGACTGACATTAATATGCTTGGTTATGATAGTTATTTTACTCCGAATGGTTTTGCTAATTTTAAAGGCAAAAAATCAGCTAAAATGAAGGACTGCACTTCGCTAAACAGTTTCTGGGTTGATATTGATGACCGAAAAGACCCGAAAGAAATAGAAGAAATAAAACAAAAATTCGACCCTTCTTTTGTCTTGGAAACTGGACATGGTTACCATTTTCACTGGTTATTAGATGAGCCTATTTTAAAAGATGAAGTCTCTGAGTCGGAATGGGATATTGCTACTACTAGATGGACAAAAATAGAACAAGCGATTGTCAATGATTTTAAAGGTGATAACAATTGCAAAGATATTCCTAGAATATTAAGAGTTCCTGATACTTATTACTGGGAAAAAGGGTCCGGGAAAGCATATCTTAAAGGAGTTGAAGGAGTTTTCAAAATTAAAGGTTTATATAAAGATATTTCGAACACTTACTCAATGGATGATATTGAAGAAATAATAACAATAGTTGATGAGGTTGAAACTATAAAAGATATTGCTGAAATAAAAATAGAAAAATCTAAGAGGTTTGCTGATGCTGAAAAGAATAATTTCTTCGATAGAGTTAATGAGGAATATCCAATTGAACAGAGAGATAGTTTTAAAAAATTAATTAGCAATGATGATGATAGTTTATATCCATCAGTAGGAAGAAATAGTACTCTACATATTACAGCTTGTTTAATGAGACAAGCTAAGTGGACTGAAAAAAAAGCATTGAAACATATAGGAGAAGTTGGATGGCATGGAATGGAGCTCGAACCTGGTGGAGCTCAGGAAATTGTTAATACTATTAAAAGCGCCTTCGAAGGAAATTATACATATTCCTATAAAAATGAAGTTATAACTTTCAATATGTCTCCCGTTGAAAATCAGAAGATCCAACAGGCATACACTAAAGTTATTAAAGACCGTAGAGAGCAGGACAAGGTTAGATTCTCAAACTATGAGCGTGAGATCCTAATAAATCATCCTCATTTAAGAAAAAATGAAATTGGTTTTATCTTTCAATATAAAAATGGAGTTTATAAAATGATGTCCGATCAAGAAGTATCTGACATGATTCTTAATGGACTTTATGATGATATGCTTTGGGGATATAGAACGAAAAGAAATGTATCTGATAAAATAGCTTGCTTACTTTCTATTATAAAAGATTTAGTTATCTCGGATGATAAAGGATATATTGCTAATGTTAAAAATGGTCTATTAAATATCTATACTAAAGAATTAATGCCTCATACTCCAGACTTTGTATCTTTAATACAATATCCAGTCAACTATGATGTCACTGCTATATGTCCTACTTGGGATAAATGTATGAAAGACTGGATGGCTGGCGATGAAGAAGAAGAGAAGACTAGAATGTTGCAACAGTTTGGTGGTTATTGTTTATCATCATCAATGCTTCACGATAGAGCATTATTTATGGTTGGAGATGGTGGAAATGGTAAATCTACTTTCATTGATACAATAGCTATGGTAATTGGAGATGATGCTACACAACATATTGACCTCGAAGATTTATATCGTCAGTTTGGATTTAAAGGATTAATTGGTAAAAGATTAAATATAGTTGAAGAGGTATCTGGTAATTATTATCAAAGTAATAAATTAAAGAAAGTAGTATCAGGTGAACCAGTAACTATTGATATAAAATATAAAGACCAATTTAAGTTCAGACCACAAGCTAAATTCGCTTTTGCTGTTAATCTATTACCTAGAGTTGATGATACATCAACTGCTACTGAGCGTAGAATTCTCTGTCTTAAATTTTTAAATAATTGGAGAGATAATCCTAATCCAGAATTACGATCGGATATTGGATTGTTAGCTAAAGAATTGCCAGGAATATTAAATTGGATGGTTGATGGGGCGATTGATTTATCTGAGAGTAAGAAATTTGTAACTACTAGAGAGCAAATTGAAATGCTCAATGAGTATCGTGAAGAAAATTCTTCCGTTGAAGGATTCTTATCTCAATGCGTTGTTTCAGATGAGGTTAATGATATTACAGCATCAGATCTTTATATTGAATATAAAAATTGGAGTCATACTGAGGGTGGAAGAAAGATAAAAGCTAATATAACTTTCACAAAAGAGGTTCAAGCGTATGGAGCAAAAGGAAAACGATTCGGATTTGTAGCTCGAGGTAATGGAAGAGAAGAAGCTAGATTTACTAACATTGCATTAAGTCCTCAATGGAAAGCAAAAAATCAAACTCAAGTTGGTTTATATAATAATAAAGAGTGGTATTAATTAAATAATATAAAAATATGACAAATGGAGAAATCTTAATAAAAGCCATTAAGAAAGCTAAAGATAATGGCTGGGAAACTAATTGGATAATACCAAGAGGACACGCTATTCGTAGTGTAATCTTTTCTCACGGTTTTGCCAAAGCATTTTGGGGAAATAAAATTATGTATCACGATGAATGGGTTAAAAAAAATAAAGAAATAATAATAATTGATAAGTGGAAATGGCAATATCACCTTCAACAAATGGTTATAGAAGAAGAGCCTGTTAAATATTTAAAGAAGTTTATATGATACCACCACTATACGAACATCAAAAAAAGATAATAGAAGCAGATAAACATAAATGTGGTCTATTTCTAGGTACCGGTGCTAGTAAAACTAGAACAGCTTTAGAATTGGCTGAAGGAAAAACTTTAGTGATATGTCCTAAACAACAAAGAGAAGATAAAACATGGGAAAGAGAAAATGAAAAGTGGGGCACTAAAGTTGACTTGAAAGTTATTAGTAAAGAAGATCTCCGAAAGATGTGGGACACCCTCCCGGGGTGTACAACTCTAATAATTGATGAATGTTTTATTAAAGGAACTAAAGTTTTAACTGATAATGGCTATAAAAATATTGAAGATATTAGGCGCGGCGATAATGTTGCCAATGCTATTGGGTGGGGCGAGGTTACAAATACTATAATTAATAAGTCTAACGAAATATATAAAATATCATTGTCTAACGGAAAAAATATAAGCGTTACTGGCAATCATCCGTTTTTTACTAATGAAGGATGGGTAAATGCTGAAGATTTAAACAACTCCCATTTACTTATGTCTTATGACATGCTAACATTGGAGTATGAAAAACAAAAAACAAAAAACACCTTTGTGCGTAATTTGCGGAAAGCCGACTCAGCGTGGATGGCATCACGGTGGCCCTTACGGCCCGTTCAAAAAGACCTGTTCACTAGAATGTGCGAAAAAGCACGTCTCGAATTATACCCGATGTATTTGGTCCAACCTAACGGAAGAACAAAAATTGTCAGTTTCAAAGAAATGTTCGGAGAGAATGAAAAAGAACAATCCTATGTCGATGGCTGGGGTAAAAGAAAGAGCAATGGAGACCCAAAAAAAGAATGGTTACAAACTTGTGTTTCACAGAAAAGGAAACGGGCAAGAAATGCCATTACCTCAAAGAATATTATTAGTAGCATTAGGAGATGGATGGATAGCGGAATATCCTGTAGCGACAAAAGCTCCGAAGACCAGTGGTTATCCGACATGCTACAAAATAGATATAGCAAACCCGAAAGAAAAAATATCAATAGAGGTGGACGGAAACTCTCACGACAGTCAGAGGGCGAAAAAAACGGACTTGAAAAAAGAGGAATTTCTGAAATCATTAGGGTGGAAAACATTAAGATTCAAAAACAAGACGGTGTTAACGTCTATAACCTCAGTGTTAGCGGACATCCAAGTTATTTCGCAGAAGGAATATTAGTCCACAATTGCCATAACAATCTAGGAGTAACGCCAGCTTATGTTCAGAAAAATTTAATTCAAAGACCTAAGACCTCCCAGATTTTTGAAGCTACTCTTGGATACATAAAAAAGCATGACCCAAAGAGGTTATATTTATTATCAGCTACACCAGTTCCAAAGCCGATGAGTATGTGGGGAATCGGGATCTTGTTTGGTCAAGACTGGGACTTTGCAGCTTTTCGTCAAATCTATTATGTTGAAGTTCGAATAGGTGGAGTCCGTAGAATATGGATGCCTAAGAAAACTGAAAAAGTAAAACAGCGATTAGCTAATTTAGTTCAAACATTCGGATATACTGGTAGTTTAACTGACTTCTTTGATGTACCTGAACAAACCCATAAAACCGTCATATTGCCCCTCACAGGTGAGCAAAAACGTGCAATAGACAAAATGACCTATTTAGAGGCAGATCCTCTTGTAAGGCGCTCCAGGCTCCGTACAATAGAGAATGGAGTGCTATATGGGAAGAAGATTAAGGA
>Ga0222703_1000430_pt1 | contig 9961 bp, 13 predicted proteins | sample AntAcemetage1506_FD_179827 | JGI IMG/M metagenome (GOLD analysis project Ga0222703, IMG submission 179827) | Saline water microbial communities from Ace Lake, Antarctica - #1506 | ecosystem: Environmental > Aquatic > Non-marine Saline and Alkaline > Saline | place: Antarctica: Ace Lake...
TTTACACATTTTTCCTTTAGGAAAAAATCCAACTAAATAAAACCCATACTTTTTCTTCTCATCATTCCAATAATGTTTCATTTACGTCTAAGCCTCCTTATCTGTATATTCAAAATTAAATAACTCTATATCTCCTTGTTGATTCTTATCTTGTAAATTATCTTCTATTATTTTTAATGTTGTTTTTATTTCCATTTGTTCTCACCTTCGTTCTTTAACTGTTATACGAAACTCCTTAAACAATCTTCTAATATTGGTATGGTTCTTGTTCCAGCTTCACCTTTTCGTATTAAGCTGTATCATCCTAAAATTGTTTGTCTATCTTTATCTTTTGGTTTCTTTTCTTCTGGTATTGTTTTTATATAATTTTCAATAACAAAAGAATGGAGATCTTGGAAATTTGTTAATTGTTTATTTTTCCTATCATAACTTAATTTTTTCAAATTATTCTCCTTAATATATCCTTACACTTATTTTAATAAACCCTTTATAGGTGTGTGTGTAGTATATAAAAAACTCCCTTATAATAGAAAAGAGGTGTATCAAAACTATTATAAGGGAGTAGATGAAATTAAACTTTTGTTATATATCCATTTGGACTTTCCATACATAATCCTTCTTTGCAACTATTGGAAAAATATTTATCAAATTCATCATTTGTCATATTTATGCAATATTTATTCTTAAATACATCAATTAACAATGGAACTTTCAATTTTTCTAATCCTGATTTAAATTTCTGGAATTGTGTTAGTATAGGTTTTTGTATATTATTTCCTATTTTTTGCTCATTAACTTCTAACTGATTATCTGTTTTTGGACAATTTGTCACTTTTGGACAACAATCTCTATTAGCCCCCTTATAGGGTTTTGGAGGGGGAAGTTGGTCTAAATTGTCAAAATTGTCCAAATTGAACTTAATTCCTATAACATAATAACCACTTTGAAATTCACCATTTATTTTAAAAGCTGTTTTATCTATATAATATCCCTCATTTTCCAAAACATTTCTAAATTCCTTCATTTTTACTTTACGTTTTTTGTGCTTAATTAGATATTTTACATATTCTGTGTAAAGTTTATTATATTTTTCAAAGTAAGAACTATCTTTTATACAAAATTCATCAAGAAATACTGGTAATGGGTTACTTGCCATCATATATTTCCTTTTTCTATATTCAATACTCCCTTGATTACTAAATTTACCTTTATCAATAAGTTTTCTAATAATACTACATATTTTCTTTGCAAGGTTATTATATTCTATTTCAGGTATTGAATTAACTATATCTTTACCTTCTGGGAATTCATTAGGAAAATCTATAATATGCCATCTTCTCATAAATCCATCAGAAGTATCTTCTGTACTTGGTAAACTATTACTAGCTATTATAATCTTTGCATAATTATATTCATCAAAAGGATCTTTACCTTTCTTTTCAAATCCTATAACATCACCACCAACTAATTTCTTTAAAATAGAAGTTGTTGTTAAAATACCAAAATTTGTTTCTCCCATCATACAACAAAGTTTTTTATATAGTTTAAATATTTCAAACCTACTACTATTAGAACCTACAAGTAAATCAAGTTCAGTACTACATATATTACTTATACCTAAAAATTTATTTACAATCTTCAAATATTGACTTTTACCATTTCTTCCACATCCATATAAACATAACATTACTTGAATAGGATAATCTCTATAACAACAATAAGCAATTATCTCATATAAATCAGGAACAAAATCTTTACCTACCCATTCTTTGAATAATTTATCAAGTGTAGGTGTTTCTTCACTTTCTCCAATCTCCCAAGGAATAGGATTAGTAAAGAAATAATCTGGTGTTACATCATAAACATTTTCACTTTCAAGACTGATAGCTTTATCTTTAAATTGAATCCATTTAACAGGTGTTGCTTTAGGAATATTTAATCTACCAATTCTTTTAAATGCTTCAAGATATTCACTTTTAACTTTACTTCCTATTGTTTGTCCATATAATCCAAGTGCTTCTTCAATATTATTCATAATATCTATTTCATCAACAATATCATATTTACATTCATCCCTATTCCACAACCAGAATATTTTTGACTTATCAAAAAAGAATGGTTGAATATCATAAAAACTTCTAACATTACTTAAAGGATCAAAACCTAAATTAGGTTTCTTATTTGGAAATTCATAACCATGCTCAACAGCTTCGTGAACCAGTGATTTTATAGTAACAGGTTTATCTTTTTTTTTAGTTGTGTATTCTTCCCATTTTTCTTTCATATCTTCAACTTTAATAGTACCATCATAATTTTTTAACCACCATCTAAATACTCCAAAGTAATCTTTATTTCTATAAGTTCCATAATGAATTAAAGCTAACATAACATAAAAAGTATGTTCACCCCAATTTCTACAAGGAATATGTTTAAGCATAGCTTTTAATGTTGTTTCATTATATTTAGCATATTCAACTTCTTCTTCTACATATTCAACAACTTCTTTCTTTTCTTCTTTTTTTATATTCCATTGTTCACATTTATTATTAATAAAACAATCTGGATCGTAAGAAACAAAACAAGCCCTAGCTGGATCTTTAGTTTTCTTATCTAATTTTCCTTTAATATCATAAGTTTTATCTAAATATTCATAATAACTACAAACATATTTTTCAAAATCATCAAGAGAAGTAGGTATTTTTATAACCACTTTCAACCCACCACTAGGACTAACAAATAAAAGATTAGTATAAGGATCAGCTTTTAACTTATCTTTAATTTCATCAAGATTTTTAATATCATCAATATCCGCAGCATAATAACCACTTAATCCTTTTATAGAAGCTTTCTCTCTTTTTTCAAAAGTACCACCAACTGTTATATAATCAAACTTATTTTTCTTCAACTCTCTCAGATCATCTTCCTTACCTTGTTTCTTCAATTCTCTAGCTTCTTCACACACTACTTTATATTTATTGCTTTTAATCAAATCCTCAAACTCCTTTAAGGTTATATCTCTTGAAGGAAGGATGTTTGTTATTGGTGCTTGGTATAAAGAAAATTTCATTTATTATATCTCTCATTATATTTTATTTTAGCAATAGCAAGTAAACTTACAGCAATAGACATTTTACTATTATCATTACTATATTGTTCTTCTGCTTGATTAATATCTCCTTCTATATCATCTTTTAAAAAGAAGTCATTATTTGTTAATAATATATTATTTTCCATTTTTAACCTCTTTCCACATAGAAATAAACTTCCCTTTCTTTCCATTATCATCTTGTATTATTATTGTATCTTCTGGTTCGAGTTCAAGATATTTTGCCAAATCAGCAGGGATAACAACTGCAAGAGAAACATCACCCCATTTTTTTATTGTCCGTTTATATATCATATATAATCACCAATTATATGAAAGTATAACTTATATATAAATATTGTTGTTTTTAATTAGTTATATTGGTTTTGTTTATTCTTTTTTTTCTCTAATCCATACAGCAATCCCATCCCCTTTATAATCAGGTTGATTTTCTGCTGTTTTTTCGTTTGGAAAAGCTGTTACAAAATCATGTCCTACTAACTTAATGCTCAAATATTTATCTCCTGGTTTTAGTTTTGTCATTTTCTTCCTCCTACTTTTTTATTAAAATTTCTTATCAATGTTTTTATTTACTTTTTCTTTGTTTTTTTCAGTGATTTCTTTCATTCCCTTCATCATTTGACTTATCATATTATGTTCTTTTTCCATTGTTTACACCTCTTTATTTATTTCTGCCTTATCTAAAGCACATTTAATCATGTAATTACTCCGCGACCTCATTACTTTTTCTGCTGCACAATCTATTAATGCAAGATCACTTTCACTTATCCTCATTGTTATTGTTGTTTCATTCATTCTATACATTGTATATACTATGTAGTATATAAAACTTTCCTTTTTAAACATTATATCATTCCTTTATATAGGAAATTGTATTTAAAGGAATAATATATAAAGGATTTCACGGGGTGATAAATATGGCTAATTTTGTAGGCGGAATAATGTCTTTAGTTCTGAGCGTTGTTTTAATCGGTTCTGTTGTAGTACCAACAGTTGCAGATCAAAATACAACTGACTGGGACGCGAGCACTGTTACAATCTTCTCACTGGTTTCTCTGATATCAGTTGCAGGACTTGTATACGCAGCAGGTAACCTTTTTGGGATCGTTTAGAAATGAATGTTTCAAAAAACTTATCTGGATTTTTAAAGGGGGGAATCCCCTTTATTTTCTTTTTAATACTTTCCACTGTTTCTGTGTTTGCTCTTTTCAATACTGAATATATAATTATTCAGCCTCAAGCAGAAAATAATCTTTATGGGGGAATGTGGTATCATAATAATACACCAACAAGTTTAAATTTTGTAGATGGGGTTTATTTTTCTTTATTTTTTACCGAACCTAATCATTTGAATGGATTTATTTTTAATGGTAGTTTTGGAACAGCTTCAAATTTAACAACATTATATAATGGGACTTATTTAATTAATTATATGGTAATCGGAAGCGGGCAAAATAATCACATTTATCTTACGAGTATATTTATAAATTCAATAAATAAATATAATTGTGAAACTCACAAAAAGATGGCTGCTGGTGGGGATGTTATAACTCAAACAGGAACGTGTCTTTTAGATATATCAGCGGGGGAAGTTATTTCATTAAGAACGGTAGATATATCTGGAGGGGGTAGTGGGGATTATTATGGTGGAAATTTAGATATAATTCAAGTGGGGGATTAAATTGATATTAGAGTTATTTACTATTTTAATGATTATAAGTTTAATACTTATAGCTTTAGGTTATTTTATAGAAATTGATATCCTTAAGATCCTGGGCTTTTTCTTTATATTTGTTGTTGCTATTGCTTTAATGAATGGGGATGGGATTCAATACAAAAGTGGCGATAAAATTGTAACTACTGGGGAAACTTCTTTAGTAACACATCAATATACAAATTATGATAATTGGTGGATTAATGTATTTTTAATGATAGTTGGGGTTATGTCTATGACCTTGGTTCTGGTTGGACGAAGGACTTCAAGCATAAGGAATGATTAGAAAATGATAAACAGGAAAAAAATGGAAAGGATGGATGATGTATTCAAAGTTAAGATAGAATATGAAGGGTTAACCCTAACAAAATCAAAAGCAAAGGGGATTAAAGGGCTTGAAAAGATATTTAAGGCTATTAAGGGGAAGATGAATTAATGGGAGGCGTAACACCATCTAGCAAGCGTGTAAGTGCGCAAGAAAGCACAGCTCAAACAGTTAAAGCTAGAAAAGAGGCTCAAATAGAAAGAAGGCAACAAACCAAACAAAATATTAAATATAGTAGAGAAGCAGAAAGAATAAAAGCAATAGCAACAAAACAAGCTAAAGAAGAAAAGGCAAGAATAAAACAAGAGATTAATAAAATTAGAGATTATGTTCCTTATAAAATAGATGTGGATAAGGTATTAAAAGATGAGGAATACTCTAAAAAAGTAGTAGAATCAGCAAATAAATATTTAAACGCAAAAATAAAAATAAAATATTATTTAAATAATCCAAATTATACAGTTGAACGAAATTCCGACGGAACTTTAAAAAGGATACAAGCCAAAGAAAGGGAGGCAGTAATAAGATCAAATAAAAATACAGAAGAAAAGAAAACATATATTCCAGAAATAATAACATTTGATGAAAAGGGTAATATAAAAAGGAGAATAGTTAAAACTGACTCCACAGTATATCAAGACAAAGAGGGAAAGAGAAGAAAAATATATACTAAAGAAGATATTAAATATAAAAATAATGTTATTAGTTCCGGACAAGTGTACGCAAGGAAAAGATTAGGGGGAAAATTAAGCGAGGGAATAGAGTGGGGTATAGAATTAAGAAAAGAATACTCTAAGGGAACAGTAACAACTTATGATTTAACTGGAATAACTGGAAGCAAAACAAGAGAAACAACAGCTATTAATAAAGAAATACAAAAATTAATAGATGAAACAGGCAACGAAGGAAAAATAACAGTTGAAGAAGTAAAAAATAATCCTGATTTAATAGATCAACTTAAAAAAAGAGCTGTTGGATATTATAAAGAATTAAACAAAGAAGAAAAAAAGACAGATTTAAAAACTCAAATACTAGACAAATTTAATAAATCAACTGAGCCAACAACCCCATTTGCAGATAAGGAGGGAAGTATTAAACCAAAACCTATCTTTGGAGTGGGACCTTTAACACCTAGAGAACAATCATATAAACAAGCAGAATTAAAACTTGGAGAACTAACAGAACAAAAAGCACAAATAAGGAAAGAACAGTCAATCATCACAGGAGAACTATTAAAAAAATATAATCCAGCACAAGCAGCAAATATTCTTTTAGGCACAAAAAAACTTCCAGAAGCAGAATTTAATATATTAGAACCCAAATTAAAATCTTTAGCACAAAAATCCTCAGCATTTTTTGAGCAGTCTAAGTTTGTATCTTCTGCATTAGTAGAAAGAAATGTTTTATTAGACGCTAAGTTTAAAGGAATAATTTCTCAGCAAGAACTATTAAAAACAGATTTAAGTTTTGGTGCCAGATCAAGACTTAAAGAAAACGTAAAAAAATCTATTATTGAATACCAAACTTTAACAGGACAGGAGAGAGAAGAAAAGAAAACTTTTTTGGAGAATGTTAAAGCAATACCAGAAAAATATGAAAAGTTTAAAGAAGATATTCAAACACAAGAAGGCAAACAAGAATTTAAAGAGAGTGCTCTTTCTCTCGTGCTTAATCCTATAAGGGGATTTGCTAGAATAGAACAGAAAGCAAAACCAACTTTAAACGTCCCGTTTATTGATGACTCCAAATTAAAAACCACACCAAAAAAAGGCTCAGTATTTGCTCCAGTACCAGGCAAACAAACCGAGGAGATTGTGGGAGTTACAGCAGTAACAGCTTTCGCAGTTGGGGGTGGTTATCTTCCAAAGACGGCAAAATTTATATTTAGGGCAGTAGTAGTCACTTCTGCGGCTGGCTTTGTTTATAATCCTACTCCAGAAAGAGCCGGACAAGTTGCAGCTTTGGCAGCTATAGCATTGGGTCCGGTTGTATTTAGAAATGTTAAGAAGTTCGCTCCACATATTGGAATTGAAAGAGTTGGGATTAGAGTTAAAGCTGGAACATTAGAGGGGGCAGTCCAAGTCAAAACACAGGACCTTTTAAAGGTTTCATTCAAAAGTAAGGGCGGAAAGGTTAAACTTGATGTATTCAGCGAGGGAACACCAGCTCAATCAGTAAATCAATTAATAACACAACCCTCTGGAGTAATAGCTCCACTAAGTCCTAAGATAATATCAAGCACACAGATAAAAAGTTTAATAATCCCAAAACCAGAAGCCCAACTTATAGAACAGTTCGAAGCCCAGGCAATAAAAAAACTTGGAGAGATTGGGGGAATTGAGAAAGTTGAAGAAATCAAAGTCGAGGCAGAGTTAGGAGATAAAAGTATAATTCAATCTTATGCTGAATCATTTCCAAAGGCAGACTTAACAACTGAGTTAATAATTAAACAGGATCCTATTACTAAAAATATTAATCCAATTACTGGGGATCAAGTGGATTTAGTTAAACAACCAAAGCCAAAAACTAAAACATCTATTTCTACACTAGGGATTGAGATAGAAGGATTTAGTTATCCTATTATTTCAAAAACTCCCCAAGGTATTAAGTTTGGAGTGCCAAGTATAAAGGACCCTATCCCATTAACGGATTTAAAGGGAGCCGTAGCAATACCAAGAACCTCAGCAGCAAGAAAAGTATTAAGTAATGTTTTAGATTTAACTCCAGCAGAATCTCAAAGACTCTCAAACCTTCAAACAATTACAAGGGGATTCAGAAGGGAGCAAGGTTTAGAAGTTAGGGATCCATTCTTAGCAGTTAAAACATTAAAGGATCCTTTGAAATCTTCCAAAGCTATCCAGACAGCAATAGGGAAAGAAGGAGGCTTTATATTTGGTTCATTAGTTGGGAAACAATTACCAGTGCCCTATCAAATTGTTTCTGGAGACATTGATGTTTCATTCCCAACAAAGACAGAGAAGGGAGTAGCAAAATCTGTCAAGAAAATATTAAAAGCTATGAACTTAGTGGGAGAGGACGCTTCTATAGATCCAGAGAATCCACTCCATATTATTAATAAAGAAGGGGAGAAAATCTTAGAGGGAAAGGCTGGCATTGGAGCCACTAAACTCTCTGGGGATGTAATAGGAAAAGGTGCTTTTGGGTTTGACTTCCCAACCCCTGGACTATTCACAACAAGAACAGTGGGAGGGAAAGCTAAATTTGAATTTATAGGAACTCAACTATTAAAAAAGGCGGCTTCTATTTCTTTCTTTAGACCAGAACCAACTCAAACACAATTAAACGCAGCGGAAAATCTTCCTCAAGAGTTCAGCGGTGCGGGAATATTACCAAAGGCTAATAGATTTAAAGATCTCCCAGTGTTTCTTATTACAGCTAGAGGGTTAGCAGCGTCTCCATTATCAACTATCCCCAGCCCGTTAGATTTATTAACAGGCTTAAGGTTTAGAGGGCAAGCAAAATCAGCTATAGGGGAATTTGTAGAATCATTTTCAAAAGAGCAGCAAGTAGTTTTAGAGGAGAAAGTCACAGAGTTATTAAAAGAAGGATCAGAATTTAAACAATCCTTTATTATCCCACCACCAAAACCGGAAATAAAAGTCTCTCCTTTAATTGTTGATGTGCCAAAGTTTGAAGTCGTACCAATTAAGAAAGAGGACTCTCCTGAACAAGTTAAAGAACTAGATTTATTAAGTCCAGGCATACAACAAAGTCCAACGTTTGCAGTATCTCCAACAATAACAGCAAGTCCAACAATAACAGCAAGTCCTTATATAGATGTTAGTCCAATGTTATCTCCCACTCCTTCATTATCTCCCTCTTTCACTGTATCTCCAAGACAATCCTTATCCCCTTCAATCTCTCCAGTTTTAAAACTATCCCCAGCTCCTTCCCCAGCTCCTTCCCCAGCTCCTTCCCCAGCTCCTTCTCCTTATATATCCCCTAGACAATCTCCAAAACCTTCTCCATACCCTTCTCCTTATATCTCTCCTTATTTATTGGTCCCAGAAACAGTTATATCTCCTTATCCTTTTTCAAGAGATAGAAGCACAGGTGGGTATTTTAGTGTTGAAGTAAGACGACGAGGAGTTTTCAAAAGAGCACCGACTAGATTTAGGAATATTAAAAGTGCTTTTGAATCTGGGATTAAAAAATCCAGGACAACAGCAGCAGCAAGTTTTAGAATTGTAGGACCTAAGAAGAATATTAAATCATACTCTGGACTATTACCAAGAGGATTTAGGAAAAGTACACGAGAGAGTGGAGTTATAATTCAAAAGAGAGGTTTCAGAATAGGAACCCCAGGAGAAAAAAAGGAGATCACTGAAAAGGGACTCTTTGCGTTAAGAACAAAAAATATATTTGGAGGCAAATAAAATGTTTGGATTTAGAAAAGAAAGCCCAGAAATACAAAGGCTTAGAGCACAGGCAGAAGAAAGAAAATATAAAACCGAGCTAGAAGATATTAAAGTAGTACGCAAAGCAGCAGAAACAAAGCAAGCAGTGAGGAAAGAAAGACAGAAAATAAAAGAATTAAAGTCTGCTCCTAGACGTGAATTTATTAACAAGTTAAAAAAGAATGTTGCAGCGACTAGAAAGAAATTGAAATCAAACAAGAGTAAAGCAAATAGTGTTTTTGGAAATGAAAAAGGGGGAAGTATCTTTTAATAAAATGGGAAAGCAAGGACAGCTCGGAATATTAAGTGCAGTGTTTGGCTTATTTATATTCTTAATATTCTGGGCGACAGCTGGGGGAAACTTGGTTAAAACATTTGGAGAGAATGAGATTCTAAAA
>Ga0222703_1000431_pt1 | contig 9960 bp, 19 predicted proteins | sample AntAcemetage1506_FD_179827 | JGI IMG/M metagenome (GOLD analysis project Ga0222703, IMG submission 179827) | Saline water microbial communities from Ace Lake, Antarctica - #1506 | ecosystem: Environmental > Aquatic > Non-marine Saline and Alkaline > Saline | place: Antarctica: Ace Lake...
AAAAATAAAAAAAATAAAAATAAAAATTAATATGCTTGAATTATAAAACCTTCGTCCAAATCATCCCCGATTTTTATTAAAGTAGTTTTGTCGTTTATTTCTTCTTCAACAGCGTTTTTATAATTCTCTTCACCTTCGTCTTCTTCAACATTTGTATTGTAATCCTTTATATATTCATTTAAATTTTTATATTCATTAAAATCACAACATAAAGAAATAACATCAAGTTTTAAAGGGTTTTCTTCGTCGTATATTTCCTCTAAATAATTAAATAAAGCTCTTAATCCCTTATAACTAAAATTCCCGTTTTTATTCTCATCTGTAACAACTCTTTTATAATCCTCAAAACGACTTATAAACAGACTTTCGTCATATTCTTCAATTATCATCTTTTTAAACCTCCTTTTAACTCTATATTAAAAGGGTTAAACCCTTTTTTCTTCTTTTGAAGTAGTAACTTATATCTTAAATCTTTTTCTCCATTCACAAATTTTAAGTATTTTTTAAGCATTTTTTAGTTTATGTTTATCATAAAAGATAAATAAATATTTAAGTTCTAATAAAGAAGTTCTTACTTTCTGTTTATCTTTAAATCTCATTTTCGTCATTTTAACCATTTTAAAATAATTAATTTAATAATATTCTTAAACTCTTTTTGATTTAATTTTATGATAATCTGTTCAAAATCGTTAAATGCTGTTTTCTCTTTTTGGGTTAAGTCTTTGTAAATCATTTTAAAACCTCTTTAATTTTATTTCCATAATTATCCACAACCTTAAATTTATCTTCATTCAAAACCTTTAGCTCTTTTACTAAATTATAAAATCTTTTGGGGATAATTGTTTTATATTCTTTAAACCTATTTCCATAACCTTGTAATTTAAAACAATTAAAAACCCATTCATTATTTAATAAATGATTTGAAACATCTTTATAAACTTCTAAAAAATAACAATCACTCGTTTTTATATGCTCTTTTATTGCTTTTTCCCATTCCCAACCAAACCATAAAACACCTTTATTTATTTTCATTTTAAACCCCACCCTATAATGAGAGGGATTAAGAAATTCGTGCAGGGAGTTCCTAAACAACTTAATACCCCAAAACAACACAACCCCACTTTTAGTTTATTCAATTTTGGAATATAGGGTTTTAACCCTTTACTTATTAATAGGGTTTTTGTGTGTTTGTTTGTTGTTCTTAATTCTTTTAAATCTATTACAACCTTTTGTAATTGGTTTTGTTTACCATATCTCCTAAAGGTTAATATGTTTTGGTTTTTCATATTCTAACTTATGAAGACTTCTACTTAAACAATCGCGAGTATTTTTAAGTGATAACATTTTCACTACTACCCCTTAATAGAAGTTACAAAACAAACCCATTTGTTTTTACTCTTGAATGGTAATAGGGATTACTCCTTCAAAGTTACAACAGAAACAACCCTTTATTTATTTGATTTAATCTTGTTTATTTATTATTTTAATTAAATAATTGGTATTTGTGCAGGTTAAAATTAATATGATTAAATACAATTAATTAAAATAAATCAAATAATAAACACCCAATACCCAATTCTTTAAATTTCCCTTTTATTTTTTTATTTTTTTAATCCACAGAACAGGCAAATAATTCAATACCCAACCACACCATTTTTTATTAATTAATTAATTATTTTTTATTTTTTTTAATATGCCAGAACCGTAAATTAATTCAAACGGCTATCACAAAGCTTAAAACAAATAACAAGAGCCCTAATTAAATAACAAGAGCCCCCTAAATACATACAAGATCAATAATTAAATAACCAGAACCTTTATTTAAACAACCAGGGCCTTATTAAAACAACCAGGGCCTTATTTAAATAACAAGAGCCTTAATTAAATAGGATCCATCAATCTTGCAGCTAATTAATCCAAAAAAGATGATTGAAACCACACTCCTAAGGAATGTGTGCCCCCACCTGACTACTTTGTAAGCAATTAAAGGTATGTTTCCCGCGAGGCGAATCGACACACCCCTCAAAAGGGGGGGTTTATACCCTTTATTAGCTATAACCACACCTAATAGAACAAAACAATAGAACAAAGAACAATCAACCCCTTCAAAATGGATAACCCCTATACCAAGAATAACCTTTATACACCCTTCATACGAAGAAACCTCTCCTTACCTCTTCTTTTCTTCTTCTTCATCAAATTCGCTTTGCTCAACCATCAATTTATCATACTCATCCTTCTTTTCAAGGTAAGTTCTATAGTCTTGTAGAGCATGATCAATAGTATCCTTCCCAATTTTCTTCTTTATAACCTCAGATAACCTTTCAGCAGTTTCAATTAAGGTGCTTTCCATATCTGCTTTGTACATATACACCAAAGCATCCCGTTGTTCTTTTATTCTTGCTCTTTGTTGACCCATTTCTTTCTTCTTAAGAGCTAATCTTTTTAAATTAGAATAATCTTCCTTATCAAATGGAAACCATCCAGTAAATCTTCCACTAAAACTAGCATACCCCGCATTATACTTAGCCATAATCCCTAATCTTTTCTTTCCATGGTTATAAAGGAAGTCTTTTTGGGTTTCATTATAAAAATTAAAGAAACCACGATTGAAATTATCATCTAAAAAGACATCAATCAAAAAATAACTCCTACTTACAGCATAATCCATATGTAATTTAAAAAAATCTGGTAAGATAATTAAGATAACATGATTATACTGCCCGCATTCCTGAAAAAAGTCTTCTAATAATCTATTCAAAGAAGTCATTGAGGTTTTTGCATCCAATCCAGTCCGACCTTCATCATAAACAATCACAGAATTCTTTGGAAGCGTTCTTCCAAGCCTCATTAAATCTTCTGGAGCAAAGGCATAGTTCTTTAAAGAGAAACGAATCTTCCTTTCTGGTAATTTAACAATTCTTGGGTTAACAAAATTACCTTTTTCACCCCTTATCAATTCCATCCTTCCACCAGCAAGTAACCAAGCACAATAATATCCAACTTGAGAACCAATTGTTGATTTTCCTGTACGAACTTTTCCCCTACCAGAAATTATCCCTACACAATCAAAATCTTTTTTAAGAAATGCTGGAATTCCATGTAAATTTTCAGCCAGATAGCCATCCATATAAAAACCTTCTTTAATCTCACCTGTTTTTTTTATTTTTCTCTTTACATCTGTTACTGCTACCATTTATTATCGTTTACCAAAATCTCCAAAGAGGGATGATCCTGGAGTCCTTTTATTTTCTTTCAAATACAACTTTAAAACTTGCATTTCTTTTCTCAACCAAATATCTTTCTTTTGAATAGAATGATACCATATACTTCTTGTACTAGATTTTGATATTGGTTTAGATCTTGCCCAATTATTCTTAGCTGTTTGTATTTGTTTAGAAAGGAAAGCATAAACTTCCGTATCTTTATCCACAAGCTCTACTTTTATAATTTTCTTAGAAGGAGTTTCTTCAATTTCCATATCATTACGATAAAGTAAATTACAATAAATTCTATCTAAAACATTATTCCATTTATCATAATCTCCTTTAAGAGCATAATAATCTGTTTGTGCCCAAAGGTTATTTAATCTAAAAACTAAACCTAAAGAAGCATCTCGTTCTGGTGTGTAATCTTGCATTATAATTCCTTCCTAGTAAATAAACTACTGAATAATAGTAACAAGAAATCATCCTTTATAAATCTTTCTAATTACTAAAGAGTAGTAACATACTTAATCTCTAACCTCTTTATTAAGAATTCTTTTAATTTCCTGCTGCTTAACCATCTCCAATAGTCCAACAATAAAAAGGGTATTTTGCATTTCCTTCCCTTCTTCAAATCCCTTTATAGAAATTAAATTTCCGAATTCATCTTTATCTATATCTACTTTTATCTTTAAAATTATTTCCTTTTCCATTTTATTTTTTATAAAATTAAGATTGAACTAATTGTCCAAGCCCATTATAATCTAACTTTTCTAAAACATAATCAATCTTTCCTTTATCATCTAAATCTTCTAAGATAGTTCTAATTTCTTTTTGAAGATTTGCTAAGGCAATCCTCTCAATTGATTTTATTTCTTTTTCGTTAAGTTCTTCTTTCATTTTTTAGTCCTCCTTTTAAATTCTTTTATAATTTATCTTTTGATTTAATAAACTTCCCACAAAAAATTCTGAGCAGTAATTATTATCTAAGTACCACTTTGCTTTTTCTTTTTCTTCAGGTTTAAGATATCCATTCATTTTTACTTCAATAAAGATAACTTCATATAATGCTTTCTTTTCTCTATAACAAATAAAATCTGGAAAACCATTTTGATTCGTTCTAAATTTTCCCATCTTAGCCTGAACACATTCTCCTTCTTCAATATTGTTCTGCCATTTTGAAACCAACCAACCTTTCATTTCTAAATCCTTACGAACCTTTCTTTCAAAGGCCAACCCTTTAAGTCTATTCTTCCTACCTTGAATTACTTTTTCATTTGTTTCCATTTTATAAATCTCCCGCAAGTCTATCAATTCTTTCTTTAAATAAGGCTATTATTTGTTTCTCTCGAGAATTTATTGGTTGACATCCAGTATCTTCTTTCAACTTCTTAATAAATTCTTTATCTTGTTTCTTAATTATTCTATAAATTCTTCCAGCAGTAGGTCTTTGATGTAAAATTATTTCAAACAATTCTTCTCTTTCTTTACTTAAATTAAATTCTTTTTCCATTTTAAACTTTATCCCTCTTACCTCTATTACAATCTTTACATAAAGTAGTTAAGTTTGATTCTTCATCTGTCCCACCCCTTGAAACAGGAATCTTATGATCAACTTCTAATTCAATATCCGGTCCTCTTGCTCCGCATGCTTGACAAGTGAATCTATCTCTTTTTAAAATTTTATATCTTAAAGACTTAGGTAAAGAACTACGATTATTTTTATTTTCTTTTTTTTCGTAATCCAAAGGAATAATAGAGTTAGGTAATATTTCATCTAGAAAAATTTTGATTGGTGCCTTCTCACTTCCTTTAATAATAATATATCTATAAGGGAATAATCTTTTTTTAATAATTTCTCCTCTAATAATAAAATTATTTAATGAAGAAAGTTTTAGAGTAACAATAACTTTCTCTCTATAATAAAATCTTAATAAAGAATTTATTTTTTTAATTTCTTTTTCCATCTTTCAGTTTATAAACCTTTCTATTTTACTAACCAATCTCCCTTTATAAATCTTTCCCAACACTTCATAGTAGTAACAACTTAGTCTTGCTCTCTAATATTCTTTCTATTCTCTTTCTTCATGGTTTCTTGTAATAGGATTTCATATAACTCTTCTTCAGAAAGATAATACTTAATACATTTGTGCATAAGATTAAATAACTCTTGTTTAGATAAATTATACTTCTTCATTAAAATTTTAGAGGGTTGTAATGTAATCATTCTAAAAACTCCCAATCTTTCTCAGTAAATTCTTCATAATATTTATTAAACATTATCTTACCACAATATGGGCATTGAATATACTTTTCTTTAGATTCTTCTGCAAATGTTTTAACATCTTCAATGATTATTTTATTACAATTACTACATCTTATCTTTATCATTTTATATTTTCTCCCCTGGTCTTTCTGGATCTACATGAAATTCATCTTTCCAGTCATATTGTTGCTTTACAGATAAGTCTGTATCCCAAGCAAGTAACATTCTCATTAAAATTCCTTCAGCTAAAGTATAATCTTCTTCATTTGCAACAAAATCTGAAGAATAATCTTTAAATAAACATCTATGTTTACACAATCCATCAATAATTAAAGTTACATGATGCTTTCCTCTAGTCTTCCAAACACCTTTCATCGGTTCTTTAGCCAGAGAAGTTATTTTTCTAGTTAATTCTTCAATTTTTTTATCATCCAAAATACTCAAAAAAGAGTTAGTTGAATCAAAAATTGTTAAGAAATCACTAAAATTTATGTAATCCTTATAGGAATCTAGACCTTTAAATCCCCCCAACACATTTTCAAGACTACCCTCCCTTTTTACCTCCCCTTCCCCCACATCCTCATTTTCTTTTACTCTTAGTCTTGTCTTTGTGTTGGGGGAACTTTCTCCTTTGAGATTATCTTTTTGAAGGTCTTGGATATGTTTAGGGGGAATTTTTACGATTCCTTTTTCACTAAGAACGAAATCTTGCTCATTTTCATCTTGGACCCACCAGAGTATTCTTGACATAGTTGTAGGATCAATAAGACCTACATGTGATGGTAGAGTCTTATGATTACTAATTGGATTTGAAACAAAAATAAACTTTGCATTTGCTTGAATTTCACAAGTATTATCATTTCCAGAACCAACAAGCCTTTTCTTGTTATCTAGAAGGACATTTAATTCTCCTAACACATTATTTATTTGGGATTGGTGTTTATTTATTTCAAATTCAACCATTTTTCCTAGTTCATCAATAAAACCTATTCTTTCAGACCTAGCTAAGTAACCAATATTAGCAGGCTTTTCTTTAAAACTTGGGGATAATCCTTTTATCCTTGAATTTGCTCCTTCAATTATTTGTGGATCATCTGAAAATTTATTTGCGATTGTTTCAATATATCCCATAGACTTTCTAGTGCCAGGAGGTCCGAACCTCATAATGTGTAATGGATATCCATCACATTTTCCACTAAGTAATTGTGCAGAGGTTAATAATTCCGATTCTTTTGGGAATCTGTTTTGTGTTTCGAAAGGATGACAAGATAAATAGTCTAACCAATCTTCTTCTGAAATTTTGTTTGATTTAGTATATTCAATTAATTCTTCTTTTGAAATAATTTTTACATCAGGAATAAATTCTTTTAGAAAAAATATTCTTGAAAGGGATTTGATTTTCATACTTCTTGATACTTCTGCGAAATCATCTACTTCAACAGCCATTCCTTTAAATTTACATGTGGTATTTGGCAATTTTTCTTTGGCGAATACATAATATTCTTTCCCTTCTTGAGAAATTACTCGATATAACCAAAAATTATGGGATAAACTTTTTTTTGCTGAACCATCGTATCTTTGATCAAATTTTTCATCAATAAAAGAAAAGGATTGTAATAATCTTCCTTCTTCTCCTTTCTCTCTTGATTTTTTTATAATTTGCGTTATTAAGGGTATTTTTTTCTGAACATTTTCAATTAGTTGAGGTTTTCCTTCAATTTGATTTTTTGAGTGTGCTAAAAAATACCAAATAGGTGTTTCGCCATAATAAGTGGTTTGGTCTCCCCATTTATGTTTTAAATGTTTCTTTATATCTTCCCATGTTTGTAATTCTTCATTTTCTGTCCAATTAATTTTATTAGGGATATATCCTTCTTCATTTACTATCCCTTTTTCTTCTAAACCCTTTATTCCCTTTACTTTAATTTCATCTTTCTTAAAAGTTTCAGTAACTGCTTGTAATCTCATATCTTTTTCTTTATCTTGTGTTCTATCGCAGATTTCAGAAATAATTTCCTTTACACTAGTAGCTCCTAGTCTTTTTTCCTTTCTTAAATATCCTGAAGTAGATAGTGCTAATGCTTGTCTATCCCCTTCTTTCCACTTTGGAAGAATTTCTTGTATGAATTTTTCAACCCATTCTTCTTTCTTTTCTCCAGGTAAATTAATTCTTGTTTGAAAATTATTTTCTTCTTTATCTTCATACACTTCACTATCCGGATTAAAGTAATAATCTTTATCATAACTATTGTAACAGGCTCGACTTATGTCTTTAACACTTTCATCATTTTCAGGGAAATTAAAATATCTAGAAATTGAGTTCCAGTATTTTTTATATTCTTCATCACTTTTAACTTCTGGAATTTTAACTATAAACTTTAAACCTTTTCCAGAAGGAGAGATAAAACATAAATGAACATATTTATCTGCTATAATTTTCTGTCTATCTTTTTCTAAATCTTCACATCCATCAAGATCAAAGCTAGCAAATCCTGAGCTTTTTAATAAACTATCTTTTTTTCTTCTACTGAATGTTCCAGCAAAAGTAACATAAGATAATTTTCCTTTTATTTTATTTTTTTTATCTTTGTCTGATTCTTCTCTAATCTCTTTTAAAAGAGGATTGTCTTCCTTTAGGATTTCTAAGAATTCTTCAATTCTTATACTTTTATTTGGGATGGCATTTTGAATTCCGTTATGGAATAAATTAAATTCTCCTAAACCTTCCCAGGAGTCTTTTATATCTACCATGATTTTTTCTCCTCCTTATTTTTTTCATTAGATACAACAAAAGGATTAATAAATTCTCTTATAGAATTAGGTTTAATTTCTTCGAGGAGGATTGGCATATTTCCTTTTACTCTTTCAGAGAGAACTAAAATATTTTTTTCTTTATCTAAATTTAAAATTAATCCATTATAAAAAATTTCATTCAAATCTTTAAAATGAATTTTTATTTTATTCTCAAAAAAGTAAGTTAGCTTTCTATATGTGTCCTGAGATAATAAATCCTTTTCCTCATTTGTCATGCTCTTTTTTAAATCATTACCCTTTATAAACTTTTCTAATTACTTAAAAGTGGTAACATCTTTTTAGAATTACAATGAATTACGAGTTGAGTTAAATTACGAGAAGAATTACGAGAAGAATTACGAGAAGAATTACGAGTTGAGTTAAATTACGAGGGGTGGATTCGAGGGTGAGAATTACGAGGAGTGGATTTGAACCACCGATCTTGAGAGCATGAGTCTCACGTCATAACCAGGCTAGACCACCTCGTAGATTAAACTAAAGTTTTTATACTTTATAAACCTTTCGGAAGTTTTATTACTAGTAAATGTTACTACTTTAAAATTAAATAAAAATACAAAGGTTTAAATAACTTACTATACTTTAATCCTTCATAGAAGGTGAAAATAAAATAAAATGATAGCAAACTTAATAGGAGGATTCGTATCTATTCTTGTAGGAACAAGTTTAATTGGTCCAGTAGCAACTGAAGTTAACACTGCAGCTGAGACAAATGGTGCATTATACAATGCAACATCTTGGGGAGCAACTGTACTTAAATTAGTTCCAGGTTTCTTCGCACTTTCAATTTTAGGAATTGGAATCGCAGTAACTTACACAAGTCTAAGACAAGCCGGAATTGTTTAAACTAGCTTTATTTTTAAAATACAAAAATGATAGCAAATTTAATCGGTGGATTTGTATCCATTCTTTTAGGAACAAGTTTAATTGGTCCAGTGTCTACTGAAGTAAATACAGTGGCATGTGGTTCAAACGCTTCAAACTGTGATTCAGCATTATATAATGTGACATCATGGGGAGCAACTGTTCTTAAATTGGTTCCAGGTTTCTTCGCACTTTCAGTTTTAGGAATTGGAATTGCAGTAACCTACACAAGTCTAAGACAAGCAGGAATTGTTTAAATATACAATTTTTCAAATGAAAATTTTTTTAATTAAATTTAGGTCGAGGTTTTCTTAAATGAGAATCTCGAATTTTTCTTTTTTCTTTCTCCTAGTTTTTTTAATAGGGATAGTTTCTTCAATCCCCGTAGGGTATGGAGGTACTGAACAATATGTTTTTTCTTCGGATGTTAATACTTCTATTTATATAATTAATGATTCTGAAGTTTTACATAATGATTTAACTGATTTACAAGGAGGTGTTGCTGGGGAATATTATCATATTCGACAAACTTGGTACGATGAACTTGCTTCTGATATTTTTAATTGGATTACCCAAGCTGAGGGTGACGCAAGATATTCTTTAATTGGAGAACCTTTATGGACTTCAAATTTAACAGCTTACAATTCTTCTTGGAATAATGTAACTAATAATTCTTATTATTTAGTCTCTAATCCTTATTCTTTTTATAACTCAACAACTTTACCAGGAGGAACTGAAGACTTGTGGACTTCAAACTGGACAACTTATAATTCTACATGGTCTAATGTAACTAATAATTCTTATTACCTTGTT
>Ga0222703_1000433_pt1 | contig 9952 bp, 29 predicted proteins | sample AntAcemetage1506_FD_179827 | JGI IMG/M metagenome (GOLD analysis project Ga0222703, IMG submission 179827) | Saline water microbial communities from Ace Lake, Antarctica - #1506 | ecosystem: Environmental > Aquatic > Non-marine Saline and Alkaline > Saline | place: Antarctica: Ace Lake...
TCCACACTTTATAGAATACGATGCAGTATATTATGAAGAAATAAAGGAGGGGTACGGACATACAATGGATACGAAGAAATCATACTACCCCATACCATGTAAACCACTCATACTGCTCATCTTCCAGGATGTACAAGGAAACATATTTACAACGCTGCGACGACATACACCAAGGAAGCTGGACAACTACCAGTTGAACGTTGGACATACGTTTCGGGTTGTGATAGGATGAATGATGAACAAGTTACAGAAGACAACATCGAACCATACAAAGTAGGATTAATATCAATACTAGCATTTATAGCAGGATGCTTTATGGCGCGCCTAATAGGGCTTTTGGTGTAATCTGGTAGCATTCCTCACTTGGACTGACGAGGCGAAGGTTCAAATCCTTCTTAGCCCATTGCGACAGAACATTTAGGAGTTCGTTGACTGTGAACCCTGACCCTAAAAAACCAGTGGGTGTTCAACATAGTGGGTTCGATTCCCACCTGTCGCACTGTGATGGCCATTATAAAGGTTAAATTAGCTGATGTGGCAACTTGATATATTGGGTTCGAAGCCCTGCCATCACTACTCTTTTTTATTCTAAATAACTACTTAACTAGGATAATATTGAACTCTTTATAACCTGTTCCCTATCTATGTTTACTATTGATTAGCTGGTTTGTCTTGTACAGCATGACCATTTGCCGTTATGCATAGTTGAATTAGGCATAAATTCATAAGGTAATGCGAAAATGTACTATTTCTATACAGAATATGCTCCTTTTAACATTTACCCAATATCATATATTCAGCAATAAGTCCTAATAAAATACGTGGTAGTGCCCCAACACTCTTTCTTCTTTCTATGGATAAAAACAATTCTTTTTATTAATGATTTATATATTAATATTGTTATTGTACAATTGTAACGTATAATATATTTATATGAACGGACAGGATATATTATATATTATTATTATATGGACTACAATATAAATGGTAGATACCCCCTCATAAATGTCGTGGTACTCAGTTATGGGTTGGGCCTGGGCCTGTTATACTGTAAAGGTTGTAACGTTACTAGCTTAATTAAAGGTTGTAGCTTAACTACCTTAACTTATACTATGTGGCAGCGGGGCTATAGACAAATACAAATACCTCAACCGAGTAAGATACCGAGCAAGAACCGAGTAAGCCCGCATACATCCACGAGGTACAACGTATACATACCTGTAACACATCGCATATCACCCCATATGTTATACCATTCGCAAGATTAGACTGCGTTAGAATGGCTCTATGGTGTGTTTAAATCAATATAATAGAATGTTAGAAATACCTCACATATTGTTAGAAATATATAACATCAAGGGATAAAAAAAAGAATAGAGTATTATAAATCAAGTGTGGTAAAATAAATGGTAGGTACTAACACGTATTTCTTACCCGGCCTGATGTTGTTGACTATTATGTGACGCTGCATGGTTAATCAATCCTGTTCTATACGTGGCGCTATGAGTACATTTACTTCCCACTTATTCTTTAACGTCATCTCCATAGGCACATCATTTCCTATGTGTATATTACATGACTCGAAACACCTTCTCAATGGTTTTACTGTGTTGTATACATAGTCTGTTGAAAAACTACTCTTGTATATTGATCCACTGTTTATCATGTGTAGATCGTCAACATTTATATGAACAGTTATTTCCTGGTTTGTATCACTGCTTGCATGTAGTGTTAACCCCGTGTTGTCTGTTGTCATACTGAAATATTCACTTATTTTATCAGCTTGTCGTAGAAACTCATAAAAGGTTTTAATATTGAATTCTACTTCGCCTGGTAGATTCAGAGTTGGTTTTTTCGCATCCGGTATATTATCTAGGTTTATCAAACTTAGTTTATGTTTGAACGATCCGATTGTTATAAATATGTTAGTTTGGTCTTTTTCGCTATCATACATTATTTGACATGTATCTGTTTTGTTTACGTTTTTGAATATCTCTTTTATTTTATCTAGATCCAAAGCTATATAATATTCTGGTTCAACGTCGTATACGTAAAAGCTTTGTTTAGGTATTTGTTGACTTATCATTTCTACATGTGATGGATCCACTCCATATATTTGTATTCCGTCATGCATCATGTGTAGTTTTACTTTATCATTTATACAGTGTTGTATATTAAATATTTGTTGTATTGTTTTTGCATCTGCCTGGATTAACATATATTCTCTTTCCATATTCATTCACTCCATATTCTAATACCCTGTATAACCTACAAGTACGTATTTCTTCCCTGGTTTTATGTTGTTGACTATTATGTGTTTCTGCATGGTTATACCTCTTTCAATAGTTTTTTCCTTATGTTTATTCCACCACACTCTGAAGTATTAAGGTATTCGCATGTATCACATGCTTTTAAACCATTGAATTGAATAAGCCAACACTCCGAAGTGAGGTTGTCCTGGTTTATTTCCTTTGTTGAAATGATTTTTATTTCTCCGTTTTCTACTATTGCTTTTTGTATTTTCATATTCATTCACTCCATATTCTAATATCCTGTATAACCTACAAGTATATATATCTTTCTATTACTTTAGAAGAGTTGTTGTAGCTTTGTATCAACCCACATTTATATTTATCCTGTAACCGAGATAAAATTATACTCTTTTTCTCGAAAATCCCACACACACACACCGACCATCTCCGACTTTAGGAGGAGACAAAGTTCTAAAGAACTGATAGACCAACCAACCAACCAACCAACAGACCATCTCTGACTTTAGGAGGAGACAAAGTTCTAAAGAACTGATAGACAATTATATAAACCTGTAACACGTTCGGAGTTTGAACATATGGAGTAGTGAAAGAAAAAATGATAGAATATAACAAACTCAAAGAACTGTTAAAAGCAGAAGTTACGGAACAAACAAAACGTAGTTTGTTTCTTGAACAGTTGTATAAAGAATTTGAAGTATACAAAGACAAACAGAAGATAACAAAAAGGGAACTTGACAAGATAGGTAATAATCTTAACCTTGATCGCCCCATCTTTAAAACTAATGAATACGGTCTTATGCATTTGTATATCACTAAAGACGGTATTAAATATACATTATATAAATATCATTTTAATGACGGAGAAGTACATACCGAAGTTGAAGAGATTCTTAAAGACATCACTCGGGAAATGGGTTTTGACTATATCGAAAAGTATAATCTTGAACTCAAAAACCTTCGAAGCATTTATACAAAATACAACAGAGCGTTAACCATACTTAGTGATATTGAATCAGAAACACCTAGTAACGACTATAAGTATTTCCTCCGTGATTCTAACATACATCATAAAGAACACAGTAACTTTTTACAAAAACATATGAAACTACTTTATAAACACAGCAGAGAGTGATTAAATGCCAGAGGTAAACGGTGAACAAGAAGAAGAAATAACATGTCCTTTGTGTGGTCATGAATGGACATATATTTTTAGTTGTACCCTGGAGTTTGAAATGGGTGATTATGCACCTGATTATAAAGGAAATTATTAATTAAGGAGGAATGAAGAAATGATTGAATTCAGGGAAGTAGATGATATGACAAAGGAAGAGCTTAAGAAAGAAATTGAATGGATTGAGCAGCAGCGTAATGAAAGATGGAGTGATATTGTCCTTACGTATCGCCTCGAAGACCTGGAAGAAGAGATAGCAACGAGGGAGACGTAGACCATGCCCAATAAACAACCAGTAGAATTAGTCGGGGAACAACAAAACAGTGCATGGATTGAGCATACGTCAAGTGGGAAACTAAAGTATGGTGTAAAGATTTATGCGTGTGACGGAGTTAATGCTGTATGTGGTGTTGTTGCTCAGTTCCGGTCTTTGTCTAACCAGATTAAGGAAGGGGAGGAGTAAACAATGTTTAACTACTCAGAACAACAACTTGTAGGTATGGCCCTGCGTAAATATGGAGGTGGCTTTGCAAAATCTCTCGGCATGGCTCTTATGCATGCTGACTCTGATAACTGTGAACGCATTAAATCTGCGTTTCCTGAACTCTGGTCACAATACCTTGAAATGTCTGACCATCTGGAGGAGTAAACAATGGGCTACAGCATCCTTTATGAACGGTTCATGGTTGAACAAGACGACAAATTGATACCATATATCATCCATGGACAAAACAACGTGTACCTGCCTAAGAACGGTGTATGTGGTAAACGTAGGCGTGAACGAATCATGACCAACCTGTTTACCCGGTTTCCAGACCTTGACAAACATATTATGCATGATTTCCTTACACTTGTACATCGTCAAATGGGTAAGGATTGTTGGATGGGGATACCCGTGTGGCGTGACAGGTTCATCAAGATGTTTTACCGGAACGTATTTAAACCTTTTGAAGTTATAAGTGATCCTGTGGAGATGGGTAAACGTGTTAACATTAGGAGAGAGAAACAATGAATGTAATGACTATAACTATGCCACCAGATGTAAGAAAAAAACTTACTAAGATGGCTAAAAAGGAACGTAGAAGCGAAAGTTCAATGATACATTATCTAATTGAAAAGCACTATGATAGGAGGGAGAACTGGTGAGCAAGAGAATAAAAGAACCCGTTAAATGGCAAGGAGTTCCTCTACCAATAACACTTATTGATATGGTAAGGGAGTTTGTTATTGAAAGAGATGAATACAGAAGTATGTCTGAATTCATAAAAGAGGCAGTAAGGGAAAAACTTAGGAGAGAGAAACAATGAATAGAAAAGATATAGATATAAGGAATTGTAATAAAGCAGGTAACACAGACAAAAAAGAACAAAGGATAATATTTGAGGAGGTAATGCATCATGATGACCAGTATCCTTGGACTTCCACAGGTTACACGCCATCAGATTTTGACCAAGTATTCTCCATTGGCAATGAAGCTGGATATTATTATTATGTTGTTGTTAATGATAACGACCAAGATGTATATATATTTAGGCAAAAGGTGAAACAATGAATAGAAAAGATATAGATATAAGGAATTGTATGCATGCGGTTGAACAAAAGAAAACAAAGAAAGAAATCGTATTTGATGAAGAATTAATGGAAATGGAGGATGATACAAGCAAATGGGTAACAGCATGCCATAAACCACGGTCTTTCGATCACGTCTTATTTATTGGATATGAAGACTACTTTTATTTCTATTTATGCTTCGATGATGACGACCATTATTTCTGGATATTCAGGCAAAAAAGAGTGTGATTACTTGTCATGGATTTGGACTAAATTAGTGAACTGTTATACTCTTAGACCACAAACTTTATATATGAAGTCCCCTAAATGGGTTTTGGTCCATTCCTACTAGGAAAAAAAGAAAAAAAACAAAGTAGTCTATACATGTATACCCCTATAATGGGCAAAACACCGCCTGTCAAGGGTTATCATGAGCTTTAGCGGAGGGGTATCTTCCTGAAGTCAAGGAAGGAATAATGGAGAGAGAAAAGATGAAAATAACTTTAACCAAAGCCGAAGTAAATCATATATTATGGTTGTTACTTTGGGACACAGTTGAAGGTTTGTATTATCTGCCAAAGGATCAATTTTGGAAACGACATGAAAGAATACAGATTAAATTGGAAGGAGTGAAGAAAAAAAATGAATAGAAACGATATAGATATTAGAAAAGGCAAGTGCTCTAAGACAGACAATGTACGATTTGACGAGCAGCATAGGGTATATGAAATGGAATGGTCACATGCTCTTTGCACCCCCGATAATTATGAAAATATTAGATATTTAGAATACCGTTCTGGCTATTATTATTATTATGCATGGAATGGTGGCAGCGTTGGCCATATCTATCGCCAACGTGAGGACTAACATGACATCATTCAATGAATACGTGGCAATCCTTGAGACAATCCACCCGTCCCTGCTTACACCCTGTCTGGATTTGGGCATGCTGTTAAGGAAAAATGATATATATGGTGAGTTGGATCAACGTCTTGCTTTGGCAAACTATTTTGTTCAGTTGTTCAATGATGATAATAAGGGGGATGAAACTGTGACGATAGAATTTGATAAGGAGGAATAAGAGAATGAAAGCAGTAGAATATTTTAAAGAAGTAGATAAAGTAATGAAGAAGATGAAAAAAATAGAGGAACGGTGGATTATTATTGAAGAACCTACCAATAAATTATACGGTATTGCAATCAATATATGTAATGATCCTGAGTTGAGAATATCATACATAGACACCGTTAATTATTCCGGAGGAGATTTTAAGATAGGACGGAAATCATATAAATTTCATAAGAGTAATGATGGTGTATACATCAACGTTGCCAATGTAGACAAACTCGTTGCAGGAATAAAACAGTTGATGGAAATGGACGTGTAAAGGATGACTACCAAAAGAATATATATTGATTTTTGTACAGGTGAAGAGTTAAAGGAGAAAAGAGAGATTACTAAAACAAAAGTAGGTAATATGACTGTTGCTGAGATGAAGGCACGGTTGAAAGCTGGTTATGAACCAATTGATGTTAGTATTGAGAAATGGTTGAGAAAGGATTTTGATAAACATCATCGAGATAATGATGCAGATACATGTTCACTATGCCATGTACATTATTATAATGGTGGCTGTCATGATTGTCCATTAAATATGATTGGCGAGTGTTGTTATACTCCTGATTCAGCATACCAGACAGCGTTTAAGGCAAGAAACCCGCAAATCATGCTTGATGCATTGTATAAGGCCAGGGCGTATGTTGATGAGCAGAAATGTAAGGAGTTGAAGCTGAAGAAACAGAAGAATAACGAGAAACATACCTTTGCTGTATGGCGATCTGGTGTTAGACGTAGTTTGAATACCACATATTTTAGGTTGGAATGTTCTAGCGGTGAAATTGTTTTGGTAGCTGTAAATGAAAAAGGGGATAGGGTAAAACAGGGTAATATATTATTTATAGATAAAGAAGGGTGTGTTGTAACATGCGGTGGGCTTACTGATACTATTGGTTTACAGTTAGATCCCGAGTCAGAATATATTAAAATAAAAGAGACGTGATATCATGTCATACTGGTGTTGTATCCTCAGCCATTACTTCAAAGTGTCTCCTTTGTCTGATAAACATATGAGGTTGCGTGGTATAGGTCATCCTGATTGTACGGTGTGTGGTTCAAAGGTTGTGTATCGTACAACGAAGACAAAATGGGAGAAGGAAACTGGTAGGTTGCAGCGTGTGTGTGATGTGAGGCGTAAGACTCTTAGGAATAGGTTTATGGAGGACAAAGAGAATGAATAAAGAAATCCTTAAAACCAAGAATTTCACCTTGGATAGGTATTGGGCTGGGCGTGGTGGTAAACGATACCAGATAACACAAAGGTATAAGGAACCTTATCCTGATGACAATACTCATTGTCGTTTCATGGGTTATGTTACCTTGTCTGAAGAAGAGATTTGGGAGATAATACGTGTTGTGGAGGAAGATGTATGAGATGTGGTTGGTGTGGTAAATTCATATCATTTAAAGATGAGGATGCGATGACTTATACTAACTTTGGTAGTTATTATGATTTAGAACCACCAGATGCTATAGACGTATGTGGTAAATGTTGGAATGCTTTATCTGGTGAAAAAAAAGAGTATTATAAAAAGCAGGTATGGATGCCAGCTACAAAATTATTTGGAGGGAAATAAATGACATATAACGTACGTTATTGGAAGTTGGAGGAGAATCTTCCAGTTGGTGAAGCTGGTGATATGATGGCGTCGTTGTATTGTGACGGTCATGTTGTGACTACTCTTAATGTCGACCATGTGTTGTATGAGCATCTGGACAGGGGAGGGTGGATGAAGTGACATCTATTAACATAAAAGGTAATTTTGTAATATTGATAGTATGTATTCTTGGGGTAGCTGGTGTTGTTTTTGCTATTTCTTGGGCTGCTGCTTGGTTATGGAATATCACATTACCATATCTCTTTGGTTTGCCGTATGTTGAATGGTGGCATATGCTTGCATTGGTGATTCTCATTGGGCTACTTACTTCTTCTGTGAGGAGTAAAAAGTGAACTACGACACCTTATCCCCTGGACGCAAGGAGTTCATCGACAACCTTGAGAACTGGGATGGGTTTGTCCGTACCCATATCTCTGATTTGTTTGTTGATGCTGTTGACTGGCAGGGGTTCCGTGTAGCTGTGTTTGAGTTCTTAAATGAGTATGTTGGTGCAGTGAAGATGCTGCATAAGGAGTTGGTGAGAACATGAAGGACAAGACATACATCTGTCCAACCTGTAAGACAAAGTGTAAATACCGGGGGAATAGGAGATTTTATTGTAAGACGTGTCTTACTGTGTATGACCAACCAAGGAAGGTGGGTGTTGGTCCACGTGTATCTGAACAGGGTAAGATGTTATCTGATTTGTATAGGTGAGGAATAATGAGAAGTAATAATTATCTATGGGATATCTGTATGAATATTTATAGGCAGTTGTACAAAGAAGCTAGCCCTAGTGCTGACTTTGACGAGTTGTTATTGTCTGGTGAGACAGTTAAGGAAAACTGGTTCATGAATTATACTATTGACAGTGATCGCATTGAAGAGGTCATTAACCTCTGGTGTAAAAAACACAAGTGCAGTAAAAGGGAACGACATCTGATATCAAAGGCAATCTACTTGGGTTCATGTCCAAAGAGTGTGTAACCGTATGCGTGGTGATGTGATGTATTGTTTGCATTGTAAACGGTTCTTCTTTGACATTCATAACGTTGTTGATACACGTGTTGATAAAAGGTTTAATGATATGTGCGGGTTTTGTCTGAGTACGCGTACTGTTAATGCATCTATTCGTGTATTGCATGATGATGAGCCATTCCGTGTTATTACGAGGGAGATAATGGGTATGTTGAATAAGGATAAGGGTATGAAGGTTTGTATAGATGAACAAATTAAACATGTGGAAGAGGGGTAATTTGGAATGATAATCACATCATATTATCTGATTGTAAAACGAAGATGGAAATGGAATCCAGGATGGAAGTATATGGCGATTGAAGGTATTATTTATTTTGGTGTTATGGGAATAATAATTGCAATTCTTGAGGGGTAAAACAACATGGAAATTAAACTACATAATAATGATAATACTGATTCAATCATATATGTTGGAACTATTGATGAAATTAAAGAACAGGCAAAGGAACGTATCGTTTTACCAAGTTGGAAGAATGGTTGGAGTGAAGAAATATAGCGGGGTAAGATAACATGGAAGAATTTGAAGCAGTATATATTTTAAGCGAGTTAAAAGAAGCAAGAGAATTAATAGTTAAAAATTTAGGGCAAAACAGTGAAGTTGATTCTAAGCTTGAAAAACTTTATAATTGGGTGAATGAAAAATGAATGAATTTGATTTGTCAAAACAAGCTGATAGAAAACATTTTTTTCACATGTGTCTTGAACTTATCAGAAAACAAAACGATATAAATGATGTATTTATCATCTAATAGGTAAGGAGTGAGGTTGAGTAGAAGCAAAACATTTATATAGGTCGGAGTCCTATATAGATGATGAGGTTGAAAGATGAGTAAATGGAGTATAGTATTGAAACTGTATGGTAATGCTGTTGTACTTGGTGGTGCTGTTACGTTATTGTATCTTATGCTGTGTTCAGCTACGACACCTGATTATCATTGGCGTATCTATACTAACATGTATAATGAGTGTTATGTTGAGATAGTTGTTTTGGTCACTGGGGTTATGGCTTTTGTTTATCAGTTATGGAGGAAAGAATGAGTGATGATACAATATCAAACATAAGTAAAGAATTCGCTAAGAAAATAGTATCCGTCAAAGATGCATTTATCCTTGAAGAGTTAAAACCATTTTATACTTATACTTCAGAAGATGGTATACGGTGGTCGCAAAAGGTGCGGTTACGGCTTGCTCAATACAATGATTT
>Ga0222703_1000436_pt1 | contig 9913 bp, 7 predicted proteins | sample AntAcemetage1506_FD_179827 | JGI IMG/M metagenome (GOLD analysis project Ga0222703, IMG submission 179827) | Saline water microbial communities from Ace Lake, Antarctica - #1506 | ecosystem: Environmental > Aquatic > Non-marine Saline and Alkaline > Saline | place: Antarctica: Ace Lake | collected...
ACTATGGATACAGGAAGGAAACCATACATGGAAGCTAATTATCCCGAGATGATGAGGGAATTTACCGATAAGCATTACAGGCGATAGAATGCAATACGGGACATTTAAAAAACCATACCTGGCAGGGAATAAAAACAAGCCTCAATACATGGAATATAAAGGTGGAAAAAAATCTGTTTCAGGAGAAGCAGAGGCAGGGAGCACAAAAGACATAGAAGATCAGACAGATGAATGGTGTATGTTTGGACCTGACTATTGGAATTTGGATGGATGGAATGGAGTATATTCATGTGATACCCTTTCAGAAAGTGATGTGTGGACACAACACTTCGATGATGATGATTGGGAATGCGATTATATATTGTATTAAAGGAGATAGAAAATGGGTTGTTTGTGGAATGGTGATTCGTGGACTATTGGTAATCAGTCTGGCTATAATTATTTTTTATCAGCTATTGGAAATTGGGCTACAGGCTATAGACCCACAAAAGTGAGAGTGACCTTTACTGGAGCAGATACCGCAGCTTTATTTATAGGAGGTACAACGAAGACTATATGTAGTAACAGTCCCTATGCTTCTGGTGAGGAGGCAGAATTAGACTTTAGTGGAGGCGAGGATATTAATGCACTTTATCTTCATATTAGTGGTTATACAGATCTCACAATTACTAACATAGAATTTTCTGAAACAGATAAATTTGCAATTAATGCAGTGGGAAATTGGACTAATGATTTCTACCCTTATGAAATGCAGGTAAAATATATCCCCCCAAGCGGTACCAGTACAACAGCATTAAAAGTGATAGATAAGGAAGATAATAATATTATTGATATCAATGATTATGCAAGTGACGCATGGACTAAAATTCAATGGGTTGGCACAAACGAGATATATAAGATAGAATTAACACCTAATGTTGTGGGAGAATTTTGTATTTATAATGTATGTTTTAGGGGTTATACAACGCAGCGATCAGGGACAGGACGAACCGGAACAGGACGAACCGGAATGTGGCGCCCATAGATAAAACAAGGAGGGGAACATGGAAATAGGTAAAACATGGAATTTTTCAAACGGGAAATGGGGTTACGGTAATAGAGAAGAGGACACCTTTGAACCTGTTTCAACTCAAATTACTATGCCTGGGACTCAAACTTCTACCACTACTCCTATTTCTCCGTCAGGGCCACGACCAGAGTTTAAGTACAAACCAAAACTTTCTGAATTACCAGAATTAGCCATGCCAACTATGCCGGAACTACCTAAATATACTGCCCCTAAAGCTCCGACTATGCCAGAATATACTGCCCCTAAAGCTCCGACTATGCCTACATTTAAAGCCCCTGCATGGGATGAAAAAGCAATAGCAAGCATGGCACAGAAAAACGCAGCGCCAGGTGTCAGAGGATTAAAGGAAGGACTGAGAGAAATGACCGCTAAGATGGGGAATGACCCTATTTCCCGCCATAATTCCAGAGAAGCCATAACTGGGTATGGTCGTGGATTAAGTTCTGTCATGGCAGGGGCGCATAGTGCAGCAGTCCAAGAATATAGCCAAAAATATGGTTATAAATTTCAGGAAGCAGCTATGAACTTTGAGGCTGAAGCTGATGCAATAGGTATGAAATATCAGGGAGATTTGAGTGGTCGGCTTGCCGAATACGGTGCTGAAGTTCAAGGTGTTATGGCAAAATATCAAGCGGATATATCTGCTGAGAATATCCAATATCAATCTGCTTTCCAGAGTATGGTGGCTCAATATCAGATAGAAGCTCAGTCAGCTATGGTTCAATATGAAACTGAGGCCAACCGATCAAGCCTTCTTGCTCAACTCGAACAAGAAGCTGCGGTTGTTGATTATAACTCTCTTATGCAGGATTATATGTCTCAATATGGACAAACAACAACAACGATGCAGGAACCGACAGTAGTTACTCAGGGAACGGGAGGGTCAGGAACAGGGGGAGCAAGTGGGTATGGAAGCTCACCCAATTATACTGGAGGTTACACTGATGAAGAATTTAACTGGATGAAAAGAAACCAACCAATGGATTATCGCGCTGGCGATTGGGAAAAGATAGGTGGTAAATGGCAGAATACTCATCAAACACAAAGAACCCTTGAGGGTGAGTTACCTGGAGAGCGTAGACCATCAGGGATTCCTTTACCAATAGGCATGTGGGGTAAAGTATAAAGGAGAAAATGAAATGGCAAATCAAAATTTTTTAGGATCTTTCACAAATATCCCTAGATTAAAAGGACAAATAGACCCTGATACAGGCAAGCCCTGGACGTACACACCCGATCAATCTTATTGGCGAGATTATAAGAAAAATCCTGTTACCAGTCCTGAAATTTCTATGGGGAATGGGAGAGCGACAATCGAATCTCCATCATCCGGCGGATATTCTGGAAGTATGAAAGCCCTACCTAAAGCTATGGAATTAAAAACAACGGGTGAATCTGCGGTAAGAGATGTCCAAATGAGGCAAGAAGAAGAAGCGCAGGCAGCAGAAGAAGCAAAAGGGAAACCTACTCTAAATAGACAGAAATTAATTGGGATGTATTATGAGAAATTCGGTAATCCTGATGACTATAATATCGAAGCAGAGACAGCCAAGGATATGATAACTGAAGATAAGAAACTAAGGAAGTCTTTTGGTATTGACGAAGATGAAGACCTCAAGCGTATCCATCCACGAATAAAAGTTGCTTATGCTAAAAGTATAGCCCAACAAGAAAGGATAATTTATCAAAGGAATAAAGACGAACAGAGCAGAATGACAAAGCATAGAGATACTGTATTTAAGCAGATCGACCAGGCTATAAAAGACGAGCAGACTCAGATTACTGCCCAACAGAAAGCACAAGAATTAACAAAAGGAGATGTTTTTACAGATGAAGAAGGATACAGAGTTCGGCCATTTTATAATCAAAAAGGTGAGATAGTACGAAAGACAAGGATTGGAAAAGCAAAGGTGGGAGAAGAGAAACAGACTGATTTTAAATGGGCTTATACTCTTGCTAAGAAGAAAAACCCTAAATTAACGCCTAACCAATTTAAGCGGGACTGGGAAAAACCTACTGGTGGGTTGACTGAGGAAGCAGTTGTAAAAAGCATTAATGAAATGAGTTGGAATGCAGAAGATCCGGTTAAATGGACTGCCGATACTTACAATAAATATTTGGGACACAGAGCTAAAGGATTAAGCAGAGAAGAAGCGTTGAATAAGGTTCAACAGGAAACGGTTAAAATTAAGTTGCCTCCTGAAATTAAAACTACGAGCCAGGCTATGAAATACTTACAAACCAAAGGTATGACTGAACAACAAGCGAAAGATTGGCTTAGATCACAGAGGTAAATAATGCCCCTCAATTTAACAGATGATATAGGAATATTTGAAGAAGAGACACCAAAAGTAACCCTTACAGATGATATTGGTATTTATGAGCCCACCCAACCTAAAATGAATAAACTTGGGTTGGCTGATGATGCAGGTATTTTTGATGAAGACTTAATGAACCCACAGGAAAAATCATCTTCATGGCTCAAAGACATGGGTAAGGATGTATTAAAAGGAACTAAGCGAATAGCCGGTATAGGGATAGGCGCCCTTAATTCACCACTGGCTTTCGTGTGGGGTAGCCAGGCAGAACAATACAGAAACCCTGAACAATGGAAGAAGTTGCCTGAATGGAAAAAGGCATTAGTGGCTACAGGGGCAGGTTTTGAATCTGCTTACAGGGCTACGTTCAAAGAAGGAGATTGGGGTACATTATATGGTGAATATTATAAGAGTGTAACAGGCAAAACCATAGAAGAGGAATTACCGGATGGCCTTAAATGGGCGGCTCCTACTATTGAAACTCTTGCAAATATAATTACCGACCCTGTTATCCTTGCTGGCACAGCCAGGCAAATAGCTCAATTAAAGATACCAAAAGAATTTATGGGTAATATGCCTAAGCGTATAGTTGATAGTTTGAATAAATTAGAAGGGGCTGAAAAAATAGAAGTTCAAAACAGATTGTTTACAGCCTTAATGCAACGCAAGGATTATAAGGCCACGATTGATAAATTAGCAAAGGCACAGGAAGCAAGAAGGCCTCCTGAAATGGCAATAGGGAAAATTGAAAGAGAAGTGCCTGAGATAAGTAAGCGAATTGGCCCAGGGAAAGAATTGCCAGGAAAGGGCGTCAAGGCTACTAAAGAAAGCATTGAGGCAATAAAAATCAAAGCGTTAGGTAAAGAAAAACCTCCAACTGGCATACCATCTGCTGTAGGGGGAAAAGTTTCTTGGGCAAAACCTCCCACCTTAAAAGCTGCTGGTGGTGCAATCCTTGGTGTAGAAGAAGATGAGCAAGGCAATATTAAATATAGTCCAACAAAAGCCATTGCTGGAACTTTGCTTATGGCTGGTGGTTTAAAATTGCAAGGTAAAAATGTAAAACGCTTTACAGACACTATGAAGAAAAATCCCGCTTGGGCAAAGGTTGTAAGTGGTATTGGAAAAGAGAAAAAGGCATTTAGTGTACCTGGAATACTATCATCTATTAATGTAAAGATATTTGACAGATTCGGAAAATTAAAGGGTGCTTCCATAAAGGCTTATGAAGCTGCAAGAACTTTCTCATCTTTTAAAGATGAGTCTATGCTTAAATTTATAGAACTTCAAAAGGCATTAAAGCCAGTCAAGAAGGATGAGTTTAGTTTTTCAAGTTATGTTAAGGCACATAGAGATTTATCACGGGCTGAAGGAGGATATAAAAACCCTGGTGGAGTTACCTTAGATGATGCAAAACAAGCTATTAAAGAAATAGAAACCCACTGGAAGGGTAAAGGCAAGGATGTTAAAGAACTAAAAGATTCTATGGAATTATGGAACCAGTGGACACACGACCATATACTTGCTGAAGCTCTTGATACTGGATTCACAAGCAAGGCTATGTATGATGATATTTTAAAGAATAACAAATGGTACGCAACCTATGATGTTTTAGAATATATGCCTGAACATTTAGATGATATACCCATACTTGCTTCAAGAGAATGGTTTAGTGTGGCTAATCAAAAGATTATCCAAAAATTACAAGGAACTGAGAAACTTATTGCTGATCCTATTGAAGCTACTATTAGGAAATTTACACAGGCGCAGGCTACCTTTGCAAAGAATAAGGTTGCAAGTATACTCGTTGATGATCCTAACATGAAACACCTTATGCAGCCCATAGCCATGTCTAAAAAGGAATTTGCCATTATGAAGAATCAAGGCAAAACTCCTGTTATGTCTGGTACATGGAATAAGAAAGAATTTGATGTAATCAATAGATTCAAGGATGGGCATGTAGAGCGATACATGGTTCCCAAAGAGATAGCAGATAGTATGAAGCAACTTACCCCATGGCAAGCTCCGAGAGCTATTCAGGCGTATAACTCAATATTCAGGGCTGCTGCTACTACATTAAGGCTTCCTTTTGCGATAAGAAATGCTTTCAGAGATGCTTTTATGGCTTATTGTTCAACTCCTGTTTTTAAAACAAAAGATATTCTTTATAATTTTGAAAAACAATGGCTCAAGGGTACATGGGAAGGGATTAAATTTGAATTTTTAGGGAAGCCAAGCCTTGTTGATGACTATGTGAAATCAGGCGGTGGTTTCGGATATGCGGGTGCAGAGGCATTTGAAACAGGGATTGGAAAAGCTGGAACCAAAGGGATGTTATTTAAGAAAACTCCTTTGAAAGCAGGGGTTGAGGTAATTAAATCTCCATTTAAATTATTGGAAAAGATTAATTCAGTTATAGAGCTTGCACCAAGAATAGGTACTTTTGATATGGCTATGAAACTTGGATATACAAACAAAGAAGCTGCTATGATAGGCAGGCAGGCTACTATAGACTTTAACCGAGGCGGTGTGTGGGCCAAAGCCGTTAATCAGTTTGTACCTTTTTTAAATGCAAGGGTACAAGCAAGGGTAGTGTTAGCAGATGCGTTAAAAAGAGATCCAAAGGGTACACTTGCTAAAGTATTTGTCTCTACTGTGGTGCCTGGAATGGCTGCTTATGCCTGGAATCAGCTGTATTATTCAGATCTTTATGATGATATTCCTGGGCATATCAGAAATAATAATTTTTGTATTGTATATGGCAAACAAATCAATGAATATGGGAAAATGGCTCCAAAATATTTAGCTATTCCAAAAGGGGATATAGGGCAAATAGCTTGGAACCCTATTGAGTTTGGATTAGACCAAGAATACCGAAAAAATAAGAAGAAAATCCTTAATTTTTGTATAAACTTTCTAAGTGATTTATCACCTATTGAGTTTGCTCCAAGAGAAGAAGTGAAGGGATTTGCAGCAAAAGTTAAATCAGGTGCATATAGAGCAATGGGAGGGTTAACTCCCCCAATGGTTAAAGCCCCAGTAGAAGATTGGGCGAATCTCAAATTCTATCAAGGCTCAGAGATAGTACCTTATTATATGGGAAAAACTAAACCGCCTGAATTGCAATACAAAGACATGACACCCGAAACTTATAAATGGATAGGTGAAAAGATAGGCATATCTCCTTTAAGAATGCAGAATTATATGACTAATTTTATAGCTGGATACGGTAGAGAGGGTTTAAGCCCTACTGCTATGTGGAGAGGATTAAAGGGAACATTGATAAAAACACAAGGTGGGGAAATAGACAGACAAGCATTCATTGTAATCAAAGACATAGAAAAAGGATATTTCAATATAAGAGCCTATACCGAAGAATTAATAAAAGATGGAGACAGGCCTGCTGCATTTAGACTAATGAATGAATGGAATAAAGGCCTTAATAGCCAGATAAAAGAATTTAATAGTAAATTTAAACAATACAATATCCAAGATAGAGGTGGATTGAATAAGTCCTATTTCTTTACACCTTTAAAGAAAAAGAATCTTTTAAAGAAACAATCTCAAATAAATAAAAGTTATTTAGAAAAAAAGTTAAGAAGAAAATAACATGGCATACTACACTTATTGGGCATCAGCATTAACAGGAGGTGGCACAGGAGCGGTTGATAAGATACCGACTGCCGACCTATCGGATAAGTGTGGAGTAATAGCCATATTGCTTACAGGTACGTATGTCTATCATGTAGATGATGACTCTGGGGCCGCTGAATCTTCCCCCTGGGTAATTGCACCTGATGATGTAGGGGCCGGTAATCTTCGCCTTATTCTGGTAGATGTTGTTGCACCCAATTTAACAGGCAAATTACTCAAACTTTACGATACCGATTTTTCACACAGCCTTACAGTCAAATGGAATGAGGATGATGATACCAATAGAATCCTGAATTTACTTATGGCAGGTGGGAATCGATCTTTTACATTAAATGAGAATCTTACTGTCGGAGATGGGACTGACATCACTCTTACTGGTGTAACCCAGGCCAATACTTTAACACTAAACGAATCCTTCACTATCGGTGATGGATTTGATGGAACTTTAACATTCAAGAACGCTTCCAAGGCTCTAAATGTGGAAGATACTAACCTTACCCCTAGAACTGGATGGCCTACCGCTCCTGGAGTAACTTTATCGTTTAGTGATGGAGACAGAACATTTACGGTAACTGACGGTGGATCTGCTTTTTATTATATCTTGGGTGTTAAGTATACGCTCGGTGGAAACAAAACCGTAGTTATAGATAACACAGAAGGTCTTTGGTATATCTATTTTGATGGAGCTACGCTTACTGCATCTCAAACAATTTGGAGTTTCACAGCTGAGGATAAGGCTTTGGTTGCTTATCTTAATTGGGATGCAACCGCTGACAACGAGAAGTCTATATTCCTTGGGTACGAATTACATACTTTCCATATGGATGGAAGTACCCACGCAAGGCTGCATTATGCTGGAGGTGCAAGATGGGAAACTGGCTTGCTTGTAACTGATGCAGGTTCTGAAATAGTAAATGTCGCTGCCGGTGATATATGGGATGAAGATTTAAATCTACCCATAACAGATGGTGCTGGTGATGCTCTTTTTGAGCAAGTTCTTTCTCCTGCGGAACTCCCAATATATTATCTGGATGGGGCAAGTAACTGGCGTATTTATGAAACAACAGCAGGGGAGAAAGCCAATGCTACGGATGTTGGCTATGTAAGCGCTGCCAATGACCTGAAATATAATAAGTTGAATGGCACTTGGGCTAATGCTGATGTTGGCCTTAATAACTATGTGGCTTATTATGTCGTAGCAACCAACGAACAAACCGAACCTGTAGCATTGATTATGGGTCAACGCGTAGATAACAAGCTATCGGATGCAAAAGAAAACAATACCTTTAGTGGGCTTACACTTACTGATTTGCCCTTTGAAGAAATGGTTGTACTTGCTAGACTTATTCTGAAAGGTACTGGATCAGGTGTTTATTATACCCTTGAAGAAGTTCTTGATTTAAGAGTGTATAACATAAAAGGCAATATCACGAGTCCCTTAATTCCTGATCATGGTGGACTTGCAGGATTAGGAGATGATGATCATGTACAGTATGTTTTGAAATCTACTTGGGGTGCCTACTCGATATTGGCAGCAGATACCAATGATACCCCTGCTGCTGTTACCTTAGCAGTCTCAGAAATGATAGGTCGGAAAGCCACTGGTGGAATCGTTGCATTGGCTAAGGTAGACATCTTGACCATTCTAAACGTAGCAGATGGGGCAGATGTAACTGGCTCTAATGCTCCACAAGCACATACCCATGATGACAGGTATTATACCGAAACGGAAAGTAACACTTGGCGTAGCAATGTCATTCAGCAAGAAATGGATTATTTGGATGGTGTAACTTCTGATATCCAAGGCCAATTAAATGTCAGATGCCTTGAAAGTGTTTTTGGTACTTCTATCAGCACAGGATTATCGCTTGATGGTACTGCTCTGAAAGCCAGCACCATTTTGCAGAAATACCATGGTGTTGATCCTTCAGCCGATGTTTTATCTGTGCTTGGATGTGCTACCGAAGCAGCTATAAGGTCATTTTTAGATTTAGAGGCTGGCACGGATTTCTACAGTGTATCAGCAGTTGATACTTTATTAACGGCCAAAGCTCCTTTAGCATCACCCACATTTACGACTGCCGTTACAATACCAGAAACCGCAGGCGATGCAGACTATGATAAATTTCTTGTTGTGGATACTGGAGTTATAAAATACCGGACAGGTGCAGAGGTTCTATCGGATATAGGTGCAGGATCGGGAGTGTTAAGCCATAAAGTCATCAACATTGGCGATTGGAATATGGATAGCACTGCTGGTGTAGCTGTAGCACATGGGCTTACATTCGCTAACATTAGATATGCCCAGGCTTTTATTAGAAATGATAATGACGATAACTATCATCCTATAGATTACGGTAGTCCTGATGGCTATGTAACTTTAAATGCAACGAATGTTGTCTTGGGGCGGAATGAAAATAAAGGATTTGACAATGCAAGTTATAATGCAACGACCTACAATCGTGGTTGGATAACAATTTGGTACGTATAAACCATAAGGAGACACAGGATGTACAAAGAAGAACTTAAGGCCCAGACATTTAAACTAATAAGTGAATTTCTCACAGAAGAACGAGGCAACCGAATAACCTCTAACAATATGATGGGGTTCACTGCAAAAGTGGGAAATCTTTTTGAGGTTAATAAGGTGAAGGAGAAGTCTGAGAAAGATGATGCTTAATGTCTATTAATAATTTTGAAGATACCGATGATAATAAGTGGTGCAACACAAAATATAATCAATGGCGTGGGATATGGAGTCCGTCAGATTCAAGTCCTGCACCTCCACAGGAGAGTAAAGAGATTGGTATTGGAACTTCGGTTAGTTCGGGAGATTATGGCAGAAAGCCATATATAAGCAAGAATTATCCGG
>Ga0222703_1000438_pt1 | contig 9888 bp, 24 predicted proteins | sample AntAcemetage1506_FD_179827 | JGI IMG/M metagenome (GOLD analysis project Ga0222703, IMG submission 179827) | Saline water microbial communities from Ace Lake, Antarctica - #1506 | ecosystem: Environmental > Aquatic > Non-marine Saline and Alkaline > Saline | place: Antarctica: Ace Lake...
TCTTTTGTTTTGCGAATTTGAACTCTTAGTTTTTTATTATCTTCTATCCTCATTTTATCTAACGCACTAACAGCAAACTTCATGAAAGACATTAACCTGACTTTATCTAAAACCACAACACTTGTGTCTTTTTTGCTTATAAGAGAAACCGTTTTATTGTCATCAAGTTCCCAACACCAATCTTTTAATGTTCTTTGAAATATAACATTATCAATTTCTGGTAAATTATATTGAGGCGGATTGATGTAATGTCCTTTTTCTGCGCCTGTTAGTGCTATCATATTTATTTTTTATTTAATTGTCTTAATTTTTTCTTTAATCTTTTTTTCCTTCTTTTACTAAGATTTTTCTTCTTTTTACTTTTTCCTGACATTTAGTTCTTTGTTTCCTCCTTTTTTTCTTCACAAACATGAGTTTTACGGCAATCTGCACATAAAAACATACTGCATTCGTTACATTGAACCAATGCGGGTTTGTCAAAACATTTCTGACAAATAGGTAGTTTCGAAGTTCCTTCTAATCCTTCTTGTTGAATAGCATTCATTGTCATATTTTTTCTCCTGTATTTTTATAATTTTTTAAAGTAACTTTTTTATCTAACGATAATATCAATGGGACAGCTTCTCCTTTAGATGAAAACATTAACGCTAAGAACAAAACATTTTTACCATCGACAACACCTTCTCTTAGTTTAAAATATTTGAGTTTTTTCCCAATAAATTCACTAAGTTGTGTCAATAATTGTATTTCTGTTTGAGCTTTCATCTTTTAAAACGAATTGATAATGTACGATTTTGTGTTTTAGTAGCGCCTTCAGGTAGTACACCTGTTTCTTTTATGTGTTTTTTGGCTTTAGTTGTGTCCAACGATACTTTAACTTTTTTAAATTCATCGCCTAAATCGTTTAAAACAAGGTCTGGATTTACTATTTCTATTTTGTCGGCCAACTTGCTTAAACTCACGGTAGCAATGTCAGGTAACGACAATGTTCTCCCTCCTGTTTTGGTTCTATCAGCAACAGGATCAGCAATAACAGCTTTTTCTATTTCACCCCTTATCCTGTCAATGTTCCCCATTTGAGTTTCGATACTCCTATCAATATCCTTAACTACTTGTTGTTTATATGTTTTGAGTTTAAGAATTTTTTCTTCAATAAACTTTAAAGCCCACAGATATTTACGATAAGCAATTAACCCCTCCCCTCTTTCGATGGGTTTGATTTTTTTTTGCTCTATTTGTAATTCTTCAATTAGCTTTTCTAATTCTTCCATATTTTCTCCTTTTTATCGTATCAAGTAACATTAGTCTAAATTTTAATCTATTGTTATTATTCAAAGCACCAATTTTAGTTTTTATGAACCATTCCATAAATCCTGCATCACTTATTGTATATGCATCAAATTCTTGCTTTATCTTATTTCTGGTAACATTAATTTTAATTTCTTCTAGTTTTTTGACTTCCATTTTTCTATAAATCTTTTTAAAAAGGATTTGCTAACAATGTCTTTAACTACTGATAAAAGTTCAAGCATTGGTACTGAAGATGAATTTCCGTCTTCGTCTTTATCAGCAAACACAATTGCTACATCTTCTGGATTCAATGCTTTACCACGATATGTTGCGTACATACCATGAGCTTTTAATAATAGTTTTCTATGTTGGATAGCTTTTGTTTTCATATTGTTTATAATTTTTAAATTTTCTTTCCATAATTCTTGCGAGCAGTTTTTTTAATCATACTTACACAAGGTTTACCATCCATGAGAATACTCATTTTGTTTAATAACTCTACTTTTGAAGAAGGAGTCCAACTTTTATCACCAACCATACCAAAAATAGCTTGTGTATTCATTTTGAAATAATTCTTTATCCATTCTACAAATTGTTTATTAGAAACTTCCGCAATCGACAAATTACACCACTTTCCTTTTGAGTTTTTTATTCTTACAAAGATATATTCTAAATCTTCTTTTGTGTAATTCATAATCTTCTTTTTACTTATTTGTAATTATAACAAATTTTTCAAAAAAAATCAATCAACAAATGGCGATGTCTTTTGAATCTAATTTTGTGTAACTATCGGATATTTTTTCTAAGTTTTCATTTTCACCATCAATAACTGTAGAATGAAGTTTAATTTTGCCTAATCTTTTTTTGTCTGAACTAACAAAATCTTCTCCGTCGGTGATAACCATAATTTCGGCCTTTTCAAACACTACAGGGTCGTTCTTGATGTCCTCTATTGCCTTGTCGATTGCATTATCGATTTTTGTTCCGCCACCAGAATATGGTTCTCTAACTAAATCATCACACATTTTTTCAGCTTCTTTTTTATTTGTGATTTTATGTAAATCGTGAGGACTTTCATCGAAGAATCGTAAGAAATAAGTAGAACCCTCGCTAACTGCTTGTCTAACAAGAGATAAAGCAGCTCCTGAAGCGTAAGCATTCTTTCTACCATCTTGCATACTTCCTGAAACATCTACCAATAAATATAGAGCTTGCTTTTTTAAACTTCTTGATTGATAATCTCTGACTAAAAGTTCTTTATTGATTAACTTTCTATCGAAAATTTTATCATCTAATGCATATTGTGATGGCAGTACTTTTAACAAATCCTGATATTTGTCAAGACTTTTAATACTCATTTCGTTATCAGGACAAGGAACGCTTTTTAAAATCTTATCTCTTTTGTATCTTTCCGTTAACTCTTTATCTCTAGCGATATAGAATATGTTTAAATCCTTTTCGCTTAAATGTGTTGATATTTTATCAACCAAATTAACAATGTTTCCGATAGTGATATCTTTATGTCCTATTCCTGCTCTTTGTCCTAAATATTTCTGAAAATCTTCTTTATCGAAAATACCACTACTAATAGATTTTTCAATCTTAGGTAGTTTTTGTCTGAACTCAGACATATCAATCGGGATGCTATTTTCACTACCACTTAATCCTTTTTTGTCTTTTGATTTTCCGCTAGGGCTTTCCCCTTTTCGTTGTTTTTTGCCCTTGCCCTTGCGTTTTTGGCTTCGTGGTTGCGCTTGTGGTTGACGTTTGGATTGCGTTTGGGGTTGTGATTGCGGTGGTTGTTTTTGGGGCGGTTTAAACATCACTAAAAATTTTTCCAAAGCCTCTATTGCATCTAGTTTGTCTAATTCTCTGAAAAGACTGGATGTAATAAAATAATGAAAAAATGTTCGTAACTTGTCATAGAAGTTAACATTAGTCATTAACTTCCCAACTCTAAATTTGGCATAAAGATTTCTGATATCTTTAAACAGTTCCCAAAAACTTTTGAATGTTCTTCTTTTACTAAACTCCTCGTTAAACAATACATACGCATCTTTAGCAAAATCAACGGCTATTGTAAAATCGTCAACTTTTACTAAATCATCCACCATTTTAGTTATTTGTCTAGATTCTTTTTTAGTTAGTTTTGTTTTAGTTATTCTCATTTTTTATATGGCATGACTGTTAAAAGAATAGGATAAATTTTGCCAAACTTAAAAATCAATTTCATTTTGTTATAGTTTTTGACTTCCAGTCGATAATCGTCTTTCATGGCTGATTTATCCACCACCTTAATTGCCTCACTTGCTATTCTATAAAGCCACGCATGTATACCTTCTCTTTTTTTACTGGTTTCATGCCAAATTTTGCGACAAGATAAAGACGCTCTATCAATTGCGTGCCCACTAATCTCAATTTCATGTTCTAAAACAGTACCTCGTCTTTTTAATTCAGCATTGGCTATGTTGGCATATTGGGTTCTTTCGTTTACGAGCCATTTTAAATATCCAACAGGCAACCTTGTCCACCGTTTACCTTTATGTTTGCCAAACTCAATGATTAAATTGTGAGTGTTTATCATTTATCTTCTTTTCTTTTAAATATTTTATCTCTATTACCAGCGATTATGTTTCTCATTTCTTCAAGAATAGCTTCGTTTTTAGCCTTAGTCTTTACGGTAGGACTATTCATGCTTTCTAAACAATGTATATACTCATTTAGTTCTCTCATCTTATCGATAAAATCCTTATCATCTAGTCCTTCAAAGTTTATTGGCATTTTCTTTACCTTAGCCTCAATTTCTTTTAAGTCTTTTATAATAATCCTTTCTTCTTCGGCGCTACCAACACATCTCTCATAGACAGCATCAAAAATCTCCTCTTCCATTTTACGGTTTAGAACACAGAATACATATTTCAGTTCTTCTAAATCTCGATATTCCACTTTATCTCTTCCATCTAAAAGAGCAGACACCTTTAATACCTTGAGAGATTTATTTGCTGTTCTTTGAGAAATATACTTTTTACTTTCTTTGACAAATTCTGTCAATAAGACATCAAATGTTTGTAAAATCTCTTTAGAAAAAGTAACAGAATCAGGATTTTCTACCAATTCACAAAATTCTTTAAGTTTTTTAAGAGAAAAGATTTTAGCTACTTGAAAATCAGGACGTTCAATAGCGTCTTTGTAAATTTTTATTCTTTTGGATTTGGCGGTTACTTCTCCAATTTCAGATTTAAAAATAATTCTATCTAAAACGGCTTGAGTAACTTCGCTTTCTCTTTGATAGTTTGAAGTCAATATTGCCGTGTGCAATTTGGCTTTAACTTCTTGAGAACCTTTCATCCATGTTCTTTCATTCAAAACGCCTAATAAAGATCTCAACAAAACATCAGAAGCGTCAAAGAACTCGTCTAAGAATGCGAAATCCGCCGTCAAAATACTTCCGTTTGTATTGTGAACCAAATTTCCTTTTTTCAACTCAACAATATTAAGAGGCCCAAAAACATACTCTTCAGTAGTCTGTTTAGTTAAATGAATTTGAAAAAGGTTAGCGTTATTTATAGCAGAAAAAGCACGTAAAGCGAATAACGACTTAGCAGTTCCAGGTGGGCCCATCATCAACATATGTTCTTTAGTAAAAAGAGCATACATGAGTTGCTTTGTTTCTCTGTTCCTATCTACAAGTCCTAATGCACTATTCGAAAATAGTTTAGGGTTAACATTCTTTTTTGTCATACCAAATTCTCCTTTTTTAAATTTTCTAAATTGTCGTTTTAATTATAACTTATTTGTAATTTTAAATCAACCTCGATTTTTTCGCACAACCATTATCCTTATGTGAATATGATTATTTTTTACGAACTTTGAAAATCTTTTATATGTTGTCAAAAATCTTAATAATACAGCAGTCAAAAATTTCAAAATTGTTTTTGGTATCCACTCTATTATTTTTATAAATTTATTCTTCATTGACTGCTATCCTTTTTAGAAACAATTATTTTATCTATAACTATCCTCGCATAGTCTCTACCACTCGTTTTTGCTAATTCTAAAGTAGTGTACATTGTATCTTCAAACCATATATCAAATTTATCTCGAATACCAACGCAGTATTTGTCCCCCTTTTTCTTAATTAGGATATCTTTACCTTTATAATTAAACAATACTTTTATTTCGTCTGTCATATTTAAAATATAGACTTATAACCTTTACGCTCTTTCTCCTGAATTAAATCATCTAATATATTTTCAGCTTTTGAATAAGTATTAAATTCTTGTTCCATTGTTTGAGGATTGTTACCTATTCTTCCCCATTTTCTAACTAATATGAATATGTTACCTTTTTTGACAATCTGAGATGCCCAGAACTTACTATGTCCATTGTCTTTACATTCCCAGTATACAGGTTTATTAGTCATTGTTTTTTTGTTTCCTACTTTTCTAAAATGTTCGGGTTTAACATAATACCGATTTCCCTTAATTTGTTTTTGTGTTTTGCTATCAAGCATTGCTACTCGTATATCATCATCACGAATTTCTATCACTTCCATTGTGGTTTCATTTGTTGTCAGACTATATTTTCCAGGATTGCCATCTACACCTGTTATTATGTCTCCTATTTGAAAGTTTGTCATTAGTTTTCTTCGTGTCCACATTCAGGACATTCATAACCCACTATTTCCCAATGAGTAGGGTCTGGTGGCTCAAATCCAGTATTATCCCAAATTTGTTTCATAATCGCACCACATTTGGAGCAAACCAATTCTTCTATTTTAGGCGGTCTATGCATTTTTTTTCTCCCATTTTTCTTTTTCATACCAATTATTTGTCTGCCCACATTTAACACACCTCATCCAACTAGTATTTTTCATTCCACCATATTTACCCATCCACTCACTATCTTCTATCAATTCCAATTTGCCTCCACATTTGAAACAACGATTTTCTTTTATTTTCTTTTTCATTTAAATAAGTGAACAAATAACATAATAAGTCCAACAAAGAACAAAACTCCAGAACCATAAACAACTAATCCAATCAGAAAATCTTCCGATTCTTTTGATACCAAAATTATCAACAGGACAAAAGGTAACATAAGAAAACAAGCTAAAAATTTCATATTTTTGATTTATAATTTTTAATAAAGTTTTTATATATGATTTTCCACTCATGAGAACTTTTTTCTCTATACTTCTCAAAAGCAATATTAACTCGTTTAATCGCCTCGTCATCATCTATTTTGTTTATCTTACAAAAATGTTTCATCGCTTCATCAAGCTTCCCTCTAATTTGAGCTAATCCAATATGCTTAACTTGATGACAATTGGGACAAAGAGCTATTACTCTAACTAATTTTTGTATATGTTTAATATCATCATATTTCCAGACTTCATGACACTCTACAGGCCAATCATTACCTTTTCCGCTACATATTTCACACTTATATCCAGCATTCTTGTAGCATTTTCTTCTTATAATATCCCAATCGTTTTTACTAACTATAGATCGTAGATTAGTAAACCACGAGGTTCTTGGGACTAATTCAATTGTTAGTTTTTTATTCATATTTAGCCTTATGTCTACCACCCTTATCATTAGGACGATAAAATTTACACTTACCGCATTTAACTTGAGAACCGCAGTATTTCTTTATCTCAAAAGACTTACCACAGATTTTGCATATTTTTATTATTTTTTTCATTTTAATTTTTAATCACTGGTTGTAGGAGGCAAGGCTTGACTTGCAGAGTGTCTTTGGCCACAGACTTTCACTGGGTTGACGGTTTGGCTAGCACGCACTACCTACTAACTTTCGTCCATAGCGGCTCACTGTCCGCCACTCCTACAATCAATAATTAAATGTGCCAAATTGAATACACGAGAAGGAAAGAGTCCACTTTGCCTGAGAGAGGAGCTAACCCCTTCCCCTCTTGTATATTCAATTTATTTGAGAGCTTTTATTTTAACAGCTCGTTCTTTTTTAATTTTTTCAATTTCTTCTATAGTATATATATCTTTTATTTCAGATGACAAATGATATTCTGTTTTATCTTTAACATAGTAAAAAGACTCGTTAGGTACATAGTTATCTTTGTCAGGTTTTGCGACTTCATCTACAGATTCATAATCAAGTTCTACACCACCACCTTCTACTAAAAATCTAAACACTTTCATGGCTCCATCCAAGTCATTGAAGTACAAAAGTGTAGCGCCATATTTCCCACCTTTAATAGTAAAGAATCTTTGTTTCTTCATAACGCCCCCTCTTTTTTATTTAATGTATTTATAAATTCTTTTCTAACATTAGGATTGATAAACTTTTTTGCATCAACGGCTTCTTTAATTGATTGCATAATTTCTACTCCCTTTGCTTCAACGGCAATTTTTAATTGGTCAAAGGCAAACCAAAGAGCCATCGGATTACCAAACATAAATTTTTGAGTTCGTCCTGTTACTTGTCCATATTTGTCAATATCTTTTATTTCTTCAGCAATACAAACAACACCAGCATAAGCGGTGGTTTGATAAATAATCTCCCCTTCTCTCTTGATAGTAAATTCAAATTGGGGCTTTTCTTTTATTTGCTCTTCATTGTCATTAGCAATTTTATTGATGCCAGGCGGAATAGATTTTTTGGCTTTTAATGCTTGATATTTATCTTCAAGTTTTGCTTTTATCATTAGTTTTTTTCTAAGATTAAGTCCGTCTTCCATTTTTTGGGCTTGTTTCCTTATTTGATGTAATCTGTTTATTTGATGGAGAACATCTAGGTTGCTAGTTTTTATAGCTTTTTCTAAATCTTCGATACTACGGCTTACTTTGTAACAGATTGTTTTTTTATCTTGTGGCATTTTAATTAAGGAAAAACCTGATAACTGTCTAAACTATTAACACCGCTTTTTATTTGGCCTGCTTTAAATGCAATGTTGGCAGCTTCACTTCTGTCTACAAAACGATTATCACTTGTCATAAAGCCTTGACTTCTTTGTTTTATATCGTCGATACCAATCTTTTTTTCTTGCCACATTTTTTCAATTATTAAAGCATGGCGATAACCTGTATAGATTTTGCCATTATGTTGGATAGCAGCTTTGATTATGGTTATTCTTTTATTCATGTCTTTATTTTTTATCAGTAAATCCTTTTTTTAATACTTTAATTTCATGGCCGTTCGTTATTTTAGAAGTTTCATTTATTAGGTTAATCATTGATTCTCCAACTTCCTTTTCTATTTTTTTGTTGGGCCCATCAATTTTAAGACTTGTTATTCCTGTTTTTTTATCAATACTAATTTCAACAGTTACTCCTCTTACTTTCATTATTTTTTTCATATTATTTTGTAAATTTTTCTAGTTCTTCTTTAATATATTTAATGTGTTTACATTCCTTTCCTTTCTTTCCAAAAATATATGAAGGGCAATTACATACAAACTTTTTACTTTTATCAAAATATTTAACTTCATAAAACACTTTTGGATTGCTTTCAGATTTAATTTTATAAGTTTTCATTTTTTTTAGGTTTAATTAAAAAAGGAGAAACTAAATCTATCTCGTTCTTTGCTTCTTCTAAGTTATCAAACATTTTGTCTAATATTTCTCCATTAGGTTTCATGATAACGAACCATTTCCCATACTGTTTAACAACACATCTTTTGTATGGATATATATAATCAGGTGTGCATTTAAAAAGTGGTGTCTTTGGTTTTTCATTTATGTTTTCTGCCAAACTCGCATTTAATTGTGTTTTTATTCTTTCGTATTTATCTCTCGTGTAAAGTATGTATCCTAAGATAAAAATACCTAACCAAAAAGATTTAGCAAAAGAAATAATTATTAACAGTAGTTCTACTAGTATTCTGTCTTTTGATTTTGCCATTAAAAAAACGGCCCATTAGTTTGGCCGCTTTACTTATTATAAGTGAAATAGTCATTTCTAAAATTTTCTTAATTTTCATTTTCAATTATAATTGTAACACGATTGAAGCTAAAAATCAATCGTTAGAACCTCGTTAAGACACGTTCGGTGGCTTTTCCGAGCGTGTCCAATCAAGCCCTAATTTGATTTTGTGTATTGTTTAATAATCTCACTCGACTTTGTTTCCTCGAATGACAAGTCTCTTTCGATACCAAGCCCAAGTAATCCTTTATGACTTTCTAATTCTTCTAAACTAAAATAACCCCATTCATCACAAAAATCACCAAAAAGACTGACATATCCAAAAAAGAGTTTTTCTTTCGGATTATACTCACTGGCAAACCAAGTTCCTCCCCCTGTAGGGTTAAAGAATTTAACAATTACGATAGGATTTTCTACTTTTTCCTGTTTTCCTACTTTAGCGAACCTTTTCTCTAATGCTTTAGTCATTAATTTCATTTTTTATTTCCTTGAATTTCTAATTTTTTAATCTTACTTGTTAACTCATTCATTATTCTAACGGCTTTGGCATCAAGAAAACTTGCTCCAAAATTTATCTTGGTGCAAAAATACCTCCAATCATCAATGATTTCTTTAGCTGTCATTTTTTTTATCATTTTATTTTAATTTATAAAGTAACTTGTTTTTCATTTACTTTTCCATTTTGAGCTTTGGCCA
>Ga0222703_1000441_pt1 | contig 9857 bp, 16 predicted proteins | sample AntAcemetage1506_FD_179827 | JGI IMG/M metagenome (GOLD analysis project Ga0222703, IMG submission 179827) | Saline water microbial communities from Ace Lake, Antarctica - #1506 | ecosystem: Environmental > Aquatic > Non-marine Saline and Alkaline > Saline | place: Antarctica: Ace Lake...
TAATTGATTTTGTGAAATGTCAAGTGTTAAGTGAAGTCGGAAACAATTACTTTATCTTATTGATATTTCCGATTTGGATGAAGCGTAAGCGGAATCACTTAACACGCATTGTGCGTGTCCGATAGGACTAAATAGCCCCGTCGTCTTTCGTTTTTGTTTTGTTTTTCTTTATTTCTTTAATTGTTTCTTTGTGGTCTTTGAAATCAAAATCATCACCATAATCTACTCTAGGTGCAATAAAAATGCCTAAGGTAGAATATGTAATTAAAACTGGATGGTCTTTTCTTTTATCTTCATATAAGATTAAATCTTTAATGTCTATTTTTTGTTTAAAAAATGCCTTGCATATATTAATAAACCAATCAACATATGCTTTAGATATTAAAGTCCTTTTACAAACATATTTTTCCTGTTCTACATCCATTGATACTTTATTCCAATCAGTCTCATTCCATTCATAATTCTTAAATAGGCTCTTCTCAAACCAATCTATTTTCTTTGTATCTTCAAAACTTTCTTTAAGTTTGAATATTGCACCTACATTCCCTGCATCCATAATCATTGCATCATTAAAATCTTTTATCCTTCTTTCAACCATTTTGTTTTACCTCATTTGTTTTTTTTGTTTCGTTAGGGGCTATTTAAGTCGCCCGAGGGCGATTACGCATAATGCTTATTAAACGCAATACGCTCTTTTGAGTAACCAACTTTTATATATTAAAACCGTAATAATGAGGTAAAAATATATACTCTTTATCACCATAATCCTTATAAACTATTTTGCTCTGCAACTGCTTCCAGAACGTTTATAAGTTCTTCTTCTCTTAATCCTCTCGCCACTTGCTTTAATTATTATTTTATAAACTCCTTTAATTAAAGTATATACTTCTCCTCGTTTACTCTTCTTCTTTCTGATATACGAGCATCTAGTCTGTATATGTTGTATTTCTTTATTACAATTAGGACATTTCCATTCACTTATAATTTTCATTTTGCATCATCTTCGCAGGGAGAGGAGTTGATTTAACATCATTAACTTTTACCATTCTTTGAATATAATAAAAGGAAGGTAAGGAAAAGAGGTTGAATCAAACCTTACCGACCTTTCAAAAAGTAATTAGTACCCTTTGAATACTAAATAACCTGATCCATCAAGTACAGTCTCTACTTCTTTACCGTTGATGCCTTGCGGGGTTGTTACATTAAGTTTGCGTATTAATGCAGCCAAAGCACTATCTTTCCTTAAATTACCGTCATCATCTTTATTGATCCATAACCCTTGAACATCAAGCTTAGATTTATTCTCATACTTAACACCGCTAATTTTGATAGGTTCATCTTTAGATGGATGTTTACACGTGCAGACCAATTTCTTAGAATTTTTTTTGCCTAATGTTTCAACTTCAACCATCATAACTTCAACAATGCCTGGTTTTAATGCTGTTGTTTCTTTTGTGCCAATGCCAATGTTTAAATCATCGGTTGGCGCTTCTTCCTTAATTTCTTGATTTCCTGTTTCCATTTTTCTTGTTTCTCCATCATTCTTATGGAATGATTCTAAATGATCCATTAATCGACCTTCTGCTTCTGTGAAATTATTCAATCTTAACGCCTGCTTCCTTCAATATCTTATCAACTGCTGCATCAACATCTAGGATTAATATCTGAGTATGATCCTGCTCCTGGAAATCCTTGGCCTTACAATGATTGCTTATGTTGATAGGTCGTACAGTCATTCTTAATAAACCTCAAAGGTCTTAACCCATTCTTTGTCATATATTAACTGTTTACCGTTTAATTCTTCTTCACACATCATCTTTTTCACCTCTTATTATATCTGACATTTCATCAAACTTCCTGTTTAATATTTCATCATAAGATTCTTTCTTGGCTAATGCCATCTTCTTGATTCTGGCTGCTGTTTCCGTTGTTATGCTAATGTTCATTTGTTATCACCTTATTATCTTATTGTTATCCTTATATATAAACCTTTCGGTTTGATGATTTAATGATTAAAGATAATGTTTAATCAAGGTAACACCTGTAAGAACCCAGTACGCGGTTCATAGATGTCACCTTGCCGTAAGAGGCGTTTAAGCGTTGATAAGCCGTACTTATCTTCAAATAGGTGTGTTGGGTAGCCTTCATTACCTTTATCCTTAATTATGTTTAAAAGGTGGGTATCATCATCATTTTCTGGCTCTTGAATGGTTTCTTCTGGTGGGTTTTTATCTTCCAAATTAGTAAGGGTAGTAAGGGTAGTAGGGGTATTTGAACTCACCCCTAGAGAAGCACTATAGGGAGAAGTGGAAAAACCATTACTATCCTTACTACCCTTACTTTTATCGTCACGGAATTTTATGCCTACCCAACACCCTTTCTGCTCACCATTGATACTTTTGCGTTCATCTTCCGCAATTTTGGTGATTTCTTCCCTAATTATCTTATCAGTAAATGTCTTGATTTTATGCAACTTACAATATTTAGCATACTTCATTTTAAACATAGTTTTTGGAATCCACTCATTATATTCTTCAATGATATAATCCATTATAAAAGCCCTAAGACTATCAGATTTTCTTATATACATTTTCTTAATATTACTAACACTTTTACTATTACTAAAGCCACCATTTTCAAATAATCGCTTTAATCCTTCTAAAGCCCAATTAAATAAACCACTCATCTCATTATCATTAGTTATTTTCTTTATTATCTGTCTATCTGCTACTTTTACATTATCAATATATTCTCCATCAAGTTTCATTTTTTCTATTTCATCAATACTATAAAATCTATATGGAAATTCAATTATAATCCATCTTGAGAAATATGCCTCACTATCATCATTACTGCGTGGTAATTCGTTACATGCAAAGATTAATTTTGCATAATTAACAAAACTAATCATAGTTTTATTCTTTCTGTTAGCTGTGACATAATCTTCACCAGTAAGATTTTTAAGTTTTCCACTTTTCTTTAAGTCATGTGATGATAAATCCCCTGCCAAGTTTGCTAATTTCTTGAATAAATGGCTTTCTGCGAAATCATTATCACTTAATGTTTGTAAATCTATTCCAGAACAGTTATCAAGACCAACAAATTGTTTTATTAATTCAATCAATCTCCCCTTACCATTCCTACCAACGCCAGTAAGCATTAATGCTTTAGGAAACCTATAATCTTTAAGTAATAAATATCCGAACATTTCTTGCACAATAGGAACATCATCCTTATTCATTATTTGTGTTAAGAAAGTTATTATGTTCTGGCATTTCTTGGTAATATCATAATTAATTGGTATTTTATTAAAAAAGAAAAGATTTGGGGTGTATTCTTCAAGTTTTCCTTCTGCTATATCATAAATACCATTTTTTAAACATACTTTCTTGATTTGTTCTTGGTTAAAGAAATCGTCTTTATCTACATAAGTAAGCGCCTCAATATGTGCGATGGTTTCTGCAGCAACATGATAGGTATATCCAGAACCACATACAACCTTCACAAATTCTTTAATATGAGTTTTTGCTTCTGGGATATATATCCCCTCATCATATATCCACATTTCAGAATCTTTATCACTTCTGATAGTATAAACATAATTTTTACAAATAAAATAATCAGCAATGATTGTTGGTACATCTTTCCGTTTTTGTTGTAGGATTAAAGTTTGGATATGTTCCTTAAAACTATCATAATCATCAAATTGGTTTTCCCTTTCCAGAGGGTTTATCAATTTAACATCTACTCTTTTTGCTAATTCTTTCTTAGCAGTTATAAAATCAACATTATTCTTATCCATATATAAATTAAATATGTTTCCCTTCTTACCACAATGAAAACAATACCATAAAGTATCAGTGTATGATAAACACTTCCCACCTATACTTAAATGAGAAAAACAATCTGTTGGGTTTTTAGTTAAATCTATATCATATTCTTTTAATAAATCAGGAACTTTAATTTTGTCCATAATAGCTTTAAGTTCAGGATCACGTTGTTTATTTTCAGTTTTTTTAATTTCTCTCTCAATATTTAACCAGGGTTCAAACGCTTTCTTAATATCTATCATATTAATTTTAGCAATATCAATATCTTTTACAACTTTATATTTCTTACCGTTATCCATGATTGTGTTTGCACCGACAACATAAGTACCATGCCCCTGTATATCTGCAACCCTTTCGTTATTAATATCATTAACCCTAAATCCTTTGGCATCATCAGAAATATAATATAAATGTAATAATCCTTTTCCAGCTGTTTTAATCATGAAGGTGTCGGGTAATAAGGGTAAGACCTTATCTTGTATTTCTTCCTTATCAAAATCTATCACAACTAGATTACCATATCCACAAACAACACCATATTTATTATTTTCTTTTATATGTAATTGTATTGCCGCCTCATCATAAAGATAATTATTAACTTTCTGCCATGTCTTTTCCATAGCTACTTTATTAGAACCAACCTTAATAAATCTGAAATGATTTTTTTGTAATTGTTTGGGTATCATTTATTAATCCTCTCTTTCAAGCCAAGCTAAAGTCCATTCTTTATCTTTAAATCCAAGAAGTCTATGAAGTTCTTTATGATGTTTCACACATAAATATCTTCTTCCTTCTTTATCAGAACCAGTTAAGAATTTAGGAACTAGATGGTGTAATTCAACATCATGACTTTCACAACCTTTTTTCTTACAAGTGATGTTTGCTGCGTAACTCATATTAAACTCCCATTCTTCTCTTTAAATTCCCAATGAGATTTTCCAATCTTAGAATGTTTCGTATGCGCGTGTTTACATTTATGGCAGTAGTATTGCGGTGTCTCAGAACCGCCATGCATATAATGATCCATCTTAATCCTTCTTCCATATACTTATGAAGTTACCGTGTTTGCCCTTGTCATCTTGAATTATAACTAGATCATCAGTTTTTAATTCTAAGAATTTACATAGGTCTATTGGTAATACTAACATATTAGAACCACCTATTTCTTGAACTTTTCTTTCATATTGCATTTTAACCTCCGTTTAATCTTATTGAATATAATTAAACAAGGGTTATATATAAACCTTTCTAAAATAGGTAGTGCAAACTTAACATATCCTAGCCTATATTACAATTTTGAGTTAGGAGTCATCATCGAGAAAGATAATCTTGATGAACTTCACGAATCATTTTGTCAATTATGGAATATTTCAAAACAGGTTAGTTTAAACAGCCTCTGAGTCTTTAAATCTTATGTTCAATTTCTTAAAAGATAATTTTTTTCCTTTAAGGTTCCAAAAATAAGGCTTAATATCTTTTTGTGAGAAAACAATCCAATTCCCACGCTGTAGCATTTTCATTTTCTCAATATCTGCCTTATGTAATTTAACTCGTTCCTCACATTAGTTCTTTTAAATTTAATTAATCCTTTCTCCATCTTAAGAGGTATCTCTTCATGTTTCTTACAGTAACCGGTTCTTATGTTCCCGCCAGGCGTTGAATAGAACTCGGTAGCTTGTTTCTTACATTTATAGACTTCACATTTCATTTCCAGACCTCAATTAATCTTTCAATTTTGAACGGTTCTTTCCTTATCATATATTCTTCATGTTTAATAGGATTATGCGTAGCAGGATTTAAACTGACTTCATTGGGGGTGAAGCGGGGTTTAAAAGAATGTTGTTTCCTGCTACGATCATCAGTTTTAATTTTATGTTTTAAATGAATTTTAAATCAACTCATGCAACACTTTATCCATATCTTCGGTATCATTGAACGCCCATTGCATCCCCCATTGCATATCTTCATACACTTTTTGTGGGTATTTACGATTAAATTCATTCATACTTTGTATTTTGAACTAATAGATATTTAAATGTTGTTAAAAACATTTAGAATTAGTGACATTAAATTATTTAGAAGTAGTAACTAAATTATACATGGCTGTGACTATAATACGAAGAAGGATATTATAGCCACAGCTAAGTAAGGCAAGAATATAAAAAAAAGAAAAAAAAATAGTTTTATTGTCTCCTACCAACGAAGAATGAAATCACAATAAATGCTAAACTAACAATTATGATAATTCCTATCCATGTGGGTATATCAGCGAGTTTGCTAATGATCGTGGCTGTTGCTTCTGATGCATTTGTGGTTGCACCGGTGCTAACTCCGCCGACTTTAGCTGCTGTTTCTAATTCTGCTAATATAATCAACCCAACTGCCAAGATTATCGCTACAGTAACAATGCTAAGGATGAATCCTTGTAAGTTACCGACTTGACCTTTCTTTAACAGTTTCATTTTTATTGTCTCCTACCAACGAAGAATGAAATCACAATAAATGCTAAACTAACAATTATGATAATTCCTATCCATGTGGGTATATCAGCAAGCTTGGTTATGATTGTGCCTGTTGCGTTTGATGCCGCAGTTGCTGTACCTGTTGAAGTACCGTCTGCTGTTGCTGCTGACTTTAATTCTGCTAAGACAATTAATCCTATTGCTAGAACGATTGCTACAGTAACAATGCTAAGGATGAATCCTTGTAAGTTACCGACTTGTGCTTTCTTAAGTAATTTCATTTTTATATAATTCCTCCGGCCAGTTAAGACTTATTACTAAATATAACCATAATCATATATAAACCTTTATCCACCCCAGAAAAATAATATGATTAATGAAATTGGCGCTAAAATTATAAAAACTAATAATGTAGTGCCAGAAATTAAACTTATCGGGTAAATGATTATCGCTAGGATCATTGCCACCCATGACGTTGCAGCGAATGACCGGAACACATCGAACCCTTTACCAATCAATGATAATAATAAAATTATGTATATCGCTAGCATGATTAAAGTTCCAGGTACATAATTCATCTGGTTATTAACTTCTGTGGCTAACGTTAATAATGTAGTTTGATTATTAGCGTTGGTTAAATTTGTGAAATTATAATACCGATATACCATTTTCTTTCAGTTATGTCTCCACTTTATTTTTAACCACTGCGGTCACGATCATTAAGATAAATATTATGATGATTGAATTTATCGCCCAATTAGTAAATATTGTTGGTACTTTAAATTTCTCGGAAATCATCCGTAATACATTAGTCACCGGTTTATATGCTTTCGGTAATGAAAATAAAAAGTTAATTGCATCTTTAATGATGTTACTTTCTGACCGTTCTTCGTCTGTACCGCTGTTAGTATAATCTTGTGCATCGGTAGCGATTGAATCAAAATCATCACGGGATGTTGAACTGACACTGGTTATATTAGTTATAGCTTTTTGGATTAATGTATCATGTGTTACGTTAAGATATTGTTCATTATACGGTGATTCTTCATTATTAGGATTAATCGCGCCAAAGATTACAAAAGTAAATACTGCGAATAACCCAATACCTATTAAAAAATCTTGCATCCTCATTTTGACAGTTTATAAATTAATATCCCTCCCATGATGATAAAACTAATTACATAATACATTGATAATGGTAATAATCCAGATATTGAACCAATAAGTAATCCAATCAATGACCCGATGACTACCCCGACAGTTCCAAAATCTATCACTGCGAACACGATGACTAATACTAATAAGAATAATGGGAATAAATTGGCAAGTTTTTGGTCAGGATCATTAAATAATTCATTATCACTATAAAATAATGAAGCAATGTCAGCCAAATAATTTGATGTCCCAGTGTTACTTTCAATGTAACCTTCCGCGGAATAAGTATTTCCAGCAGTATCTTCTAATATAGTATAACCGATAACCCCTGAACTGCCTGCAACTGTCTGTGTATATATTAATTCACTTGTAAACCCTGAATCACGGTAAACTTCTAATGTTGCGTCTCTTACAATGTTATTAGAATCTGACCATGTAAAACTACAAGTTTTTGTACTATGCACGCATGATACGTCTGTGGTTACATCCCCGATTTTGTTCCATGTATCAAGATAATCAGTAATAAAACTAAGACCGAATGATTTCGTTAATGCATAAATGTTTTGTGTCTCGGTATATAATTTAATAATTCCTGCTGGGTATTCAATCTGGAATTTATAGAATACATCCGCTAGTACTAATTTGGCTAAACTTTTACCTTGTTCATCAGTCTTTGATATTTCAATAACCCTTAAGATGTTTTCTGCTGGATAATATCTTAACGTTTTTATGTATGCGCCGGTAACTGCATCCGAAGTGGTAGTATCAAACACTGTCATTACAATTTCACTCGCCTTAGTATAATTGATACTATATAAATTAATTGTTTGCGGTGAAGTAGCATTAGCGCTTAAATTATTAATATAATAATTACGTTTTGCATAATTAACACCGTCCGCGAACTGCATGATGGAACTAATGTATAAACTATTATTAGTATTACTACAGATACTATAATTATTTTTATATCGTAATTCTAACGATAAATTCTTAGAATCTGAACCAGTTAGTGTTGAAGAATGAAATATTGTAATATCAATAGGTGTAATCAAGTTATTAAGTGTTTCTTCATCATACCCATAGAATGTTAATAATACGTATGAATATGTTGAACAATTATCTAAGACGTTATAATCTGACATATAATAAGTTAAATTATGATAATTACCGGTTATCGGAACTAAATAATTAAGATCATAATAATTAGCACCAGTTATATTTAATGAATAAGTGGTAGGTGTAACATTATAATAAAAGATATTGTTAGGTGCAATGGCACTTTTATTTTGTCCGTTCAAGTAAGTTGTATAATTGATACTGGCGTTAGTTAATACATTGAATACATTAACTTGAACGACCGCTGCGATTTGAAATCTATAATGTATTTCATTAATGTTAAGACCACCGATTGAATTAAATGTAAGTTCATTATCATTAAAATTATTAATATCAACGCGAGCAGTATAATCATTGATTATTTTAACTACTACATCTTTTTTATTAACCGTAAAATCATAAAAATCTATCCAGTTATTTCCAGAAATGAAATGTGCAGGGTAATTACTATCAGGAAGATAAATTAATTTCTTATCGCTGGTTACAATAAAACTCCGTGTAGTTTTAATAGTATTATATTTAATGTTAAATGTATACCGGTCTTTTAACTTTATTGTATCAAATGTATTAATATCATTTGATTCATCAAGCGATTCTATTATTATATTAGTCCCTTCTGCAGTATCAAACTCAAGTTTTTTCTTATCATAAGACGGCGTTACAATGTATGATTTAATTTCATCATTTGTATGTGAATCAGAACCATATAATTTAATTGTATAATTACCTAACGATAAATTTGATAAATCAACCGTTCTGGAAATATTAACAGTAGAACCAGTAATAGAAGTATTTAATATCTGGAATACACTTTGATCAGTGGAATTAGTAATATTAATTAATACATTATATAAATTATCATCTTGGAATGAATAATTGATTGTTAAATTTACAAGGTATGACATAATAAAAGAATTATTATCAATGTTCCAATTATTATTACTTAACCTTATAATGGAAGGTTCTATTGAATCAAATGTAAATGTTCTGGTTATATTAACAGATAATATACCATTAGTAGTATTTTGTACACCGCAAGTATAATTATGTTTTCCTTCTGCAAAATTAGGATAATAAGTTATACCAGTTGTATAATTCCCAGTAATATTATCATAAATTAATCCCTCATCTACCCAGAAATTAAAATTAACATCTGTGCCATTATGACTACAGTTAATCACCGGTTGAGTATTATTGTTGGTATTATCTGCAGGCGTAGGGTTTACAAATTGTGGGGAATTTGTGTTTGATGTTGCAGGTAAATAACTATTATATTCTTCTAATACTTGTGCTT
>Ga0222703_1000447_pt1 | contig 9806 bp, 8 predicted proteins | sample AntAcemetage1506_FD_179827 | JGI IMG/M metagenome (GOLD analysis project Ga0222703, IMG submission 179827) | Saline water microbial communities from Ace Lake, Antarctica - #1506 | ecosystem: Environmental > Aquatic > Non-marine Saline and Alkaline > Saline | place: Antarctica: Ace Lake | collected...
TCTAATACACCTGATGGATATACTCAAGGAACAGATTTTACAGCAACGGTATCAAGTGGATCATTAAAAAGAATAGGAGCTGGTATTACAGATCTTAGCACAGTCCATGTTGAGTATAATTATACAGCAACAGTTTCAAGACTTGGAGTAGGTGGGCAACTTGCAGATTTTGAAGCAACTCTAAGAATTGTGCATATTAATGATAATGGGAAAAATGTCCAGTTTTATGCTCATAGAGCAAAAAAGATTGGTGCATCCGATATTGCAATTTCAATGGCAGATGCTTTTGCAGGAATACCAATGACATTCCATGTATTGGCAGATCTAACTAAACCAATAGGGAAACAGCTTTTCGAATGGAGCGTGGAGGCTTAATTCAATGTATAAACAAGGTGAAAAAGCCGAGCAATCTCAGGACAGTAGAAATTCTGGTGTTCTGAGATCTTGGTTCAATAGATGGGTGTGGGCTTCGTATGCTAATTACGATAAAATCGAAAAAGAATTAGTTAGAGATAAAAAGAACTATTCTTTGCTTAATCATCAAAATAAGCATAAAGGAGAGCCAGCATTAATTGTAGGGGCTGGGATCAGTTTAGAAAAGTTAATCCCATTATTGAAAGATTGGAAAGGTGCAATTTTTACATCAGAATCAATGGCATCAACACTCAAGTATTATGGGCATCAGCCGGAGTATCTTTGTTTATTTGATGCAAATCAGTCAGCCTGGAAATTATTTTTTGAGTATCAGAATTTCAAAGGTTCAACATTAGTCACTCATCCGTCAGTAGACCCAAAGGTAATTGAATTATGGAGAGGCCCTAAAATATATTATTTAATGATGCATTTTGCTAAATTATTTGATCAAGAGAAATTTGAAGGCAAGCCATTGCCTGAAATGGAAAAAGTAATTAAAGGGCAATTGTTAGGGCATGATTTTTTTGAGAATATTTTACCAGTAGTTTATTCGATGGTTGGGGCTTCTATATTGAATGCTGGGTGTGTTGTTAATAATGCAGTAGAGGTTGCAAACTTTATGGGCTATGGCCCATTATTTTTATGTGGTGTTGATTTTGGATTTAAGAATTGGATTAACAGATATCCTGGTATGATGAAGGTCAAAGGTAAATGGACTAAAGAAAAAACTAATATTGTTGAACATGAAGATGAAGATGGCAAGACTATAGGGGATATTAATATAAATAGAGAATTTATAATTAGTGATAATGGTATCCCTACATCAGCTGAACAAGTTGAATATAAGCTTGCCTTATTGAGTGTGTATAAACTGGATCGTCCACAGTTATTTGACTGTAGTGACGGCATAATAACCGAGTTACCAAAATTAGATATTAAAGAGGTGGTTGAGAAAAATGGAAAAGGATTTGAAAGAAAATACAGAACTCCTGAAGAAATTGTCAAATGCACAGACGCTTATTTCAATAGGAAGTAGAGAATTCATATTGAGAGAAATGTCAATTGGTAGAGCCCGTGAATTCGGTGTAAAGGTAATCCGTATTGTTGATGAGTTTCAGAAAAAGCGTGGCAAGAAACTTACAAAGATGGAGATTGAAGATGTTCTAAATGAATATGGAGATCTTGCATTTGAGCGATTAGCTGAAATATTGAATTGGTTATTTTCCTATAAAGATCCAGACTATGAATCAACTGAAAAAGAATTCTTTGAGGATAATTTATCCATTAGAGAAATAACTGAAATCACAAAAGAAGTTGCTAGACAAAATCAGTTGGATTGGTTAACTAATTTTTTTCAAGAGAACTTCAAGAAGGCTCTAAAAATGGTGAAGAGCTAGACGACGATAATTTTGGTATATATCATAAGTTAATTATAGCGTATCCAGCATATACAGTTGAACGCATTGAAACAGAATTGTCATGGAGGCAGGTTAAATTATTAATGGATCAATGGGAAAAGGATCCTCCTGCATCCATAAGTATTGCGAGGGTTGAGAAAATGCTGGAAGCAAAATTTGGAATGAGTACAGTACCAATGAAATTACAAACAACTCACCAGGAAGTCATGAATGTTATTAGTCAGACAGGGATGTCAGCATGATAGTTGGAAAATTAACTGTATTATTAGGACTCGATTCTAAAGGGTTTACTACTGGGATTAATAGTGCTACTGGAAAGACAACCTTATTTGCAAAGGCTACTGATAAAACTTTCAAGGCAATTGGCAAAGCTGCAAAAATAGGAATGCTTGCGGTTGCTGCTGCATTTGTTAAAGGCACAGTTGATGCAGCTAAGTTTGAAAAAGCTCTTGCAAATGTTTCTACAATGCTTGATAAAAAAACAATGCCCATGATGAAGACTTTTGAAAAGGGTATGCTTAATCTATCAGAAGCGTATGGAGAATCCACAGATACACTGGCAAAAGGTTTATATGATATTCTATCTGCTAGTATTCCAGCAGCCCAAGCAATGGATGTCTTAGAAACATCAGCACAGGCAGCCCGGGCAGGATTAACAGATACTGGAGTTGCAGCTGATGCAATAACTACTCTAATGAATTCTTTTGGTGATGCCAGTAAAGATGCAAATTATTATTCAGATATCTTATTTTCAACTGTAAAGCTGGGTAAAACAACCTTCGGAGAGCTAGCTCCTGTAATCGGTAATGTTGCAAAACTGATGGATGTTGCAGGTGGAACTGCTGAAGATATGGCTGGGATGCTTTCTATCATGACTCGTAATGGTATCGATACCAGGGTAGCAGTTACTAGTTTACGTGGTGTTGTCTCTGCACTAATCAAACCATCTGAAGCATTAACAAATGAACTGGGAGGAATGACAGTCAAGGCTGATGGATTCAGGGCTGTCATGGATAAAATAGGTTCACTGCCAGCAACAGATCTGGCTAAAATGTTCCCCAATATCAGAGCCTTAAGTGGTGTAGTTATTGCTGCTAAAGATCTTGGAACTGAAGTAGAAAAGATTAATGGCTTAATGGCTGATGGATCTCCTACAATGATTGCATTAGAAAAGCAAACTAATACTCTTGCTTTTATGTGGGATCAATTTAAGAAAACATTATCTGCAACGAGTATTGCTATCGGTAATGAGTTGATGCCAATGATGAAAGAAATATTAACAGATACTACCCAATGGCTGAAAGATAATAGAGAAGGTTTTGCAAAATTTGCAAAAACAACACTGGAAGGAATTAAGAAATTAGTTAATACAATATTTAATTTAAAAGAGATAATTCTAGGTGCAGGGACAGCAATATTAGGATTGATGGTTTTAAGTAAGATAATACCATTAATGAAATCCCTAGGCATTGCTACATCTGTTTCTTTAGGGCCAATATCAGCAATTGCAATTGCAGTGGGGTTATTGATTGGAGCATTTTTCAAACTACGATCTGAAATGAGAAAACTTGAAGATCAGGAAACTCTTGTTGATAATGCAATGAAAGGAAATTTAAGAAGCTCTGAAGATTATAATGATGCTATAGATATTCAACAGCAAAAGATCCAGGGAATTATTGCAACATATATGAAGCAGCAAGATGCAATATCCTCCCGGAGTGAAGTTCGTGGTCGTGATTCAGAATTAGCAGCTAAAGCACATCAGGAAAGATTAGCTGAAGCAAGAAAAGAATTAACGGTTATTGTTGGTAATGCAGATAAGTTTATAAAGGTTGAAGAAGAAAAACGTAAAATATTAGAAGCTGAAGAGCTTGAAAAGCAGCAGATTTTTTATGATGAACAGGCACGGATTGCAGCATCGAATGCATCAGATGCAGAGAAGGCAGCTTTAAAACGGCAACTCGTGGCAGAAGAAAAACAGAGGTTAGAGGATCTTGCAGCAGCAGAAGAAAAAGCAGCCCAGGATAAAATTGACCTTGCACAAAGTGTAGCCGATGTACAAATGCGAGAAAATCTAAAAATTGATGAAATGCTTTGGCAAGCAAGTGCCTCAGAATCAGATAGAATAGAAAGAAGAAGAGGAGAGCTTGAAGAATTAGGAAGATCATATGAAGATATAGCAAGAATACTTAAGATAGAATTTCCTGAAGCTGCAGCAGAAGCAGCAGAAGGGATGGATATGTTCTGGGATCGTGAGATGGAACATATGGGTACTTTTACTGAAAAGGTGGATGAAGTAGTATTAACTTGGCAAGAAAAATGGACCGAAGCTGTTAATGCAGTTAGTGAAGTATTTAATTTATTATATTCATCCATGACCGGAACTGTGAATCAATATTTTACAAATATGTTTGCTAAATTAAAAACAGAAGAAGCTGCTAAAACAAAAAAAACATCAAAGGAACGAAAACAAGTAGAAAAATTATATAAGGATGAAATAATATCTGAAGAAGAATATCAAAAGCAGATTGATGCAATAGATGCACAAGTTGCAGAGGATGAAAAGAAAGCAGCAAAGAAAAGATACGAATTAGAGAAGCAACAATTTAATGTTTCTAAAGGGATGAATATTGCACAAGCATTAATGAATACAGCACAGGCTGTGACACAAGCATTAACTGTAGCAATGCCTTTTGGAGCAATTTTGGCTGGTATTGTAGGAGCCTTGGGTGCTGTCCAGGTTGGGTTTATTGCGAGCCAGCAGCCTCCTCCTGCTCCAGCTTTCATCCGTGGTGGCCTTGTCGATAATATGATTGCTGGTGGAGTTGTCCGTGGTAACCCCGGGATTGATACTAATAATATTGCAGTAACAAACAGAGAATATGTTATGCCTCCACAACAGACAGCAGATAACCTGGAAGAATTAGAGGCAATGAGATCCGGTGAAGGTGGTGGGGGAGTTGTAATCAATCCTATGCCATTGAGTATTAATATAGAAGGGAAAAGCATATTCGATGCAACGATAGAATTCTTTACTGATGAATCAGACCTTGGGTCATATAGAATCAATCCTAAAGTATTAGGAGCAACAACATGAGCCAAATGAGATTTTTATATAATAATCTTTTCGATGCAGCAACATTATCTCCCAGCTCTGAGTTGACTAATAATCCAGCAGAGAATGCACAGAATGAAATCCTGGGAAAGAAATGGATAACCGGAACTGGCTTTGTAATCGTTACAGATATAAATGATAAAGTAGGATTTAAGGCAACCTCTACTGGGAGTGTTACTTTAGCAACAGTAACATCTGGAACCTATGCAGATGGGTCCTCACTGGCAGGAATAATTCAAACTGCAATGAGAAGTGGAACAGTCTATAATATTACTTGTCAGTATAATGATACCGATGATAAATTCAGATTTGGAGTTGGAGCAACAGCAACTTCATTATCATTACATAATACATATGCAACATCCAGTGTGATGACTATAATCGGTTTCGATCGCAATACTAATTATTCCGGGGATACAGGGTACACTGGAACGGCATCTTTGGGAAATCAGAATTGGATACAGGCAACTCTCGAGGCTGGGACATCAACACACTTTATAATAGATAATCATAATCTGGCATCCGGAACAGTTTTGACATTAAGATTAGCAGATGCAACCAGCACATTTTCAGGATTATATGGTGGATCAATGTCAGCATCAGCCTCAGTAGTATTGAGTGCAACCCGAACAGTATATGAGTTATCATCATCTTTTAGTGGTGTAGGTTTTCAGGCTTATTGGTATGATCCAGCCGTTGTATATTCAGAAGTTGGTAGAATTTGGATTGGGAAAAGTTTCTATCCGGCTAATCATCCAGATAATAAGATTAGTTGGTTTAAGAAAAGGATATTACGAAGATCTAAAAGAACAATGGCTGAGTCGGGAGCAACATCTTTTGATAAAAAAGATCCAGTCAATCAGTATACATTAAAGCCGGATCCGTTAAATGAATATTATAATCCAACTACCAAAACAGGTATGGAAACATTTCTGGATACAGTTGGAGATTATCAATGTTTTTATACAATATTAGATAGTGATTTAAGCAATACAGTTTATGGATTTATAATTGGTAATACAGATTACAATAGACAGAAAAATACACCAACAATAATAATACCAAAATTATTATTACAGGAGCAGAAATAATGGCAGCCGAAGATAGAGTAGTTTTAGAATTATTGAAAACTTCTGCATACTTAGCATCTAACAATCCAGTTCTACTAGAAGGGCAGAAAGTTATTGAATCGGATACAGGGAATAAGAAAAGAGGTGATGGAACAACTGCTTATAATAGTCTTTTATATCAAGACAATGAAATGATAGGCATAGAGAAAAGATTTTTTACTTATAAAAGTAGAGAAGACTGGGGCTATCTTCCTTTTGCTTTTAATAATAAAGTTTCAACAACAACTTATGCTACTTTATATGCAGAAGTGGGAAGTACGTTCGAGGCTCAACATGTAGCTGCTGGAGATGCAGCAAGTGGAGCAGGTTATTTCTATCCAACCCCAACACCTGGGGGATACGAAAGAATAGGTGTACCCGATAGTGCTGCTATAAATGCAACTACAGGCGTTGACGATGCAGCCGAGACAATAGCTTTAACCGCAGCGAATTTAAATAGTTTGAAATTTACAAGAGCAGTTACCGGAACCGGAGCGGACGGCGTGCCAGTTCAAGTCAAGTTAATTACAGGTGCCTTACCTGGAGGGCTTGCGATATTGACAACTTATTACTGTAAATTCAAATCTGCAACAACTATAGAATTATACACAACAGAAGCAGCTGCAATATCAGCAGCAACAACAAACAGGGTTGATTTAACAGATGCAGTCGGAACTTTCAGATTAACACAGGAAGGGATTGTACTTGATGATAGGTTTCAGGGGCATGAACATGAAGCTAATATTTTTAATGATCGTGGAACTCAAGCTATAAGTACGATAAATTTTTTAGCAAAAGACGCACAAGACGGATATAATTTAGGAGGCCCTACAAATGGCATACAGAATAGTGCAATTATTGGCACTCCAATAACAGACACAGTAAACGGAACCCCACGAACAACAAATGAATCCAGAGGGAAAACAACAATCACTTTTAGCTATATAAAGGCTAGGAAAATATAGTGGCATACTATAGCAGCATTCAAAAATCATTAACAGCATCTAAATATACCTATGCTGCATTAACTACTACAATAACAAGAGCTCTTCAAGCTGTCTTGAATCCAGTTCTAATAGATGATGGGATCACAGATACTTTCGCAAAATTCATTGTAAGGCCTGGGTCAACTAAAATCTTTCTTGCAGAATTAGAACCAAGTGAGCAGAAAAAAACATGGACCTTACATTCAGGGAGTATTTATTATACAACTATAGATATAATAACTATTACTGCTGTCAAAGAAGACGGAACTCAATTAGGAGAAGTTCCCAATCTCTCAGATATCACAGCCGGAAAATGGTATCATGGGAAAGATAAATTATATATGCAGGCATCTTCAGGAACACCATTTGCAAAAGTAATTGTTCTGAATTATAAAATGTATATTGCAACTGAAAACATTACATTGAATGATATCTTTTATGAAGGAATTTTATCAACTGTACCTTATATTAGTCAGAAAAAGAAAGAGGCTTACTGGGGTGTTTCTATAATATCATCCGGTGCTGTTTCTATTAAAAATAATAAAGGATCTTTAGATGAAAAATATAAAGACTATGCTTGGAGCAATAGAGGCATAACTATTCTTTTGGGGGGTGATGATCTTCCATATTATGAATATGAAAAACAATTTTATGGTATTATGACAAATGTTGATTTATCTACCAGCAAATTTAATATTGCTTTTGTAGATAAGAAAAGTAATTTTGAAGATACTATACCAAAGAATTTTTTCACGACCGCAGTTTATCCAAATCTTGATTCAGAAGATGTAGGGAAGCCAATACCATTACTCCTTGGAACTGTTTTCAAAGTACCTACTGTTTGTACATCTTTAGCATTAGGATCGGCAACCAGCTCACATAGTTTTAAAATTCTAGATACTTCAGTTTGTACAGTCAATTCTATATCTCAGGTTTATGTTAATGATGTTGCTGTCACTGAACAAAGTGCAGATATAGCAGCAGCAAGTTTCAAACTTGTCTCTGGAACCTATTCTCCTGGGGATTCTGTTACTGTAAGTATTATAGCAGATACAGCTAACCCGATTGAGCAGTTAAAATCAATTGCTAGTAATGTTTTATCAATCCCATATGATTCAGATAACTATAATACTGATGCGATAGCTGAAGCAGTAACTGATGCAGATATCTTTCCTTGTGGGCTAGCTATTACTAAGGCAACTTCCTTTTTAGATATTTGTGGTGATTTAATGAAATCATGTATGGGTAGTTTATACAATAATAATGAGGGGAAATATACAGTTAAAATATGGGCTACTTCAGTTGAAGCTGACTTAACGAATATTGATTTTACAGATATCAAAGAAGGATCTTTCAAAGCAACTTCCAGGGTAGAGGATATTCGGAAAACTATGAGGGTGGGATGGCGTAAAAATTGGGGAGCAGATTCTTATGCTTATGTTTCATTAGCATCAGATACTACAGAGAGAGTATTTGGGATAACCAAGTCTAAAACAGTTAATACATTACAATCTTCTATTGCTGGTGCAAATATTATGATGGGAAGATTAGGTTTAATTTTTGAAACTGAAACCGTTAGAATGAAATTCATTAATACTGGTATGCAGTTAGCTAGTAAGAACATTGGTGATCAGATACAACTATCTTTTAAACGACAAGTAGCCGATTCTAATATAGAATGGATTAATAGTTTACGGGTAGAGATAAACAAAATTAGTAAGGACTTTATAAACAATAAGATCACTGTTGAAGTAGACGATTTAAAAGGAGTTGGTGCAGAGGTAGGTTCTTGGACGGGTGATAGTCCTGTATTCTCTACAGCTCTTGGTGGTGGTTCTATGGAGACATGGAATCCCGATTGGTCTGCTGCACAGAAACAATATGCATTACAGAATGCCGGGTACTGGACGGATGATGATAGTTTTATTGATAGTAGTGACTCGGAAAGTTTCGACAAATCGAAATGGTGGTAAGGAGTACTAAATGAAAATAACAGAAAAGACAAATTTCATAATGAGTGGTATAACTATTATTACTCTGCTTGTATCAATTCTGGGGTTTGTATGGTATTTATCAGCATGGAAAACAAGCACAGATAATTCAATATTATCATGTGGTGGTCGGTTGGACAAAGTAGAACAGATAGATACTGATAGGGATCTAATTTTATTAGAAGTACAGACAGATTTAGCAGGTATACAAACAGACCTGAAATGGATAATAAATTCTATGGGAGGTAAATAATGGCATTTTCAAGTGCGACAGTAGCAATAGGGAAAAATACTAAGAAGTCAGATTATGATAGGGTATTGGATAATACGCAATATTTGAAAGCGGAAGATGTGCATGAGAAAAAAACTTTTCAGTCTTCAACTGTTTTTAATGCAACAGCAACTTTTAATTCAGGAGTAATACGAACATTAAGTGGAATTGAGACATTAGTCAGTGGTACTTCTTGGGTAGTGCCCGATAATATATATAGAGTTAAAGCTACTATCATTGGAGGAGGAGGAGGAGGTGCTGGTGCTTCTCTTGTTGATGGATCAACTGGTGGAACAACTACTTGGGATGGCACATCTGTTACTGGTGGCCCTGGAGGTTATGGATTTCGTGTAACAAATGGACGGGTTGGTGGAGCTGGTTTAAGGTCAGGAAATGGGGGTATGGCTGGTATGGCAAGTGGTAGTGGAACTGGTTCTGGAACAGACGGACAAGGTGGAGATATAGCTATTATTCTATCAACAGTCACTCCTGGTGAAACAAT
>Ga0222703_1000451_pt1 | contig 9759 bp, 16 predicted proteins | sample AntAcemetage1506_FD_179827 | JGI IMG/M metagenome (GOLD analysis project Ga0222703, IMG submission 179827) | Saline water microbial communities from Ace Lake, Antarctica - #1506 | ecosystem: Environmental > Aquatic > Non-marine Saline and Alkaline > Saline | place: Antarctica: Ace Lake...
GATAGTGGTTATCCAAGTCATGGTGCAACTTTTGAAAGAAAATGGATTTATGCATCAAGTTCAACAGTAGGAAGTTATAAATTTTATGATAGTAAATTTTCTGATATTGGATCTGTAAATTCACAAGGTTATGGAATTGCTTCAACTTTATCGCTAGTTACTGGTGCAAATTTTGATATTCAAAATTCTCAATTTGATGGTGGATGGCAATTTTCAGGAAGTGCAACTGGTAAAATTATAAATTCTTTAAATGAAATGTCAAGTTTTCTGCAAGGAAGTGGAAAATTATATTTGAATAAAATGACCTTTAAAAATTCAGTATATATTATTTATGCATATTATGCTAAATCAACTTTACCAAATCCTTATATTAAAAATGCTATTGTTCAAAAAGGAACTTATGATATTCTTTTTCATAAAAATTTTGGATTTAATTATGAAGATGCTATAAACCATCAATGGTTAAATGAACCTCCAAGAGCAAAAGCAATATCCAACCCTCAACTTTGCTGCGTGAGAAGAAAATATGAATACCTTCCCACATTTATAGATGAAGAAGGAAATGCTATTGAAGGAGTTAATGTAACGATTACAGATGGTTTAGGTAATGTTCAAACACCAGAAGTATCACTTTTAGATGGAAGCATTTGGCATTCTTCTGGACAAGCAACAGCTACAACTACAAATACAATAACGGACACTTCAAAAAATTGGGCAACTGATGAATTAACAGATATGATTGCAGAGATTTATGAAGGGACTGGTTCTGGACAAGAAATGGGAATTTGGACTAATACAGCTGATACTATGACACTTAAAGGAGATTTAGAAACTACTCCAGATACTACAAGTAAATACAGAATAGCAGTTCATCTAAAAACGCATGAGTATTTGGGAAAAGCAACTAGTCCTTATTATGATGATACTAATTTTAATCCAATAACAATTACTGCAACAGCAGATAATTATGCCCCCTACACAATGATTTTAAATGTAACAGAAAAGATGGAAACTATAACTACATTAGAATCAAGAGATTGGAATTATTCAAATGCTTTAAAATGGATAGCAAGAAATGAAACAAATAGTTTATTAAAATTAGATGAATTTGGAAACTTAGCAATAAGAGGTAATCTATTTGAAAACACTAACTCCTCTTATATAAATTCATTAGACAATGTAGCTTTCAAAATACCTAACTTCTTAGTATTAACCAAAAATGGAATATTATATTTGTTAGGAGAAATTAGGGAGAAAATAATATGAAACAGAAAGACATAAATAATATTAAACCAAATTACAATTAAAAAATGACAACAAATATTTATAAGAAAGAAAAACAGAATAAGACTATGAAAAAATTATTATTAGTATTCACTTTATTATTTTTATTCGCAATCCCACAATTATATGCACTACAAAATCAACCAACAGTAAAACAAGGAGATTGTATTGATCTTTCACAAATATGTTCAAGTTGTTCTTATGTAAATATTAGTTCAATTTCAAATAGAGAGAATGCAACTTTAATAAGTAATAAACCGATGATAAGTATTGGTAATGGAGAATGGCGTTATGAATTTTGTAATACAACTTTCTTAGGAAGATATGATGTTAAAGGACAAGGAGATATTAATGGAGTTGATGAAGGATTTGCAACTTATTTTGAATCAACACCATCTGGAGAAAGTGGAACAGAGAACTTAGTATTTATAATCTTTTTAATTATAGCAATTTACACAATAACTTTATTAGGATTCTTTAAACATAATGCAACAATAACTTTGATTGGTGGAATGGCTATGATCTTCTTAGGAGTATATCTAATAAACAATGGAATTATAATCTATAGAGATAACTTAACAAATTACTTTTCATATTTAACATCATTACTTGGTGGAGGATTATCTATCATGGCAGCAATATCTTTAATAAATGAATAAAGGAGGTTAAAAAATGGAAGAAGTAGAAATGCAAAAAGAAATAAAAGAAGAACCAAAAGAAATTAAGAAAGTTGAAGAAGTTAAAGAAGTAGAGGAATTAAAAGAAGTTCCAAAAGGATACTATTTAGCAGAAGTCCCAACAAGTTTTGCAAATGTAATTGCTTTAGATAATAAACAAATTTCAGTTGAAGAGTTAATTATTAAAATTGCAAATGCAGTAAAAGATGCTGGACTTATGAAATAAGTTAATTAATTATTATTTTTATCTTTATTTTTTTAGGTCAATTTTATAAATGGAAAGTGTCTAATAATGATATGACATTAAAAATCATTAAACAAATTACAAGTGAGGGGGCAAGAAGAGTATTAAATATTCCAAAGAAATACAATGAACAATGTCCACCAGGAAAAAAAAATGTTAATACAAGATTTTGAACCAGACAAAATGACAAAAGAAGAATTACAGGAGTTAATAGAATGAACATATTTAATAAAATAGGAAATCAAATAGAAAAGAAAAAGAAAGATAGAAAAAACTTTCAAGATAAGTATTGGAAATTATCTGCAAGTGAAAGAATAGATTATGATAATAAATTGAAAAGAATAAATAATTCTCCATATGTTTTCATATTTACAGCTACATTATTAAAAGGAATATTTTGGATAGCAGCATTCTTTTATTTGATAAGTTTATACATTGGAGAAACAATTTTAATACCAACAATGCTTTTACTTGCTTATCTATTTGGGTTAATTCCTATCTTCTTATTTATAGATGCAATATATTTAGCTTTGAATATGAATAAAAAAGATGAACAAAAAGAACAATTAAACAAGAGGTTTAAATTATGATAAAAGCACAATTTAGATTAGCAAGTGATATAGTAGATGTTATAGTAAGAGGTAATGAATTATTATTTATGGATGTAGGAACAGGACAAATAACTCCAGTAACTGGATTAAGATTTAGTAAAGCAGGAACACTATTAGAACACCCAGACTTAAAAGATAATAAAGATTGGAAGAAGATTGCAATTGAAAGATTAAAAAATCATATGAAACAATTTGAAAAAGAGATGGACAAGATGATTTATGTTAAAGGAGAATTAATAAAATTTGGATATGAACCACTTCATTTACAAAGAGCTGGATTTCGTCCACAAAAATTTTAAATGGTAAATTGGGATTGGTTAATAAGTGCTGGAATATTAATTGTTCTTGCATTATCAATATGGGCAAAAGTATCAAAACAAACAATACCAGAACTAATTGGAAACATTGTAGATAGAGTAAGAGGAACAAGTGAAGACACAATAGATTACGCAACGGAGATATACGATTAATGAAACAAGAAATAAAAAAATTTTGGGAATGGGCAGTATTAGTATTAGTTTCTAAACCATTAGCATTTGTATCAATTGTAATTATGTTGGATTATATGCAGAAACATCCAGAACAACAATTACAATTATCAATAAGTTGCTTATTAATTTCATTAGCTGTTGTTTATGTTTATCTTAAATTTGGTATAATGATTGCAAATATGATTTTTAAAAAGAAGGTTATTAAGAAATGAGTGAAGAAAGAGATTTAACAGAAGCACAAGCAGAACAAATGCTAAGAGAATATGCTGAACAAAAACAAAATCCAACTACGTTCTTTACAGAGGTTATAAAAGCAGAAGATACAACAAAGACAGGTAACTTAACTCAAGAAGAATTAGGAGAACCACAATTACCTTTAAGAAGTTCTAAAGAATTAGAATTAATTTGTGAAGATCTAATTGATAATCCAAGTTGGGCAAGTTATTTTAGAAAACAAGCAGAAATATTAACAAGCACATCACTATCAAAAGATGCAATATTAATAAAACTTTTAGTAACAAACAAAAAAGAATTAGCAGATGTTACACCAAAAGAAAAGAAAAAGAATAAAGGATGGTTTAAAAGTAAAGACTAAAAGGAGGAAAAAATGGAAGAAAAAAATTTATTGGAATTAGTAAAAGAAACACATGAAGCATTAACAACTTTAAACAAAAAGAAAAGAAAGAAACATATGCGAGTAATGAGAAAAGCTAAAGTCAGTCGTCGTAAGAAAAAGAAAGGATATATTGGAATAATAAAGATAGAAGAAAATGGAAATATGTCTGGAGAAAAAGTAAAAGTAGAAGATTTTGTTTACAAACTAAAGAAAGGAAATTACCATGTAACTGATGGTGGAGAAAAAATTTGGTGGAATGGAAAGTATCCAGTATTATTTCAACCAACTTGGAAATTATTCCCTTTAGATCTTAGAAAAGATAAACAAGAAAGAAATGAAACTAAAGGTCAGAAACTTGTTCTAGCAACAATGAAAAAAGATTTAATAAAAGTTAAAGCAAAAGGAAGTAATATCTTAATCTTTGTTTTAATTGCTGTTGTTGTATTCATAGGATGGAATCTAATCAAGGGAGGAGCTTAATGGTATATAGAAAACAAAAGTGGATGAAGTATGGAAGAAATGGTAAGAGATGTAAGATTGAGATAGAGGATGAAGATGGTAGAAGATTAGACAGAATGAATTGGAATATTTCAGATAAAGTTTCAGAAGCAAAGATATTTGGAGTATTAAAGTACAATTATGGAATATTCTCTAAAGCACCAAAGAAAGAACAAATATAAAATCTTTTAGGTCAGTTTTATAAATAAAGATTACATGTAATTAACATGGAGTTTAAAAAATTACTAAAAGAAGTTTATCTTAAACCAGTTTCTAATAAAAAAAATGGACAGATTAATTTCTCTTTAAAGAAAACAGAATTGCCTAAAGAAATTAAATCAAAACTTCCAAGACTTAAATCAATAAAGTTAAAACTGGAGGATTTTGAATATTACTAAAATGGAAAAGATACCAATTAATCAAAGGCTTCTAAGACAAGGAATAAATTCTAAACAGTTTAGAACTAAAATAATAAACTATAATAATTTATGTGATTTATTTGAATTAGATAATGGAGAACATAAGAAATTAAAAAAAAGATACCAAAAAAGATATATAGATAATTATAAAACAGAGAACAAAGAATTAAAAAAAGAAATGAAAGAATTAAGATACTTAGAAAGAAGGGGCTTTTTTAAATGAATAAATTATTATTAATATTTGGAATTGGAGTTTTACTAATTGGAAGTTTATTAATTTTAGATAATAAAGATAAAGAACTTAATAACTTTAAAGATATTCAATATGATTGTGATGTTTTAGGTCCTGTTTTTTTATTACAAAATGAAATGAGTTCTGCAAGTGATATTTCAAAAAAAACAAAAGGATTAGTAGTTATACCAGGAGAGAGGGGAAATAAAGTAATGTCTGAAACAAAATTACTAAATGCTTGTCCCAATTTAGATTTAATTAAATATGCGAGAAAAATGCAATGAGTAGGGTTGGAGATTGGATTCGTAGAAAGTTTAAACCAACACCCCCAAAATCTGATCCATCAAGTGATAAATCATTAGGTCCTGTTTATGTAACTCCAAAAGAAAAGAAAAAATTACCTCCAAGTGATAGATATGTTGTTCCAACTCCTTCAAGAAGTGGTGGTAGAGGTGGAAGTTCAAGAAGTGATCCTTTAGGACCAGTTTATGTAACTCCTAGTGAAAAAGAAGCAGTTAAAGATTTAAAAGTTGAAGTAGTTGTTCCAACAAGAACAAGTTCAAGAGTATCATCAAGACAAAGTATAAGAGAGCAATTAAAAAGAACTGGTGGAGGAAAACTAGAAAGAACACCAACAAGAGTTGAAGAAACAAGACAAAATATAGTAAAAAGAATACAAGAAGAATTTAAAAGATTAAGTAATGAAAGAAAAGAAGAAAGAGAAGATGAAAGAAAGGAAAGAAAAACTGATAAAGATTTAGGAATTGTTACAGCTTCAACATATCAATCTGGGCAAGGAACTGCTTCTTATGAAAGAAATATTATTCCAATAGAAGATGTAAAAACTCAACCATATATTATTGAGAAACCAACAGGGGAAACTATAGAAGTAAAAGGGCAAAAATTTCAAATATTCAATACTACATATGTTGATCCAACAGTTACAGGAAAACAATTTGAAAGACCTGCCACAGATAAAGAAATGAATTTATTAGAAACTTCAAAAAGTGCTTTATCTTTAGAAACTGGAACAGCTTCAACAGGAAAAAAGCCATTTAAATATAAAGTTTTGGGAGAAATTAAAAATTTTGAAACATGGGCAGGAGTTGATTTAACTTCTGAACAAAAAGGTTTCAAAGCAACAGAAGATTTTTTAGCTGGAGGTGCTGAAAAAATTATTCCAGGAAAAGCTGGAGAAATAACTGGGGGGATAATTAGAGGAATAATTCCAACAACACCAAAGGAAGTTGTAGTTACTGGATTAACTTTTGGAGCTGGAGCATTATTAGGAGCAGGAGTTAAGGGATTATCGGCAACAGCTAAATTAGTTCCAAAATATGGAAGTTTATTATCTAGTGGTGTTAAAGGGGGAGCTGCAATTGGTGGAGCATATTTAACTGGTGCATATGTTTTAGATGTAGGAAAACAAGTTTCTGCAACTGAAGACTATGGAGAGAAAGGAGAAATTATTGGAGAAACTGCACGAGAATTTCTAGCATTAGGTTCTGGTTATAAAGCAGGAAGTAAATATTTTGATACTTTAAGTGGAAAATGGATGACAAGGGGAAGAACAGAAATTCCAATTGAAAGATTGGTTTCAAAAGAAGTTTTAACTGGAGAAAAGATATTTCCAACAGCTTCAACAGAAACACATTTAAAATTATTTAAAGGAACAGCAGAAAGATTTCCAGAATTAGCAGAAGGTAGAGCAGGTGCTTTTCACACAACTCCCGATAAGTTTTGGACAGGAACACTTAAACCAAAACCAGGAACTTCTGAATTGCCAGGACTTTATGCTAGTTCAGATGTATCGGTATTTTTCTCAAGAATTGGAGAAACAAAAATAACAAGATTATTTCCAAAAACAAGTGAATTATTTGCACCCGAAGGAAAACCAGGAATTGCTTTTATAAAACCAAAAAGATTTAGAACAAGTTCCTGGAGTGGAATAGGAAGAAAACCAGTTATGGAAGGTGGAGAAAGATTTACAGAATTTGCCTTTTGGGATAAACCAGCAAAACCAGGGGTTGCAGATATTCCAAAAATGAAAACAGAAATTGAATCTGTTTTTAGAACAGGTGCTGGAGAATATGCTCAAACTTCTGGTAAATATTATACAACTTATAATGGGCGAAGAATTCTCCTTGATGCATTTGAATATACTGAAAAAATAAGTCCTAAAGATTTAGAAATAAATAATATATTAAATAAAATAGAAACAAAAGGTCATCCATTTTTAAAAAAAGGAGATTATTATCTACCAATACAAGAATATGCTTTAATTGAGCCGAGAAGTTCTTTATTTTTATCTTCAAGTTCTGTTACAAATGTTCCTTCTGAAACTTCATTGATTTCTTATAAGCCAAGTGGTTCAAGTGTTCATTCAATTATTCCTTCAATTGAAAGTTCAAATAGTAGTTCTGAAAGAAGTTCAAGAGGAGGTGGTTCTTCAAAGGTTTCTCTAAGTGTTCCTTCAAAAGTTTCTCTAAGTGTTCCTTCAGAGGTTTCAAAAATATTTACACCTTCAAGTTTAGTTTCTTACAAAAGACCAGAGAGTTCTTATAAACAAATAACTCCCCCATATGATTATACATCTAGAAAAACTGAATATCCAAAACCAAAACCTTCTCCAAGTCCTTACTTTTTTCCAAAGTCCTCAACAGCAAAAGATATAATAAAAGCAATGAATGGAAAGTTCATAATTTTTGCAAAAGAAAAAGGAGTAGATGTAGAAATAGGAAAAGCTAAAACAGCAGAAGAAGCAAAATCATTATTAAAGAAAAAATTAAAAGGCACACTTCGTGCTAGTGGTTTTATTGAAAAAGCTGGAAGAAAAATAGAGATAGGAAATTTAGGTGAAGGTTTCCGAAGAAGTAAGAAAGATTTATTTAGGATTGTAGAAAAGAAAGAAAAGAGAATAAAACGTAAAGGAAGATCAAGAGAAGCAGAAGAGATACAATTCTTTCGTGGAAAACAAAGAGGTAGAAAAAATGGATTCTTTTAAAAAAAAAAAAAAATATAAGAAAGGACAAATAGCATTTATCTCCGTGATGATTGCAGTTGTAGTAATTATATTAGCACTTGCATTAGTTCCAAGTTTATTTGAAACAACAAATTCTGATACTGTCTTAGGAGTAGATGGACTTAATTGTTCTAACCCAGATATTTCAAACCAAGATAAAGCAAATTGTACTTCAATAGATTCAACACCTTTCGTTTATGGATTTGTATTATTTGGATTATCTATAATGTTATTGAGGAGGATTATGTTATGAAATTAAGTAAAATTAAAATAAAAAAGAAAAGTAAAAAAGGAAATATCTATTTTGGATTAGGAATGGGAATATTTATCTTTATAATGGGGATGTTATTCTTACCTTTTATTTTAGATGACATAGATACTTCAAGAGCAGCAATGAGTTGTTCAACACCAGACTCAATAACAGATGGAATGAAATTATTTTGTTTAGGAATAAGTGGATTAACTCCTTACTATATTTGGTTTTTTTTATCGGTTTCCATTGGGTATATTATTGGGGAGAAATATTGATGGTAACTAAAAAAGATAAGAGACATTCAGGAAGATACACACCAAGAATAATTAAACCTCAAATGTCTTATGATGAAATGAAAGTAGAAGCATTAGAACCACAAGAAAATTATGATGAATGGTTAAGTCATAAAGATGGTATGAGAGATTGGGGTTATTTGAAATGGAAAGAAGAAGATAAAAAGAAAAGGAGAAGAAGATGAAAAAACAATTCGCAATATTAGTCTTAGCAGTATTTTTATTAGTTTTACTTCCAGGAGTTAGTGCAACAGATTGGGATAATAAAGTAACATATACAGATAATGATTTAACAGTAACTATTGATAACTTATTTGGTTTAGGTGCAGAAATAGGAGAAGTTACATTAAAATCACATAAAACAGTTGATGAAGTTTTAAAGTTTGGTTTTGGACAAGAAGAAGTTGTAATGTATTATGATTTTGAAGGATGGGAACTATACGAAGATGGATTAGGTAAGGTTACTTTTATTGACGAAAGAACAAATAAAGAAATTGAAAAAGATTATTACTTTGTTGAATGGGTTTCTAACTTAGTTGAAGTTAATGATTATCAAGAAATTTGTGTTTTAAATAAATTAAATGCTTCTAATGATTGTTCAATGATAGTTAGTGGAACACACTTAGAAGAACAATGGTCTTGGGAAAAACTAAATACTAAGGATATTCCAAATAGAAATACAAGAATAGGATTAAAAACTTATGTTGATGAAGGAGATTACATAGATGCTATTTGGACTATTGCTGGAAAAGAAATAAATAAACATGCTTCTTGGACAGCAGATTTGAATACTGATATTTTGGCATATTGGACTTTTAATAATACTTTTGCAGATAGTTTAGGTTTATGGAATGGGACTTCTCATGGAGTATCTTATACTGCAAGTGGAAAAATTGGGGGTGCATATGATTTTGATGGAACAAATGATTATATTGATGTTGGTAACATGGGAACTTTTGGAAGTTCAATAGATGAAGCAGTTACTTTTTCCTTTTGGATTAAAACAACTTCAACAGCATATAATTGTATAATGGGAACTTTTGCAGATGGAACAAGTGATGGATTTCAAATACTTCTTGGTTCAGCTGGTGGTTCTGGTTCAATTCAATTCTTTTTAAG
>Ga0222703_1000458_pt1 | contig 9685 bp, 12 predicted proteins | sample AntAcemetage1506_FD_179827 | JGI IMG/M metagenome (GOLD analysis project Ga0222703, IMG submission 179827) | Saline water microbial communities from Ace Lake, Antarctica - #1506 | ecosystem: Environmental > Aquatic > Non-marine Saline and Alkaline > Saline | place: Antarctica: Ace Lake...
TTAGATTTAGATGAGTTGGCTTCTCCTAAGCTTGCTGATGATGAGGATATTGTTGATTCTTTTAAAAATACTCCAGAAGAAGATGCTGACAATTCTGATAGTGAGGTATTAGAACAGCCGGAGGCGATTAGGTTCAGTGGTAATGCTACAGTGAGTACGAATACATTTTTAAATACAAGTGATCAAGAGGAGAGTGACCATGATGGAGTGTCCTAGATGTATGACTGGCGTTGGCATTGGTGGGAATGTTGAGGCCGAGCGAGTTGAAGCGAGTTATGGTAAGCCTGGCTATGTGGTGATGAAATGTTCAATTTGCAAGGCGGTTTGGACGGAAGATGAGTATGCTCAGGAATTGGCTGTGTATCATGAAAAAAAGGCGAAAAAGTTTGAGTATTTAGATGAGAGGTTGCGTATTCACGCGCAAAAGGGCGGGATTTACTGTGAGACTGCAAAAACTCTTCAGAGTAAAATGCTGCGTGAAAATGATCTGGAAAGACTCGCAGATCGTGCTATTCACGATGGGAACATGGATTTACTGATACTTATTAGGAGTGAGTGTAAACGTAGAAAAGATTATATTGCAGAAGTTGAAACTGAAATTGGGCCTTGCCCGTAAGGAGATATTGTGAAATGTAAAAAAGATGGCGATTGTGATTTGCGAGAGGCTGCTGATGTTGTTGACCGCAATGGCAAAAAATATGATCGGGAGTGTAAATTTGGTGGTGACTGCAAGCATCAATTTGAACAAAAAAAGTAATGGAGAAGGTTAATCGTGTTGGTTTTGCAGTTGCGGGAAAATCTCAGTCGTCAGGTTGGGTTTTGCCTAAGAATATTTATCACCCAGATGGTAAGTATTATTTGAAGGTTAGGGAAATGTTCGATGGCGCGTGTAGTGGGTGCTCTCTAAAAAAGCACAATAGCTCTAGCGTTGACACGCTAAGATGTACGGAGCAAATGAATTGTGATGGATACATTTTCTGGTTAATTGATTAGAAAGGTGGCGAAATGAAAAGGAATGAGAACGAGAGTTTTGAAGATTACAAAGAACGCAGAAAAATGGGGAATGTAGAGCTGAGAGGCAAGTTGAAGTTTGGAAATTTGGTTCATGAGTCTTCTAAGTATGTTGGGACCATGGAAAATGGTGAGCATAATTTTGTAAAATCTACGTATCGGAAGCCAGTATGAAGATATACATTTTAGTTGGTTTGCCTGGTAGCGGTAAGAGTTCTTGGTGTAAGGGTATGGCTGGTGGGGATAGAAGTCTCGCTGTGATCAATCATGATTCGATTAGAGAAATGCTGCGAGTGGAATACAAAAATTATGAGTTTGATACAGAGTGGGAAAATATTGTGCGTACTGTCTCTGAGAATTTACTCGCGAGGCTTATTCGCATGGAGAAAGATGTGATTATTGATGAGAGTCATATTACAGCTGAGAAGCGGAGTAAAGCAGTTGCTCGCGTGAGATGGCTGTCTCCAAGTGCTACGGTGTGTTTTGTCTACTTTGACACCGATGTAAACGACTGTATTGATCGTCGGAAGAAAGACACAAAAGGGGATACCCCAGAGAAGTGGGTAGAAGTTATTCTCGACATGTATGAGGATTTTGAGCCGATAGATCATGCTGAAGATCACGATGAGATGATTGTTGAATGCGCGTGAGCATTTAGTTCTGTTTGATATTTGTATGTTTTTAATTTATAATCTACTATAGAGAATATGTAATGTTGTTTGTTAAGGGAGAGTTTTATGATGTCTGGCTTAGGAGCAGTTCAAATTGCAAGAGTCTGTCACGCAGTAAATCGTGCGTATTGCAAGTCTATCGGTGATGATTCTCAGAAAAAATGGGATGATGCTGAAGACTGGCAGAAAGAAAGCGCGGTACATGGAGCTTTATTCCACATGATGGAAGTAGATTCAACTCCTGCTGATTCTCACGAGAATTGGAAAAAAGTTAAAGAAGAAGAAGGTTGGGTTTTTGGGCTAAAAAAAGATCCTGAAAAGAAAACTCATCCTTGTATGGTTGAATATGACTGTCTTCCTGTAGAACAACAGGCTAAAGACTACATATTTCACGGTATTGTTAAGGCTATTCTCGCTGAGAACAAACGTATGGAAAAAGTTATGGAGGAACACGTAGATGGGTAGCGCAGAGAATGAAACTCGAAAACACATCTTGTTGGTTGGAAAGTATTTGGGTATGTTTTCTTCTGAACTAATTAAACGCGGGTCAGAGCATGATGCGTCAAAGCTTGAGGAGCCTGAGTTGTCGATATTTGAGGAGTTTACTCCAAAGTTGGCGGGCTGTACTTATGGAAGCGATGAGTATAAGGCTATGCTAAAAGAAATGAAGCCAGCGCTGGATCATCATTATGCAAATAACTGTCACCATCCAGAGTACGCTGATGGTGAGCTTCTGGGAGAAAGAGTGGCTGGGGACAGAATGAATAGTATGGATTTGTTTAGCTTGGTTGAAATGTTCTGCGACTGGATGGCAGCGTCGCAGCGACATGTTGATGGAGACATTATGAAGAGTATTGACATAAATGAAAAGCGTTTCGACATGGACGGCCAGGTTGCTATGATGATGAGAAATACGGTTTGTAGGCTAGGAGGTCGCGATGGGTAGCGAAAGCGGTGGTGGTGGAAGATTGATTAATAATCGCAGCTTGATGAGTCCCATGGCAAGTGGTGTTAACGTGCCTGAAGATAAATATCGTGGAATTTTTGGACATAACGACTGGTTGTCTCGAAGGGAAGCAAAAGATGCTAAAGAAAAAGCCGATGGAACGATGGATGTACAGGAAAATCCCGAAGAACGAGCTGCCGAAAATCTGGGATCTGGCTCTGTGGATCAGACTGCTCTACTGGAACAAGGGTTACGCGTTTAAACTGGCAACGTATTGGCTGTTTGTTCCGTTTATGTTTGTATGTGCGATGATTTATACGGCATTTTACCTAATTGAGTTGTTAATCAAAAGGATCGTTTATGGGTCGTCCCCCAACAAAGACTCCAGAAATACTTAGCGTTATTGGTCGGGAGAAAGTTAGCATCGCTGACTTGCCTGACCTTCAAATAGATTTCCTGTCTGAGCTTAGAAACTCATGGCAGTATACTTATGAACGTGAACTTTCGCGCGATAACCTGGCCGAAAAGCTGAAAATCACTGAGCGAGAGACGGTTGTGCTGGAAAAAGCTACGAATATCCTCAAAGTTATGCTCTGGATTAGAAAAAACTGGGCAAGCATGGTCCTGAGAGATCATGAAATGCTTAAAAGTGAGATCGCTGAGTGTAAAAAAGACTTCTTCTACTGGGCTGATCACTGGTTGTACATACACGAAACCAGAATGACATCATACGCAATGCCAACGAAGCTTCCTTTTGTGATGTATCCAAAACAACGTGAGACAATTAAGGCTATGGATGAGATGTTTAAGTCCAGGCAGAATATTTTTATAGAGAAAAGTCGTGGTGTGGGCATTTCCTGGGGCTTTGGTGCGCTGATTTTGCACAAATGGCTGACTATTCCTGGGTTTCGTGTGTCACTTGGCTCTGCAAATTCTGATAAAGTCGATGTTATTGGTAGTTCTAATCCTCTGTTTGGTAAGATTAGATACATGATTTACAATCTTCCACACAAACTGAGGCCCAAAACCTACGAAAACATGGCTAAAAGTCCCAACGATAAGCTGAGAGCGCTCTTAAATCCTGAAAATAGCAGTGAAATACTGGGAGAAATCGGTGATAACATTGGTAGGTCCGGTCGTTACAGTATGGTAATCATTGATGAGAGCCAGGATATAGAGAATCCAGATCTTTTGGACGCTTCCTTAGAATCTACTACGTTCACACGTTGCGATGTCGGTACTCCCAGAGGAATGAATCACTTCGGACAGCTTAGATTTAGTGGCCGTGTTCACGTTGAAACCATCGGGTGGTGGAATGATCCACGATTAAACCCAAAATGGAAAGAAGGTGTGCCTGATTATGCCTGCGCGTGGAGAAAATATACAGAATTAACTAAAGATCCAGTTATTATTGCTCAAGAGTATGATATTGATTACCAAGCATCGGTTGAAGGATTGGTGATTGAGAAGGAATGGATTAAATCTGCGGTGGATTTCGGGCTGAATTGGGAAGGTCCACGCTATGGTGGGTTTGATTTGGCCAGTTCCGGCAAGAATAAAAGCGTTTACATCGCTCGTACTGGACCTGTCGCTCATCTTCCAAGAGAAATGGCGTTCCGAACTTCTACCGAAGCGATATGGGGAGCTGTAGACCAGGGAGAAGAAGATAATATAGCAATGCTTTCTTATGATCAGGATGGGATTGGAGAGAGTGCATACGGACAATTTGCTACAAGTGAGCGTCCGATTAAGTTTAAATTAAATGGTATTCATGGAAATGCGACTCCAACCAAACGCATGGTGGAGAATGAGGGTGTGAGAGCTTGCGATAAGTACTACAATAAGAGAGCTGAACTGTGGATGAATCTGAGGCAGCGGTTTAAAAACACCTACGAAGTAGTTACTGGCATAAAATTCCACGCAGCAGGAGACTGTATATCCATACCAAACCATACCACACTGATTAACCAGTTAAGTTACCCAAAGAAAATGTATACGAATAATGGGAAGATTAAAGTAGAGTCTAAAATCGACATGAGAAAACGTGGGCTCGCTTCTCCCGATTATGCAGATGCACTTGTCTATAGCTTTGATGTGCCAAACTCGGAAGATAGCGTTGTATCAAACCTGGACTACACCGACAAAAGTAATCACTTTTCTAACTTTTATGTGGATGTAAATACTGGTGTTTGGGAGTATTACATCTCCGTTTATCAGCATAAGGATTTCTCCACAAGCATCGTCGGTGGTAGATGGAGACCGCATAAATCTGTGCCTATGCTACAAATATACGCAGAGTATTCTGAAGCCAATGCAAACGCAAAAGATGCAGTAAACTTGATGCTTATGAATATGCGACTGACCAGAGATCGAGTAAACCAATGGGTCGGGAATAGTGAGATGATGGATGGTATGACAAAAGGCAAAGTTTGTCCATATCACCTATACAAAAAAGAAGGAGTTATACTTCATAAAAATTGGCAAGATGATCCAAGTGGCTCCGTCATGACTGTAAGCCACATGCTACAAAACAATATGATGCAAATTCATACTGATTGTAAAGTTACTATGCTCCAGCTGTCTACATGGCAGTCAACCAACACTGGAGTAGACAAGTCGTTTGGCTGTGCGATGGCACTCTCTCAGCTTGTTACGAGGCTCAAGAAGCGAGGTTATGCCGACATACTTAGTGGTGGCAGAAAACCTTATAATATGGGCATGGTGATGAATGCGGAAGTCACCAGTGATAAGCTGAGTATAGAAGAAGTGCTCAGGAAAAACTTTTCTTGATTGGAAGAAAAAGTGGTTTATAACAAAGTAAATCTAATGCTGCCAACTTACCATCGGTTTGACAATAAGTTGCCGAAATTTATCAAGTCTGCGCTGGATAAATGCAGTAGTAAGTCTACGATATGCTTTACCTTCTGTGTTAACGAGAAAGACAAAGAAACAGAATATGTGATACACAAGTTATTAAAAGATGAGGGTGTTGATTATGAGATAATATTTGAAACTCTTGAGCGTCCGCATTTGGCTAAATACTTTAATATGATGTACGAGAAAACCAAATTCCAAGAAGAGAGCACTGTTGTTTCAATGCTCGGTGATGACATGGAGTTTTGGACTCAGGGGTTTGACATTGTAATTCTTAAAGCTCTAAATGCTATGGGTGGATTGGGTCTGGTTTATGGCGATGACTGCCTTTGGTGGCACGAGAAATTATGCGTCAATTTGTTTACAACTCGGACATACGTTGATCTTCAGGCTCCATTTCCTTTTATGTGCGAATATTATCCAAGAGATCAGATTGATATCGTTTGGTATAAAGTTGCAAGGGCGATGGGAATGATTCGATATCTTGACCATCTTAAGCTTAGCCACAACCACGCTACTCAAGGTGATTGTAGAGATGCGACATTTGATCGGTTAGTAAAAGAAGACAAAACAGTTATTAAAAATTTAGATAAAATGGACAATTATATATCGGAGTGTGTTAGTAATATGTTAAATAAAACAGAGAGTTCTGTCGATGTAATCATGACGACTTACAACAGACATGGTTTACTAAAAGAAACGGTTGAAAGCTTAAAGGGGTCTGCTGCGTTGCCACTTATTATTCATGTTTTTGATGATTGCTCTGACGACTTCGAGCGTATTGAAAAGATATTTAAAGACATTTCTAAAAATGTAGTTATTCATAGAAATAAAAAGAGACTTGGTTGTGAGCAAAATACTCCGGCAGCATTGAAGTTTATGTTTGAAAAGAATAAATCCAAGAGCGTTGTCATTTTAGATTCTGATACTCAATTCAGTCCAGTGTGGTGGATTAATCTAAATCGAGCGTATAAAGATCTTGGTAAGACAAAAAACTTTGGAAGCATAAATATGCTAAACTTGCCAAATAATCCTCCAGGAAAAATTTGCAGGACAGCGCAGAATATGCTGGAGAAGAATTACTGGGGGGCTTGCGGAGCGTTAATTACTAAGAGTTTTTATACTAAATACATTAAAGAAGAAGTGAAGCGTGGCCGGACAACGTGGGACAATGACTGTTCTCGATTAGCGACAAAAGATGGTAAAATAAATTACGTCATGACTCCAAGCATGGTCCAACACACTGGAGTTTTTTCTGGAACTCACCTTGGTGGAAAAAATGCTTACGCGCGAGATTTTGGTGGAACACAGTGGTGTTATCACAACTTCGCAATGAATCCGAGCGAAAAAAACGGTATGGTATTGTATAGCTGCCTTGGCAGATATGGTGACATTTTTATGAATGCGATTATCATAAATATGCTGAGGGATCGAGGTTATTATGTTAGATTTATGACTCTTCCTTACTATGTAGATTTTGCAAAAAGAATCATGAATGGAACGATGGTTATTCCTCAAAACAAACAGTTACTGCACCCTGGAATTGATTGGTCTGACATGAGCACCAAACAAATGTCTGAGTGGTATCCTGGATATAGTTACTATATAAATGCCCAGCCTGGATCTCAGGAAAACCATGACATCCTTCTTGGGTCAGGTTTACACATGGCTAATTTCATAAAGTCTAGAGTCGAATCTATTCTTGACATTGATTTGCCAAGCGATTACAAAGAGTATATCCCAACAGTTGAGTGTGACGAAAGTCTTCTTGGGAAACGATCTCGTGAACTGAAATCAGACAAACCGCTTTGCATAATTGCTCCAGAAGTAAGTTCTATTCCTACATTGATAGATGGCGATAAACAGAATGAGCTTTACGAAAAATATAAAGATGATTATAATGTAAGAATCCTTACGGTAAAAAGACCAGAGGTTAGCCCAGGGCTTGCTAACGAGAGGTACTTGTATGGATTAAGTATTGTAGAATGTATTGCTCTTATGCAGAAATGCGAATTGTTAATAGCAAATGATTCTGGTCTTGCGTGGATTGCAATGTCGAATAGAAATTGTAAGAAAATTATTTATCATAGAATGAGCAGATTGCTCGAAACAAATGTTTGGTATTCTCAAATTGATCCAATGGCAGAAGATGTCGTGGTGGAGTAAATATGAAATTTATAATGTACTGTGAAGGTGAGTTTGCCGATATTCAAAGTGTTCTGGATGTGGCAAGATTATTCAATGCTCAAGAAGATGTAATACTACTATCTGATGGTAAGAATAATGTTAAGGGAGTAACTAACGTTGACATTAGCGATTACTACACTGAGGCGAGTGCTCTTAAAAAACTCTATCAGCACAAGAGTACTAACCCGGATGAGTTTGAGTTGATATCAATTATTCGCTGGTGTGTTCTGAGTGAGTATGTGCAAAAAAATGGCGTTGAAGAGTTTTATTTTTGTGATTATGACGTGATATCATGTTTTAGCGCTGGAGGCGAGGCAAGCTACTGGGTTGGGAATGATTTCTGTTTGTCTAATCAAATTTCTGGAGGTATCTCTTTCTGGTTCAACATGGATGCTTTGGAAGATTATGTCAATCTAATGTTTGATGTTTACTCGGGAGCAGATAAAGAAGCTAGGGAATATGTCTTTGGTCATTATGAGCATTTAAAGAAGACAAATCAGCCTGGTGGAGTTTGCGATATGACCTTCTTAGCCTATATGCGAACGCTTGACAAGTACACTATCGGAGAACTTTGCGACATTAAAAAAGATTCAGTGTTTGATCCAAACATTATGATAACTGAAGGGTGGAAGGAGCACAACGGATGTAAAGACATCTACTTCCATGAGGGTATGCCGTATTGTGATGGTGATAAAGGTCCGATAAAATTCAAGGCAATTCACTGTTCTTTTCTCGGAAAACCTAAAATAAAAAGATATTGTAACGAGATATTAAAATACTGGAGATAGTGTGCCATATATAATTGTAACTGGATATCACTCTAAAGGCAACGAAAAAGAAAAGTCTGATTTTTTTAATGTGTGGTGGGACAATACAATAAACACAACAAAGGCGAATCCACCGCAGGAGATCTATGTAATAAATTCTGGTGGAAAGTTTATTGGAGAAAAAAAAGGTAAATGGATAGACTTCTCTCATAATCTTGGGCATGTAAGTGACCTTATAGAAAATAGTGTTGATGGGATTTGCGGCTGGTCAATGAGTACCATAATTGGAGCATTAATCGCATACTCTGAAAACTGTGACATGGTTTACAAAGAGCAGGACTGCCTTGCTTTTGGGGATTGGGCGAATGAACTTGGGTCTACTCTGGTGGGGGACATAATGCTTTCGACTGGCTTTAATAAAAGCTTACTCCCATTCAAAATAGAGCAAAGCCTATTTGCGATTAAGCATGAGTTTCTTCTTGATTATGTTAGGCTTTATTTAAGCTTTAAAGAAGGTGATGGGCAACTGTTACCAGAACTTAAGTGGCAACAAATAATAGATGAGATGCTTCCTGGAAAATGCGCGGATTTTGGCTTTGGGTATGGGAGAGAGCGTCCGATAAATTATGATGATAAAACTTTTTATGCTCAACAATTGACAAAAGAAGAGCTGTGTGAACTTAAGAAAAGGAAGTTAATTTGAGAACACTCGAAATTACAACGAAGATAGGGTGCTCTAACAATTGTTTGTGCTGTCCTCAAGATGTTTTGTCTAAAGCTTATGCTCAAAGCAAAGCAGAAATGACATTTGAAAACTTTTCCCTAATCTTGGCAAATACTCCAATAGATGTTAGGATTGATTTTTCTGGGTTTTGTGAGCCATTTCTGAATAAAGAAGCTGCAAAAATGATAACACATGCGGCCATGTTGGGTTATGACGTAGCGCTTTACACTACTCTGGTTGGCATCACTAAAAATAGTTACGAATTACTGTTTGACATAGGGCTTGGGTTGATGGTTGTTGTTCATTTGCCTGACAGCAAAGTCTTTACTTATGATAGCAAAAAATATCTTGAGTATCTGATGGTTTGGAAAGACCTAGAGATTCCTTGCGAGTACATGTCTCTGGGCGAAGTTGACAAGTCGTTAACATCGGCGTTAGATAATGTTCCAATTACGAAGTCATCAATTCTTTCCAGGGCAGGCAATGTTAACGGGGAGAAAGTCGC
>Ga0222703_1000462_pt1 | contig 9667 bp, 4 predicted proteins | sample AntAcemetage1506_FD_179827 | JGI IMG/M metagenome (GOLD analysis project Ga0222703, IMG submission 179827) | Saline water microbial communities from Ace Lake, Antarctica - #1506 | ecosystem: Environmental > Aquatic > Non-marine Saline and Alkaline > Saline | place: Antarctica: Ace Lake | collected...
TTCCGTTGATATGTACGAAGCTGATATGTACGTTGCTGCCGTAATGATCGGCGACAACTGGCACGCCTTGAGGGCTGGCGAAACAGGACCGACCGGAGCGACCGGAGCAACCGGGCCGACCGGGCCAACCGGGCCAACCGGGCCGACCGGGCCAACCGGGCCAACCGGGCCGACCGGGCCAACCGGGCCGACCGGGCCGACCGGACCGACCGGGCTAACCGGGCCGACCGGACCGACCGGGCCAACCGGGCCGACCGGACCGGAAGTGTCAACCAATGTCGAGACCTATGAGGTTTGCATTGACGGGGAATGGTATTTGCAGGATTTTTACTGTGATGGCGAACCATACTCTCCGCCAACCGGAGAATAGGTAGGGAACAAAACATGCCAAGAATAGCACGTCCGTTTCTAAGAAATCCAAACTACCTTTACAAATTCCGGCCTGAACGAACCGGCGTGGCAGGGTCGGCTGGATTGGTGGTATGTGTTCCCGTGGAAACGATTGAATGTTCTGACACCGTGGAAAGAACAAGGCTCAACCCGTACAGTGATGATTGCTTTCAGTTTGAGGAGGAGTCAATACCTTCTACCATCAAGCTGAATTATACCGAGTTTTCTTTCGGGGATCTCCCCGATCCGGAATTGAATCGTGATTACGACCCAAGGGCAGCCGGAACACATCAAGTAACGTTGGCCTTGAATTCCGTTCCCAATCAGGCACGACATCCAACCAACGCTGACCATATATGGAGCCTCCTCGACTCGACTCATGCAGGCAAGACTTATGTCTACAATGAGGACACCTACAACTACACGCGCAGTTATTCGGTTGGGTTCAGAGCTGGAAATGGTTCCATTCTGAATGCTTGGTGCGTCCAAATGTATTTCGATGCCTGGTATGTTACCTTGGGGTTGAGACAGTTCAATTTGACTGCAATCGACAGTTACGGGGCAGCGTGGAAGTCGGGAAGAGAGCCAACGGTTTATGGTGACTACGATTACTTTGCCCAGGATTTCGACGACGAAAATTCCGGCAAGTTATGGCTACTCGACGCAGCGAAATGGTATGTAAACTCGGTCAGTATTGAGGCTCAGTATTGAGGCATAGAAAACAGAGGACATCAATGCAGACATTCACCTGTAAACGACGAAGCAAAGAATTCACCCTTGTCCCTTGCACGTGCTGCTCGAAGAACGTGCAGGCGAAGGTGTACACCTGTTCGCTTTATATGTGTGAATGCACATTGGCAACGGGCTGCATAAAAAAGAAGGTGAAGAAGTGCTATCACTGCCACGAACGTATCCCGACAGAAGCAGAAACGAGGGTCAGACGGGTTGCTCCGCCAGAACCAAGGCAGCGGAAAACAAAGTTGAATCCCAGGATAACCGTGCTGATGGAAACCTGCGGAATGCACCCGGCCACAATATGCAGGGCCATAACATCTTTCTGCCGACAGACATACCGTAACGCGAAGTTGCTGATCATCAACATGCACCCGACCCCGTTTGACCTAAGCAATGTTCCTGACGGGATTGACATTGAAGTATTGAACATCGAAGACACTTTCGTCCGCCCGGTATTCATGCACGCCAACAGCATCGGTTTGTGCAAGACTGATTGCTGGACGATCTTGGATGATGACGACTGGTACGAACGCGATCACCTTGAACAACTGGTGACATACTGGAATACTTGCGTTGACCGGTCAACTGGTCCGTTACAGGTTTGTTCCAGAAAATATATTTCCCACTACGAAGGCTACGAAAAGGAAATCTCGTTTCAGGGCTGGGGAGTTTCCTTGTTCGAGAAGTTGTCTCCCGATGAACTGGAATGGTGCTTCAAGCTGTTTCCCCGTGACATGGTGAAAGGGGCCGATACTTGGATAGCTCAAAACCAGTATTACTCAACCCGTCTTTTCGATGGGAGACCAACCTATCACTGGGACAGAACGGGCGCAAGACATCTTTCATGGCATGAGATCAGGAAGGACAATGGTGCCAGCACCAATTTCTGGTATCACATGAATTACTGGCGAAACAAGATATTCGCGTTTTCAACAGAGTTGGAACCTGTTATACTGCTAGAACCAGAGTGATGAAGGAGACCAGCCATGCCGAGAAATAATCCATGGGGCTACTCTGCCGGTATGCCCAGCGACGAATTCAACCGTAAACGCCGCGCGCGACAGACCGCACCGCTTGGGCGACCATCGCAGGGGTTGCCGCAGTTCGCTGCACCTGTGGCCGAGCCGGGAGCGGCACCAGGCGCAGCGGCACCAGGCGCAGCCGCGCCGGCCGCTGGCATGGGGATGCAGGCGGCGCAGCCGATCCAAGCCCCGCAGGCCCCCAACACCAGCGGAGCCCCGCAGCCGTGGCGGCCGACGGTGCAGAAAGGGTATATCGCCCCGCCGCCGGGAAGCGTACCGCCCGATGTTGGTGGGGACAGGTTGCCTACCGGAGGGTTGTGGCCGGGAGATCCGGCATCCACGGCGATCCCCGGACAATTCGCCGCAACGGGAAGCAATCCTATGCTGACGCGGCAGCAGCAGGAACAAGCCCAGCTGGTGGACCAGGCCCAGCCCCAGGCCGCTCCGACTCCGCTTTACGAGGAAATACGGGGTTACTCTCGGCCGGTCAATATTTTGACGAAAGAAGAGCAAAGCATGTTGCGGAGCGCGCAACTGGATTTCGGCAATTCCGTCGTCAAAGCTTCCCAAAACGGCATACTGTCCGAAACTGCAAGTTATGACCAGTACGAACAGGCTTTTCGGGGATTGATGGAAGGGTACACACCATTCTTCACATCGTTCAACGGGAAACAGATGTTTGAACTGTTCGAGAAGCACATGCCCGAAGACGTGCATCAGGAGTATTTGCAGTCAAAGGCGACGCGGGCATTGGAACGTCAGGCAGAGCAGGCGAACCAGGCCGCCGGCGACGATCGGTTCATGGTCGGCGCGACCGAACAGGGGACTATGGGGTTGATTGAGCGTCCGGAATGGAAGGCGCAGGAGCAGGAGAAGGCTGATGCCCAAGCCGAAGCCACTCGTCAGGCCAACGCGGTCAGGGGAATGCGGGAGAAAGCTGCTTCCACCGGGGACGCCGAAGGCATGGCAAACGCCGACCGGCTTGAACAGTTTTACCAGACCGGGCAGATGCCGGATCCATTACCGGAAGTGGAAGTTGCCAGCACGCTTGGGAAAATGTCGCCAACCGAACGAAAGGTTTTCCTGGAGCAAAGGACAGCATACGGGAATAGGATGATTGAGGACTTGGCAAAGGCATCTCCTGAAGTCAGAGAGAGTATTGTTGATGTTGTTGGCGAACAAGTGTTGAACGATCAGTACGGCTACAGACCCGACAAGGGCCATACCGTTTACTGGGTAGGCGAACTGGGGCAAAGCAGGGACTTTTACGAAAAATATAAAGACCCGACCGAAAGGGACGCGATTGTAGACATGGCATCTAAGCACGCAAAGAACCTGCTTGAAGGTGATGCTGTACAAGTCGCAATGGCCGGCATGGACCTTAAGTGGCTGGTAGATCAGTACCCCGAATTGAAATTCCTTCCAAGAATAAAAATGGCGTTAGAGCTCTACAACAATCGGACCAAACGTCAGCCTTCCCTCGACACCGGCAAGGAAACCGGCAAGGAAACCGGCAAGGAAACCGGCAAGGAAACCGGCAAGAAAACCAGCGAATGAACCAATACGACGAAGAGCTTTTGACGGCGCTACGCGAAGCAAAGCGGGTTGACCAGGGCTTGCTTTACCCGCAGAAACCAGACGAACCACCGAGGTTTATTGGACCGCCCGATCCTCACACGATATCTACGCAGGAAATTCCCGGATCGCCGGTGGTTGCCCCGGCGCCCGCGCCGGTGATGGCCGCCCCGTCTGTGCCGGTTACGCCGGAGATACGTTCCCGGTGGGGCCAGATCGAGCAGGCGGCGCAGCAACACCCGGTCCCGACGCAGTTGACAGGGAAACAGTTCGCGGAAGGCGTGGCGGAAAAGGCGCACTCTAAACTGGGGTATGCCCCTGAAGCAGCATTGTCGTTCGTGGCGCAGGCGGTCGATTTCATCCCGTCCAAGGTTGGCGCACTGCGAGAGAACGCCGAAAAGATTCTGACGCCCATTATGGGAGAACAGAAGGCGCAACTTCTCTTGGGCGCGTTGTCTCCGTTCCCCGGCACGGCAGGACGCGGAACACCAGCTATTATTGACGACTTTATTGACGCTACCGGACAATTCAGGGCTGAAACCCGCCAGCAATTCATGGATGCAGCGTTGAAAATGGGCGGTAAACCTGGAAGAGTAATAGCCGAAGTGCAGGACGGATTGCAGGAAACGCTCCTGAACCTGAAGATGTTTCAGATCGGAAATCTGCCGTATGGTCAGGGCACTTCAGGGGGAAACTGGATCCAAACCAAGAACCGGCTGGTTCAGGCGTTCGCGCGCGCAGAGCTGATGACTGCTACCAGTCGCCATGAAACGCTTGGTGACGCAGCTTTCAGCTTCGGATTGTCGGCAGCGTACCAAGCAACCCCAGCGTGGAGCGGATGGGCAAAAACAACCGTCGGAGCGGTATCTCGTGACATCCTTGCCAACTTCGCGATAAGCGCAACCCAGGTTGCCAAGGTTCTCCGTGAATCGGACAAGATTGCTGAATCTGAAGGACGCCCCGATCTGGCGAGCATGTACAAACTGATCGGTCTGGTGCAGATGTTCGGATCGGACATAGTTTTTGGAGCCATGACAAGATCCTTTGGAGGCAAAGGCGGACCGCCCGAGATTCGACAGGTGTTGGACCAGGCCAAGATTCAGGGAGAATCGGTAGAACGACAGGCAATGGCTGACGAGGTTTCCCGCCAGGAATCGGCGGCCGCGCCGCCCCCGCAGGCCCCGCCGGCCGCGCCGCCACCTCGCACGCCACTACTGCCCGCCCCCGGCACTGTCCCGCCGCCCAAACCGCCCCCTGAAGCCCCGCGCGCGGCGGACGTGTCACTGGTCAGGCAGCCGCTCGTTGTCGAGCCTGCGGTGGCGCCAGCAGCGTCAGCAGCGCCAGCAGCCGCGGAACCGGCCCCGGCTGCCCCGGTCACTGCCGTCCCGGCGCCCAAGATCGCCCCGGCGCCATCTCCAGAGGCCAAGCCGGTCCCCGCCGCCCCCGCTGCCCCCGAGGCACGGACCGAGGAGACACCACCGGCCAAGCCAGCATCCCCGGCGCCCAAGCCGCGCCGCCGCGCCGCTGATATCAACTGGCAGGACAGGAAGCAAGGACCAGGCGGAGACAAGCCGCCCCATTCCCGCGAACTGTCCGACCTGCATCCCGGCAAAATGCCGCTCATGGACTTCATCGAGCAGCAAGGCAAAATGATGAGCCGTGCCGCATGGTTCGCGCAACGTGGCACGGAAGCCAAGAGCAACGAATGGGATGGCGTTATCACCAAAAAGCAGGATCCCGGTTCTTTCATGTGGAACAAAACCATGTATGCTGGTAAGGGTAGAAGAGGATCGTCCCCCCTCGAAATGGCTACCCGGATGCAGAAGGAAGGTCTTATCCCGAACGATGTTCCCGACAATCAGTTGGCGGAAACCATGTGGAATATGTTGCGTCAGGAGATTGGGTCTCGCGCAGAATTCAGTCAGCAATGGAAAAACGGGGAGTATGTTTCCCCAGAAGCCAAAGAAGATCGGTTCATTCAAGACCAAGCTGAATTCGCGGCGTCACCTGAAGGACGTATTTACGAGATCAAGAAATCGGATACGCCTTCGATGCGGAAGCCTGTAACGGCAGAAGACATGCCTGATGGTGCCTTGGTACGTATTGATGGTGAATGGTACAAAGTTAAGGCCGGTAAGATAGACGGCGAAAAATCGGTTGACCTTGTTGATGGAGAACGGATAGAAGGCATTTCAAAGGCCGATCCATTTGGTATGAAAGACATCGAAATCGCTGGTGGCCGCAACGGAGTTGTCAAACCTAGCACTCCAGAGTGGGATGCCGCAAAGAAAGAATTTGACCGGCAAGAACAGGCGAAACCGACCATTCCCGATGCCGACGATGACCGTCCCGCCCTGGAACTCAAGGGTCAGACCCCTGAAGAAAGACGTGCAGCAGCCGAGGCCAAGGCCGCAGCCGCTAAAGCCGCCGCCGCCAAGGATGCCAAGGAAGCAAGTGACGCAGCCAAGAAGCTGGCCGGAGCCGAAGCAGTACGCGACGAATTGGAGCAACCAAATCTTCTGGAAGTGCCAGGAGAGACCGGGAAACTGTTCGCCGGTCCCAGCGCCCAGGCGCGCGCGGAGGCCGACGCACGGCAGGATCGTCAACCGAAAGATATCCGTCGTGACGCCGAAGCACGTTCCAAAGGTGGATTCGCAAGCACGCTGTCCTACGAAGGATTAGCCAAGGTCGGCAGACGCATCAGGAGTGAAGTGTCAATGACCAAGGGTATTCCGAAGAACCTATACAGGCACTATGAAACCATGCTGGATCACAGAGAAGCAGGGAAGTTATGGGCCGCAGCAGAGGAAAAGAATATCCAACAGGCACGCAATCAGATTGTAAACGATATGGTTAAGAAAGGCGAGAACGCCGAGACCGTTCGTAATCAAGTCTGGTCCGATCTTGACAAGGTGTTCAGAGGCAAGTTGTCTCGCGACGACTTCGCCAAAGGCTGGGAATTGAAGCCCGACAACAAGATTTTACAGGCACTTGAAGAAATCCAAGTAATGAAAGAGTTGCGACAGTCGGCACTTGCTGATCGACGGCACATGTCGGAGGGGTTGCAGCGTCAAATACTTGAGGACACGTACTACCAGTCAAGGGTGTATGAACGGTTCTTGCTGGGTGACAAATACGAACCAAAACCACTCGACCGCCAGCTTGCCGTTACTGAAGTCAAGGCCGGTTTGATGGATGTAATCGACGAATTTGCGCTAAAAGCAACCGAAGTCAAAGGCAAGAAAATAAATTTCAACATCATTGACTACATGCAAAGCGGCGACCAAAACATGCTGATGGCCTTGTCGCCAACCCGTCGGGCGGCCGTCGAATCTTTGCGAGTTCAGTTTCAAGAGATTGAGTCTATGATACACAGCATGGCTCTGGAAGATCGTACCGTTAACGGTAAAAAGGAAACAAATATCGCCATCGAAAAGAACGTTGACGCCATTTCTCGCATAGCTGACGGTTACATTGATTACTACCTTGGACGCGAAGCCCGTAGCATCGGAGCGCGTGGTGGTATGCCTATCGCCAATTTGCAAAAAAGGTTTCTTGACGGAGCGTTCAAGGCTTTGTACGGCGAAATCACTGACCCGGCCATTCGTATGCGTATGACAACGGAAATTCAATCCGAGATGATGAACCAAATGATTTTCATCGAACGGATGTTTATGGAAGGTGAAAATCAGATATGGGCGCGACACGGGGACAGTAAATTCGGAATCCGGTTGCCAGATTCACCAACTGACAAAATGCGTTACGGTGATCTTGCAGGAAGGTATATCACCAAGGAATTCAACGATTTGTTGAACGGCAACGGACCAAAATTTGCTTCTGGTGCCATAGGTGCTATCCAAAAAACATGGATGCGCACACTTGCATGGCAGAGAGGCGCAAAACTAATCCAGCCACGTGCTCCGATCAGGAATTTCGTAACCAATATCACAGGGTACGCACTAGGAAGTGGAGATATTTTTCTCAAGGGATGGAACAAGTACCACACGGAAGGTCTCAAAATCGCAGCAAGGTACATGCGCGGCGACACTGAAGCAATCCGTGACATGGCGTCATTTGCGGAAATGGGCATTTTTAGAGCTTCGGCGTCCACGTTCACAGCCGATCTACGTGCCGCCATAGGGACAGATAAGGACGGTCCACTCGACAGATGGATGGGGAAGCAAATGAATCGGTATTCACTGATTGATTTCCCGACAAAGTACGCTTCATTCATGGTCAGGACACAAGCCAAAGGCAGAGACAAGATGACCGCCCCTGAAGCTGTTGAACACATCCGGAGTATGTACCAGAACCGCGATTTAGTTCCTGAAGTGATACGGCATTACAGCCTTATCGGTGGACGCGATTATTCCGGGTTCACGTTTGACAGTGTTCGGATCATTACCGAACAGATGCAATTTGCCACCAAGAGAATGAAGATTGGCGACCCTAAGCCGTTGTTCGGGGTAATGATGTCTCGCGTCTTACACATTGCAGCATCCATAGGCAAAGGGGCTGCATGGTTGACTCCAATCGTTGCTGCTGTTCACAAGGCAATTCGACGCGAAACCGAAAACGAGGTCGATGCGCTTGACGATGAACAAAAACTTGCTTTCCGTAAATTCATGGCGCATTACGACAAGTATATGCCTTGTGGATTGTGGATGGAAACCGACAAAACTGGAAAACAAGTGCTTTACTATCAGGTATGGGGCAACAACACTGCGTTCCCGTCTGATGACTGGTTCTCTGGGGCCATGCAAACAAAATCCGAAGGCGGCAATTTTACTGAAGCATTATGGCATAACCTGAAGCAACAGGTTGCGCCAGGGATGACGGCTGAAACCATTATGAAGGCGCTAACAGGGAAAGACCTGCAAGGCCGGTCAGCCAACCAGACAGGCAAAGGTTTGATCGATGCAAGCCAGCCAAGCGAAGATTACCGTAGAAACCAAATCGCTATTGAGGTCGGGTTTCAACTCATGAACGATATGTTGCCCGGTGGGATATCAACGCCCTTGCGGCGTTTACACCAGATGGAGCAAAAAGAAACAGCAGGTCAAAGCTCCGATGCCGGGTATTTTTCTCGGTCTGTGACCAAAAACGATGTTCTTTTCGGAGCGTTGAGACTTGTCCGTACATACAGAGTGGAGCGAGGCGATTTCAACAACATGGTCAAAAGAGCATTGAGAGCCCCGATAAACAACGTCTTAAACATAAATCGCGATATACAGGAAGAAACTGACGCCAGAATAAGACTTGGTGGGGCAACGCCTGCACAGGTATCTCAAGCCCAAAAGGCAGAGATGGCAAGAGTCAAATACTTTTCTGATATACGATCGATACTCAATCAAGCAGAAAAGGTTATGCCGGGATGGATGTCTCAACAGGACAGGATAACTCAATTACAGGCTGCTGGACTCGACAAGATTGATATCGTTTCCGCATTGAACGAGGTAGAGTTGCCACGGTCTCCTAAACCTTACAAAAGTCAATGGCATTGGCGTCAGCTTGATTAGCCCCCCGCCGCCGAGTATCGGCACCGCAACCAACCGCCACAAGACGCCGTAAGCCGTGTTAAATGGCCGTAGGGCTTGCGATCCCCTCTTGGCTGGCTCCTGGTTGCCCGCTTAGGTGGCCTGCGTACCTTGTAGCGTGTCTGGCGCGGTCATTCGTTGATATCATCGGTTGTGTGTCCTAAAGTACGCACCACTGCGCGGTCGTCCCAGGCATCCCGCGCTTAGCACTTGACGCCGATGGCTATGCACCTGTCAAACTTTCCGCACCCAACGCACGGGTTACGGTTAGTGTCTTCCGGTTGCTTGGCGATCGGGCATTCATAGTCACCTGTGTAGCGGGGATACCAGTTCATTGTGTGCCCCCAAAAGAAAAGCCCCGCGCCGTGTGCGATGAACGGATGCCCGGGGGCAATGGTTCCACGGCGG
>Ga0222703_1000463_pt1 | contig 9651 bp, 13 predicted proteins | sample AntAcemetage1506_FD_179827 | JGI IMG/M metagenome (GOLD analysis project Ga0222703, IMG submission 179827) | Saline water microbial communities from Ace Lake, Antarctica - #1506 | ecosystem: Environmental > Aquatic > Non-marine Saline and Alkaline > Saline | place: Antarctica: Ace Lake...
TTTTTTGTTAACCCTACGGGCTCGAACCAAGCTGACCGTCCCAATCCTTTATCAATTCTAAATGCTAGGTAATCTTTTGCATCAGAGAGACGGAGAGGACGTGCTAAAAGTTTTACAAGTTTATTATGTCTTTTTATAACTACATAATATGTAGGGACTTTCTTACTTAATTTTTTTTGTGTAAAATGTTTTGGTACGAATGGTCTAATTGGAGGTTTAGGTTTTGGTTTAGGACTAGGTTTTATTGCTGGTCTAGGTTTTATTCGTGGTCGTGGTGTTGTTTTACCAGATATCTTCCTTACTGTTCTTGGAGTTGGTCTTGGGGTTGTTCTTACTTTTGTTTTTGGTCTAGGTATTGCTCTTCCAGTTATTTTACTTATTGGTCTTGGGGTTGTTCTTAATTTAGATTTACCAACAATTCTTTTACTAACAACTCTCTTAGCTGGAAGTCTTAAAGAACGAAATAAAACCCTCAGAGATTTACCCTCTAATCTTAATACTGGAATACTTGCATCTGTTCTCCTAGCTATTCTTTTGTCAATCCTTATTAATAATTTTCTATTACTTGGAGTTTCAACTTTTACTTTTCTCCCAAATGTTTTAGATAAAAACTTCTCTAGTTTTGATAACTGGATATTAGTTAATTTACCGAGTTTTGCTAAACTTATTTGTTTACGAATTTTAGGAGAAACTTTTAAAACTTTAGCCGTTACAAATGTTACTTTCTTTCCTTTTATATAAGTGATTCCTACTTGTTTTATTCTTTTTATATATTCTCCACCACCAAGTGTAACTTCTAATTCTTCACCCCCTTGATAGATTGTACTACCGATTGGTTTAAATTTACCAGACCCAGTTTCCATTTGCCACCTTATTAATCTGTTTGTTTCGCTTACCGTCAATGTTTTGTCTGCTTTTAATTTATTTTCTATATCCTTTAATGATTTTGGGAATTTAGCAACTTTTGCATTTTCAAAAATTAGAACTTGTGGTTTACCAGCTTTCCCCCATAATCTAAAATTACCTCTAAGAATATCCATCATAGTTGCTGATTTTTCTGCTTTTACCCCAAGTCTTGATATTCTTAATCCTGAAGCTGGATCTAAATAAAGACTTCTTTCTAATAATGTAATATTTGATGCTATATTTTTTTGTAACCACAAATTAATATTTGCAAATTCCCTAACTGTTAATTTTTTTCCATTATCAAATTTATCTAATATTTTTTTTATTTTTAACGGGAAAGATTTTTCTCCTTTTGGGAATTTTTTTTCTAAACCTGTTAAATTGAAGGGTTTTCTAATAATTCTTTTTCTTCTAATCCAACTAGTTAATTGGTTTGCAGATGCATTAACTGCTGTAACCTCTTGTCCTGCTAATTTTACTGATTCACTTAATGGAGTTGAACCAGTAGCGACAGTTTGTTCTTTTAAAATTATTCCTGGGTCTTTTGTAAATTTCTTAAATTGTCCTGGTTTTCTACCTTTCAAAAAATCAGCGACAGAAGAAAATGGTCTTATTATAGATGGTTTTTTAACTCTCTTTTTTAAATATCTTTCTTTACCACCAACTTTAAATATTTCTGCTGGAGCTTTCCTAATAATAATTTCTCCATTCTTTAAATTTTTAAAAGATGGATTCAATAATTTTGATAGAGGTGCCCTAACTTTTCCAACTATTTCAAATCCTTTGCCTATTCCTCTCAATATAAATAATTCTCCAACAATCATTCCAACAGCTAATCCAGGTTCTACAATCAAAAGTTTACCAAACACTTTTCCTTTTTCCCATACTGCTTTAGATACTGTTTTTGTTACTGCTTTAGATACTGTGTAACCTTTCTTTATAACATTTTTAGGGTCAGTAACTAATTTTTTTAATGCGTATGGTGTTCCTTTTATAACTATTGGTAGTCCTACCGTAACACCAGTAACAGCCATAGAGCCGATTGCTGGGATACTTCCAGCAAACTTAAATAAATGTCCAACTAATCCTAAAGTAAACATAGTAACTTGTCTTTTAGTCCAATTACCAGGAAGTAAAGCGACTTTACTTATTTTAGCTATTAATTTGTCTTTTTCACCTGTAATTTCTTTAGATATTCTATTTTTTTCTGCATTTGTTTTTGCTCTTTTCATTTCATTTATTTTTATATTTATATTGTTGGAAGCTATTGTACATGAATTAAAAAAAGTGTTTGATAATTTCTCTACTTTTTTGTTAAAATCACTACTATATAAAAATCTAGCCAAAGTTACTTCGTCTATTTTTTTTATTTTATATTTAGCGAAATAGTTTTTTAATACAGGGTCTATTTTTTTAAAAATAATTGGAGACAGAATTTTAATATTTCTACTTAACTTACTTGGAATAATTGTCTGTGCTGTTTTTTCTGCTTCTTTTTTAAAATCAAAACTAGGAATTACCTTAGAAATTTTTGCGTTATAATAATCAATCCCTTTATCTGTATAAGGAATACTCATGTTTAAAGCTTTACTTCTTATTCCCATTATCCTCATAGTATTTGTATCATAAATTAATGTATCTCCTTTGTAAAGTTGTGATTTTATTCTCTGAAGGTCTGCTAAAGTATTTTTTTGTACACCCTCTATAAGTTGTCCAGTTAATCTAACTCGTCTACTACCACTAGGCCTTTCGTATGTAGAGGTTTTTATTTCTTTAGTTTCTAAATTTCTAACCGTAAATATTCTTTCTCCAGTTCTTCTATTAATTATTGTTTCATGTTGGACTTTTTCCCCCTTTTCATTAACTAAATCTTTAACTGTTCGTTGAGCATTTTGTTGAATTAATCTATTTTTTAAATCTGATATTCTTTTTCGTTCAACTGCCTCTTTTCGTTTTTCTATTATTTCTCTTGCTATTCTCGTTTTTTCTGCAAATGTTTTTGCTTCTGCTATTCTTCTTTCTTCTGCAGCTTTTTTTTTCGCTGCTTCTATTTTTGCTTGTTCGGTTTTTTGAGCTTCAAACTTTTTTATAGCTTCTTGTGCTAATGCATATTTTCTTGAGTCTGCTGCAGCACCAGTTCCACCACCTCTACTTATTTTTTTTATTCCTCCTGCGGCTTCTTCTTTTGATATTTCTCCTCTCTTCCATTTTTCGATTAAAGCACTTTGTTGGTCTTGTTGTGCTTTAGCTCGTTCAGATGCTGTAGATGTCCCTTTACTAGATACTTGCTTTTTTGCAATATAAGCTCTTCCAGCAGCCCTCATTTTTTTCACTGCATCACTTACCATTTACAACCTCCGACATAATTTTTCATTTCTTCTTTAGAAATAATTTCAGCTCGATAATCTTTAAATTTTTCGTTCCATTCATTTCTTTGACAATCTATTTTTACTGGTGATTTTTCAGATTCTTCCCAGTTTATTTTACTTCCATCTTGATAAGTTGGTTTTGAATAAATAATAGTGGCAGAAACAAACCCAACTAACAATAACCCTAAAAATCCGATAACCATTAACTTATTCATACGAAATTTAAGAATTACAACTTTATATATTTAACTATTTATGCTTCTCTATTCTCAGTTTTAATACGTTCCATTAATTCATCATTATCCATAAATTCATCGTCTCCACCATAGAATAATAATTTATTTTTAGTCATAATTCTTTGTAAGTGGACATAAGTTTTATCTAAATATTCACTCATTTGTTTAAACAATGGTGTTAGTTCTGGAGCTCTATTCAATTTATCAGAATATTCAATTATTAATTCAGAAGCTCTATTCTCATAATTATCCTCTAAAATAGAAAGTTGTTTAGATAAATCCTCTATCAAATCAATTTCACATTTTCTTCCATTTAATCGAACAGTTGGTTCTACTTCTGTTAGTAATGCTTGTTGATATATTATTCTTTCTTTCAACGCATTAAATCTTTTCATAACTCGAACCCTTGGAGACAATAAAGATGCTTCGTTGTCGCTAATAGCTCCTAATCTTGATCTTAGTTTGGCATCTTTATGCGAAATCATTAATGGATGTAATATTTCTTCTGCAAATTTCTTTGCGGAATTAAAAGTTTTAATATCTGTTCTATCCATTTTCAATTATTACATTAGAAAAATCTTTAATTTGAAATTTATCCCATGCTTCCTGATTACATACACATTTTATTTTTCCATCTGTAAAAACTCCTGTTTCAATTATTTGGTTTTGTTTATCAAAATTTTGATATGTTAGAATAGAAACTATAATTAACATTATTAAAATTAATACACCTATTATCATTCTATAACGAGCTAATGAAACTTCAATTTTATTGAAAATTTTATCCATTTTCTATTAACTCCTTTATCTCTCCAAGTCTATAAAATATTGCTTTAAGTGGATTTTCTTTAAATAATTCTTCTTCAGAATCATCTTCTAAATCATCTAAATCATCTTCATCATCTAAAACTTCTTCAGAATCGTCTATTTCTTCATTTTCGAAATCTTGTATATTTTCTTCCATATTAATTACCTCCATCATAATTTTGTTCAGATTTTCTTTTTGCCCAATTAGATAAATCTTGACCAGTATTTTTCTTTCCAATTGATTGAACATCTGTAAATGATTCACTAAGTGATAACAGAAATTCTCTACGAAATGATCTCCATCTATCAGCTGTAATTTTAAATATATTTTCTTCCATTTTAATTCTTCATATCTTCCATTTTAAATCTATCTTCTTTTTGCATATCTAATTCACCAGATAATTTAATATCTCCATGACTTCTTTTATTTTCCATACCAGCAATACTTCTTGAATAAACAGACCTTATACGTGCCATCATCATTGTGAATAAAGTTGGAGCTTTTCTTTGTTTCTCTTCAGTATCCATTCCTAATTTATATAAATTATTAACAAGATAGCTCCATAAAAATTTTCTAATTATTTCATTTTGTTGTAAAAATTCGTCTCGTGTCATAACCCCTAATTTGATATCAGAACTTAAATGTGCTTTTAATTCCAACAATAAATCATCTGCACCAGAATCAGAAAGATAATGTCCTTCAACTTTTTTAGTAGTTATTATTTCTCTTCCGTTTGCATCAACTTCTTTATAATATCTTAATCCTCTAATCTCCATCTCTAAATCTCTAAAATCAGAACTTAAAATTAAACTGAAATAATTATTTTTAGAATCTCTTTCTTCAACATAAGGAAGACTACGAATTTTCTTTTCTTTCTTATTAAGGATATTTTTCTTCCTATTAAATGGGTTACTACTATTAAGTAATTCTCTTTCTTTCTCTAATTCGTCTGCATATTTATTTACCATCTTTTTCTATTTTTGTTAAATTATTTTGTATTTTTTTTAGATGGGAAGTTTTTTCTTTAAATTCTTCATAATTTTCATAATCTACTAATCCTGTTGGTAAAATAATATTCCCTTCATTAAATTCGTTTTCTATCGTTTGTGTCTGTATATTTATTTTTGCTCTTCCAGATACTTTATCTCTTAATTTTTTAAAAAACATATTATGACTCCTTTATAACATCTAATTCTCTCTTGAGATTATTTGTGCCCATTATTTGTTTAAGATTTTCAGTTACCAACAACATTGCATTAGATTGTTCAACTTGATTCACTTGGTATTCTTGTAAGTTCTCAAATAATGCTAACTCTGATTCTGAAATTTGGGCATTTATTGTTTTAGCTTCCATATAATATTTACCACCAATAATAAATATAACTAATATAATAATAGCAATAAGTGCAGTAGCAGCTGCTTTAACCATTCCAAGCATATCATTTCTTCTATCTAATTGATTTAATTTTGAATGATCCCTATTAACTTCTTCCATAGCATAATCAATACCTGGATATCTTATACCAACTTTTAGTTCTTTTCTTTGTTCATTTATCCCAGAAATCCCTGTAATAATAAATATTCTATTATCAGACGTAACGACTAAATCATAAACTCCAGGTTTAGTATAAAAATTTAACAATGGAAATAATTTCTTTCCTAATATTGCTTTTTCAAGATACATTAATCTTAATCCATTACTTAATGTTACTCTTTTTGCTCTAATAATAACTGGATCTAAATATAAAGTTTCATGTTGATTATTTTCTTGATAAACTCTAAATGTTAAGTTCCATTTATCTTTATTTTTAAAAAATGTTGCAACAAAATAAATTATAGTCCCAATAATACCTAATCCTAAAATCACTAAAATTACCCATAAGTAACTACTTAATGAAGAAATACCACCACCGAGTGTGCTAGTTATTGTGCCTACAGGGTCTGCCATTATTCTTTCTTAATATTCCCTTTTAGTTTTTTTACAATTTCTTTATCCTCTGCTTTTTCCCAAACATTGCCACACGTATTACATATATAATTGTTTAGTTTAATTCTAAATCTTACATTAGTCTTATGACATTTATCACATCTTAATTCCTCTTGCATAATAATTAAAGAATGTTATAGTATTTAAATGTTTTTATTTATTTATTTATTTAAGAAAAAAAAGAAAGGGCATAATGCCCTAGAATAAAAAATGTTGGGGGGAGAACCCCCCAACAAACAACTTTTTGTAATTAATTCTTTTCAGAATTAGCTACCTGCAAAAGTCTGGATACCATCTTCCTTTGAGAACAAAGGTTTGATATAACTAATTAACCATACTATAGCTATAATTACACCAATAACTGCTAGGAATCCAAGTAATGCTGTTACGAACAATCCGAATTGTACTCCAATCCAAGTCGTATTAATCAAAATTAAATTACTAAATACAGTCTGTCCTAGTAATGTACCAACAATTAATGCTGATATTAGAACTAACATTATAACTCCCATTACGAGAACTACACTTTCAACTACTCTTTTGCTCATAGTTTCATTTTCCATTTTTATAAATAAAAATGTTGGGGGGAGAACCCCCCAACAAACAACTTTTTGTAATTAATTCTTTTCAGAATTAGCTACCTGCAAAAGTCTGGATACCATCTTCCTTTGAGAACAAAGGTTTGATATAACTAATTAACCATACTATAGCTATAATTACACCAATAACTGCTAGGAATCCAAGTAATGCTGTTACGAACAATCCGAATTGTACTCCAATCCAAGTCGTATTAATCAAAGTTAAATTACTAAATACAGTCTGTCCTAGTAATGTACCAACAATTAATGCAGAGACAAGAATAAGGATAATAACTGCCATTACTAAAGTAACAGCTTTCATTATTGTTTTACCATCCATTTTAAATCACCTCCTTTCTAATAATATAAAATTTCATTAAAATAAAACTATAACAGAATATTTAAAGAGTTGAATAACTAAGGTTACTTAAGGTTACTTATAAAAGATTGTCATAATAAATGAGACAACTGTAATTCCTATAAATGTTAAAACATGATATGGAGTAACCCACCCAGCTAAAGAAAACATAAAAGATATGACTGTCGTCGAAAATGCGGCAGCTAACAATGAATTAAAAAATCTAGTTCTTCCAATAAATGCAGCAAAAGCATAATAAGATCCTATAGACAGTATTGCAAATATGCCAAAAAGAATTACAAAGAATGGATTGATAATTAGTATAGAATCTCTTACTGGATAAAATATTTGGTTTATCCCAGATTGATTTGGATAGTCTAAATAAGTATTATACATGTCCATTTTAATAACCAGTCCTTATGAATTTAATGAAATAGTATGTTGATACGAAACCTATTACTGTTATTATTAATGTACTTAGAACTGCCCTATAAACACCACCAAATAATAATGCTCCTAATATTCCAATACTTGCCCAAACTACAGTTATTAAATCTTGTAAGTTAATCGCTATAGCATTTCCACTTTGGTCTGCTCCACTAATAGATACTTCTGGGTTATAACTAGCAGATAAATTAGAATTGATATTTGCTGTTTCTATAAGTTGTCCACTAGTATAAACACTTGTAAGGTTCAAATTATATTCTTCTATTTCAGGATAATCATCAAAAATTTCTCCACGCCCTTCGTTATTAACTAATAGAACATAAGAACTTATTAATGCCATTATCAAAAGTCCAATTAATAAACTATTTATTGTAAATGAAGTAATATTATTTTCTGCCATTTATGTTTCATCCTTCTTATTTAATTTTATTAATATGATTATACCAGCAACTATCAACCAAGAGAAAGAACCAAGAACTAGTCCTATGCTTGTTCCTTTAAGCAAAAATAAAAATCCAAGTAAAACCACTGAAAAGACAGATGTAATAACCATTATAATTGGAGATGATACCATCATTGTTATAGTTAATATTAAAAATAAAGCACCAATTCCATAATTATTTAAATTAAAATAATCTCCTAAATCCTCTTGAATATAAATTTTATTTCCAATTTGTAACTCTCCATCAACTCTAATTTCAATAAAAACATTTGAATCTCCTATCGTCGCATTAGGATGACAAATAAAAGAACCAGCAGAAGAAGTTAATGTACTATTACATAATGTTTTATTATCGGTGAAGGGACTTATTTGATACATATAAACATTAACTTGTCTTGTTTCTCCAGAGGGAATAACATAATCAACTACAATATCAGTGTCATTAAAAGAAATATCAAAAGAAACATCATTTATTGTATTATAATCTTCAAATGGACTAGGGCTACCCTGTCCATTAAGTGTTAGCGAACACAAACCAGATAATTCACTTTCACATACTATTGCTGGATTATCAAATACATTTAATATTTCTCCATCTAAAGTTGCTATTATTTTATATTTATAATTGTTTAAATCAAAATGTCCAATAGCAGAACCCTCACTAGAAGTTATTGGAATTTCAACAGTTCTAAATATTCCTTCACTTATATATTTTCTTTCAATTTGTAATAAAACATTTTCTCTAGATACATAATTGTCATCTCTATAATACATTGTAAATTCCGTAGATTCATTTACATTTAAATTAAATAAATCAATAGATTGTGGAAAATTTAATACACTTGCTTTTTGAATATGATAAAATTCTGGAACATATAAAAAAGTTGAAGTATTGGTTGGGTCTACAAAATATCTTAATTCTAAATCATAATAATATCCAGTACCAGTTAAATTAACATTTGAACATATTCTCATATTACTCATGTTATAAAAATTACTAACTGCATTAGTTAAAGCAGTTGATTTATCATTATTAAATAATTCTAAATTTGCTTCTATTGTTCCATATAAAAGTTCTAATATTTTCTCATCATATAAAGATATATTAAAAACTTCATTTGTATATGAATCGCAGTTATCTATTAATAAAACAAATATTGATTGGTTATATGACTTTGTTATATATGACCCAGAATCTGTTGTTATATTAAAGTAAAATGGATTATTAGTATCTACTGCTACATCTGGTATTTGAATTGAGTTTGATATTTTATATAATCCAGAACCTAAAGATAATATTGAACTGTCATATATATTCCCATCGTAATATAATTTAGATGATGAGATAGATTCTGATGCTTGAACATATAAAATAAAATCTTCTAAAGATAAATCTAAAACTTCTTCATTGTAAGTTAAGCTAATTTCTAATATTTTATAATCCCATTCTATGTATTCTGAATTTAAATTTCCTAAAGTATCATTGGCATAAATAGTCATATCTAAATTATCTTCTTCTA
>Ga0222703_1000464_pt1 | contig 9620 bp, 10 predicted proteins | sample AntAcemetage1506_FD_179827 | JGI IMG/M metagenome (GOLD analysis project Ga0222703, IMG submission 179827) | Saline water microbial communities from Ace Lake, Antarctica - #1506 | ecosystem: Environmental > Aquatic > Non-marine Saline and Alkaline > Saline | place: Antarctica: Ace Lake...
CTCTTTTTTGTTAAGGTTGACATATTATATATTTTCTATTTCTATTCCTTTACCGTAATATTCTGGACCTTCTGTTTCTGGATTAGCAAAAGTATTTGCTTGCTGGCCATTCAAAGTCACATTCATATCACTAACTCTGTTAGAAGCTGTGGAGAAAACTTGTGTCTTTTTAGTTGATACTTTTGGAACTGGTTTCTTCTTACTAAGCTTGACTTTGAACTTAAAAGTAAGCGGATAACTTTCTTTTATAAAGTCATAGACTTTATCCTCTACCAAAACAACTTTTTCATTTGGGAAGATATAGTCTGTTCCCTCGTAGGAAACGACCATCTCTTTTGGTTCTATGTTCTTAATAGCTATCATAATAGTGTTGTACTTGTTGATGTAGAAGTAGAGCTTGAGCTTGTTGATGATGTAGATGTAGAAGTAGAACTAGTTGAAGTTGAGGAAGTAGATGTACTAGAACTTGTACTTGTACTGGTTGAAGTAGAAGTGGAGGTCATGGCTGCGTATTTCCAGGAGGAGTTCACATAAACATACAACCTACCAGTTGATGTGTCGAAGTATGTCCTGCCTTCATAGAGGTCATCCCCCGTTGGTGCGGATGTTTGTGTATCGACTTGAATGGACTGTGAGCGAAGCTCTGTAAAGTTTGTTGACATATTTTTATTTTAGACTTACATATAACCAGCCTCGGTGGTCTCTAAGACCAATGGCTTCGGAACCAGCAGTGTTGTCTACAAAAATTTCTCCAGAGGTTGGAGTAGGGGAAGTTGGAGCTGCAGCCTGCACTCTAACCTTCTTGGTCTTTCCTGTGTGTATTTCTAAATGTGTAGGGTTTGCCATATTTTAATTATTAAGTTGTTGATGTAGATGAACTTGAGCTACTAGTACTTGAGGTTGAAGTCGAGGAGCTTGAGCTACTTGTACTTGAAGTTGAGCTAGATGAGCTTGAGCTACTAGTACTTGAAGTTGAACTAGATGAACTTGAGCTACTAGTACTTGAAGTTGAAGTTGAGGAAGTTGAACTAGATGAGCTAGTACTTGAAGTAGAACTTGAAGAGGATGAAGAACTTGAAGAAGAACTAGATGTGCTTGAAGTTGAAGTTGAGGTTGAAGTTGCTATGATTGTTGCCCAGAACATTGTTCCATCGTAAATATACAACCTTCCATTCGTTTGGTCGAAATACCAGTCACCAGCGATAGGTGTTGGGTATGTCGGTTCTATCTGCCTAACTCTCACGAGATGGACCGAACCGCCTACTTGTCCTGAAAAATTTGTTAGTCCCATTGATATTATTTTATGTTTATATAAACTGCTTGTCAACTTTTAATAAGTCTTTTTCGGTGGGCTCGCTTGAAAATCTTTCCCTAAATCAATACTTTAAGTAGGATTTTCAAGTGATGAGCTTCTGTTTCTAGGCTACCACCGTTGCCCTGTTCCCAGTATGTTCTTGCTACTCTTTATGAGGAGTAAGCAGAACCATCACCTTTTGAACCATAAAAACCACGCCAGTCGCTCCAGCCACGGGATGCTCGCATTCTTACTTTGAAGAGTGCCATACCTGTGTCAAATGAGCTATCTTGCTTGAACTCTGGACGAATTCGCCAGAACCAATTAAGCTGGTGGACACTTGAGTCAATTAAGAACCAAGCGGTTGACGAAGTCAACCAGTCCCAGGAGATAACATCTACGATACCACGATAGTAGTTGTAGTCATTATCAGCTGTTCCAGACCTTAAAGTAGACTGTGTGAGTATTTGAGCGGTTTTCTCTAATGCAGGGGGAACGATGAGTTTAGATGCTTTCACACCTATCTTCATGCCCTTGTCATCGAGTTGTCCTCTCATAGCTAACAGTGCAGTGTTTAAATTAGTTTCAGTAAGGGTTACACCCGTACTTGAAGCGTTGGACTGTGCAGTCCCGCCATCGGCTCTTGGATGGGCAGTCGAGCAAAGATATTTTGCGTCGCCACCTGTCCCTGAGGAAAAGGCATTATTTAAAACTTGTGCTGCTAGGTACTCGGAAGTCCTTCTTGCAGACCTGGCTAGTGCTTTAGGTTTTTTATTAATGATGTTGTATCTGTCATCTTCCACCAACTCTTCGGAGACCTTGAAACCCTTAGTGTATTTCAAATGGACGTACGAAACGTCATACATCTGAATTGGGTCTTCATAGGAAATAGGTCCACCTTCTGCAGTTTGCGTTAACAAACTGAAACCAGTGATGCTGCTATCTCTCTCAACGTCTACAGAAGAATCCATAACATGGAAAATAGAACTATAAACTTCAGGTATATCCTTGAACTCGTCGTCGAAAAGTTTTCTAAGACCAGGTTCTAGAAGGTCACCGAAATTTGCTCTGTATGCTGCCATAAGTTACTTCTTTCTAGATTGTTACGTCGTTGAGTAGTTGACTCCTACCGATTCTGAATAGTCCTTGGTCTGTGACCGCTGAACCGTCTAAATCTGTAGTTACTAACTCTATAAGCTGCCAGTCTTGAGTACCTACTGACCAGGCCCCGCCTGTTCCAGTTGTACCGTCCATGCCCGTATTGGTATTAACTACCCCTGCGAACCATGTACCGACTTCTGCTTGTGTTAGTGCGTCTGCATTGGTTGCTTGGAAAAGAGCGTCGTTATCCGTGATAACTACACCAGTCACTTTTTGACTAGTGGCATTTGCCGCACCCGCAGTGAAAGTGTCATCTCCAGAAATGGTGCCACCATGGGCCTCATTAGTTTTGAAAACGTTCTCACCTTTTTCGGTTACGATGCCTACTATAATTCCTAGCTGAGCCGCATCAGCTGCACAAGGGGCTAAATACCCACTTGAGAACTTGACGGACTCTCCAACTGCTACTACTGCATCATTGGCTAATATTACTTCAATAGTTGCTGGCTTCTGACCTGGCTTGAGGTGTCGCACGTAGCGAAACCCATAAGCGGTACTTTTTGCCATAATAAACTTTCTATTGCATCAGCCTTCACACTTTGTCAGCGTATTTTACCTTCGAGGTATTGCTCTCTAGATAGACCCATCTTCTCTGCTGTTTCGGCTTCGTCAGGGGTCAAAGCGGCTTCTTTTTTCCCGTCTTTAGACGGAATACTTGAAATGCTTGCCCTGTCAACCTCATCGTCTGCAGCTGAGTCAGCTGGCTTGGACTTATACTTTGATATTATATAAGAATTCTCAAGAGTGTTTCCTAATTTGCGTAAGTCAACGCCATTAAGATTCGTACCTGTGAGTTCGAATAAAGCGTCACCAATTTTTTGGCGTAAAATTCGTCGCTCTTCAGGTTCCATTTTATCGATGCCATGTTTCTCTTCGAATTTAGATAATACTAAATCTGAAGCAACTTGTCGCACATCACTCTGTGAATTATCCTTTGAGGCTTTTTTCTTATTGGCTGGTGTTTTTTTAGGTGAATTATCAGCTGAAAGTTTTTCTTCTAGCTGTTTAAAAAGTACTGGGTCATTTTGTATAGCTTCTAGTATCGGTGTGACTGTTGTCATCATCTCTCTAGCTTGCTTGACTTCTGTACTCTGTTCACCGTATTTTGTTTCCAGCTCTTTATAAGCTTTAGCAACTTCGGTCGGGCTGGTAAATTTTCCATCGACTACCTTTGCCCATTCTTGGTCTACCGTCTCCGTATTGTTGGACTTGTCCTCCTTGGGAGATGCTGGAGGGGTCGTTACTTTCTTTTCTTCGTCTTTCATAGTGTCTTTCGGGTTCACCTCCTTTCGGGGTGAAGTATCCTCTAGGTAATTGGACTACTTCTTGCCATCAGTATATCAAATTGTGTCAAATCGTTCAAATATTATTGCTCCTGAGACCTTAACTCGGGAGGAGCAGCAAACCAAGCCTTCCAACCTTGTTCGTCATAAATAATTTTTGCCATCCTTATATTCTTCATAGGGTCATACATATCTTCATAAGACTTAATCCCAGCTTCTTTAAGTAACTCTGGCTTTCTGTCCTGAAAATCGTAAAATGTAGCATTGTTAATCCTGAACAACCCTCGGTCTTCTGATTTTTCCGTCCCACCTTGAGGATTAACAACATACTTAGGAATTTTGTCTCCTGCTTTATCTAGTTTATATCTAGTCCCTTTTTCACCATTTGGTTTTGTGTGTTCCTCGGTCTGGTAATTGTAGTCATCCCATCCCTTACCAGTAATAAAATCAGGATTTTCGCCCCTATTCGAGCCCCTTTCTGCCTCTCCAGGAATATCTGTCCTCATCGTTTCGTGATGAAGACTTTGTGCTGCTTCAGTAGCTATCCCAGAAGAATCCAACTCTTCCATTAACATTTGTTTCATCTCATCTGGTATTTCATAGTTTGGAGTATCTGATGTTACTGGAACATTATGCTGGTATTGATTTGCTGGTTCAGATTGTGGTTTTTGAGGAGTAGGTTCTTGACTTGGAGCTTGAGTAGGGGAGTACTGTTGTTGTGTTGTTGGAGGTCTTGTAGCATCTTCCCTACCTTTTATGTCAGAAAACATACCCTTTATTTTTGCCAATATTTCATCTATCCTGCCAGGAGTATCTTCTATGGTTGGTTCTCCACCATCTTTACCATAAGTGTATGACCTCCCACCAAAAAAATTGTCAAAAATTCCCATTAATCCTCCTTATTTTTAGCTGCTTCAGTAAAGGTATTCCTTATCTTTCTCATCTGAAATATTCTACCTTCTAGTCCAGCTTTCTTACGGGATAGTTCTGGGTCAGAAGACCTTATTTTAAAAGACATAACAATGATGTTCTTCTCTTCAATTTCTAGTAAGCGTAGGAAAGCTTTAAACTCTGGTCTTGAAGCCAAAGTGGCTAACGCTTCACTGTAAGCTAAAGAGTACTTTGGTTTTTTTTGTTTCATATCTTCCTACCTCCACCTATTCCTGCATTGGCACCTGGCATTCCACTTGGTACATCTCCACCGCCTTCTATCCTGTCAGGAACTACTTCACCCATTCCTGGAGCTTGTGGTGGAGGAACTTGACCTGCTGGGACTCCTGGCATTCCAGGAACATTAGAACCTCCCATTTGACCACCTAAACCACTCTGTTTCCTAGACATCTGAGCCGCAATTTCACCCATAGCATGGTTAGTAAAGTTTTGAAGTATCTTCTCGTCTTCAGCTGGAACATCTTTCCTGAACTTATCACTGTTCATATAGTCTATGTGAATTTGTGTATGAACTGTAGAAGCATAAGCCGTTGGGGCAATTTCATTACCCTTCAACATCTCGTCATTCTCAACACTAGCTAGGTCAACCATCTGAGAAATTTGTGCACCGTCTGGTTCTTCTTCTCCCTCTTTCTTCAACCTGAAGTCATCGGCAGATAAGTCTCTAGTTTCTAGTAAGTATTCCGCTAACTTCCATGGGTCAATGGATGGGTTCTTAATAAGCCTGTCATACATCTCGTCAGCCTTTTGCTGTTCTAGTGGCTTACTGATAGCTATATCACTGCTTGCCTTGTATCGAATGTCAAAACTCCCTGCGGATGGTAGGAAGAACTTAGGGTCTGCCTCAAAGAAGGTAACTCCTTTATGTGGAAGAACTGATGGTTGCTGTGTCTTTTGGTCAATCTCAACCCTCTGGTCTTCTAGTCTGATATTTCTAAACTTCTTCTCGTATTTCTTACCGCCAGACAAAATCAAACGCCCCTCGGCCTTGACTCTATCAACCATAGCCTGACCAGCAATTTCCTTTAGTTTTGGCTGTTTGTAGAACTGCATGATGTTGGCAACTCTTAGTCTGCCTATATCAACCAGGGTGTCGTTCTTGATATGCCACATTTTCATGTTAAGCCTCTTTAGAGTAGCTTCCTTTAAGATAGCTGCTTCTGTGGCAGTACCAGCTGTTGAAACGGAGGTTTGCCTCTCATCCATACCTGTTGCCCGTACCTTGTCGTCGTTTAGCATATCTAGGGTCTTAAAGACCGAACCAGGAATGTCTGAGTACTCTGGGAACTTAATCTGGTCAACATCTCCAACAGGGATAACCCTGTGTGGTGCTGCCATCGCATCTTCGTCCTCTAGTGTGAGTGTGTCGGAAGTAAGGATAGGCTTATCAATATCTAGATGGTTCCTATCTATAATCATTCTTCTGAGGGTGTTCTCTTCTTCCTGTAGACTTTCTAGGATGTCAGCCTCTCCCTTACCGTAGAACTGGAATGGCTTGTAAACGTCGATGGCTCTAACAAAGGGAAGTTGTTTATGCTTGTATGGGTTTGGTTCATTCCTAACAACTACGTCATTAGCCACAACCACAAACTTATCATCTGGTTTATTCCAGTACCATAGAACTTCTACTTCTCTAGAGTGGTCCATCCTTGATGGAGCCTTATAAAACTCGTAGTAACTTGTGTCTCCGCCTGGTTTAACATACTGGGCATTTCCATTAGGGTCCCATACCTTACCTTTGAAGAAGGTTCTGAAGTCGTCGTAGTCCATGACGTTTCTCCATGCGGCATCTTTTGCCCCACGAGGACCTGTGAAGCCTTGAGCTCTCTCATCTACATAGAAGTCTTCTAGTTTAATTGGTTGGAGATATGCGTCACTAAATTCAAGAACCTCTTTCTTCTTACCGTTAGCCAAAGTTATGTTTCTAGGTTCTTTCCAGAAGTACTCCATTCCTATACCAGTTCCATAAATAAGAGCATCCTTGATTATCTGAAATAAGGCTACATTACTCTTTGAAACTTCCCATGTATAAGACAGGATAGCATTCATTACCTGTGCCTTAGCCTCATCCTCTTCTCCACGTCCAACTACCCAAGGCATTAAGTCTTGATGAACTATCTCAGAAAGTTGAGCTTCAATAATGGACAGTGTCATTGGAACATAAATATCACTCTTCCAGTCTCCTGCACTTTTCTTTCCCCTATCTGCTTCCCATTGTTTTATGTTTCTTTCCCATTTGTCTTCCTCGTCAGAACGAGCATCTGCCATGTCCTTCTTCCTGTCATAAGTATGTTTTAAGACCTCATACTCTCCGTCACTAGGAATATACATCTTTCTGATACTTGGCTCTTTTCTGTTTGATTTTATTGTTGTTGCCATATTAGTATAAATATTTTACTGGTCGTTTATCTTCAGGGTCACTAAATCTTGGTTGCTTGCTCCTAGTTGGAAAACATATCTGTAGTCCGTAGGCTAAAGCATCGACTATGTCATCGTGTTTTCCTTTTGGAAAACGCATTAACTCTTCTTCTAACTGGCCCCTGTGAGGACATTGTTGTAGATGATATATGCCTCCATTTGCGTAACGAGGCACAAGTCCTTCAATTCTTTCCTCTTTAGACCTGTCTGCCTTTAATTCTACAATAGGTAAGAAAACATTTCTACGTCTCATCTCGTCAATGATGGAATATTGCAGACTTTTTTGATAAGCCGTCATCTCAATTCCTATCTTTCTCGGCTTATACTGTTCCCAGTTAGCAAAGATAAAGTCTAGTATCTCGTTAGGCAACATCTTGCCCAAGATGATGTTCACCACGAACCAGTTGTTCCACTGGTCTACCCCCACAGTAACGATAGCCGTGTTGTCAGAACTCTTGAGCTGTCCGATAGCAGGGTCTACCATGGTGAAGTAGTTCATGTCCCTAATCCTCAACTCATCCTCTAAGATGTGTTTCATCCACTCTGTCTTGAACTTAGCATCCTCCTGGGGTACAGGGTCATTCATGTACTGACTATTCGAACTGCCAAATCCCCAAGCAACATAGTTTCCTGTCTCAGTTTCAAGGGCATACACGTCTCTTACCTTTTCCTTTTCCATTGAAACAATTTCATCAACTTCACGACAGAACCTACTTCCGTACATACTTTTAAGAATTTGATATGACTTAGCAGGTTTTCCTATTCTGAGTATTTTTTCCCTTTCTTCTGCTCCACCATTAAGCCACAAATACTTATCCTTACTCGTATATGGAACACCAAGTCTGTCAAAAGTATCTCTTATCTCTTTCCAGACGACAGGATTAGCCTTATCATCCTGATGAATGAAAATTGAGTTTCCGCTTTTACAACCTCCATCTCCGTCTATCATTCCAGCAAGGTACCGATAATCAGATATCTCTTCTGGTGAATAAACCTCGTCAACACTTGTTATACATCTCAACTTTCTTCCAATCTTCGGAACATTGTAAAGAGAATGAGTTTCATCTTCTGATTTTCTAGTCATCCACCTATGGTCTTTAGTACACAAGACTTCTTTACCAGACTTCATTCCTAGCTTATAAACTTGGTCTTTCTTCGTAAATGTATTTTTCACCTTTGATTTTACTAACCTTCTCTTTTTTCCTTTATCCAGAGTAAATCCAACTACCTCATCCCCCACTTTAACTTCGGAAATTTTCTTCAAGCTCCAGTCAGACATCAAAATTGGAGTTTCTTCTGGAGTACACGAGAACTCGTATGGTCCCTTCTCCATCTTCAGCGTTTTTAAAATATCCCGTGTGAACTTCTGCGGGAACAATAACTGTAAGTTCTCCTCTGTTTCTAGGTTTCCACTGTATGCCTGCTGAACCATGACATCAAAGTTCCTCCACACCTGCTCTGGGTTAGTCTTGTCCATAATCCAACCATAGAGGTCGTTGTCTGACCAACGGGTACCAATGATGATGAGCTTACCATTAGGCTCTAACAAGTCCAAGGCATCCTTGTAAAACAAGATAGTCTTCTGGATTTGCTCCCTTGTGTTTATTAGTTCCCTGTTTACCACGTCATCCATGATTATCACGTCATAGTGCTGGGACACCAGGTTACCTCCGATACCGTAAGTTGTCACTGTCGCTTCCTTTCTGCCAAAAGACCTTCTCTTTCCTATACTAATCATGTTCTCTGCCCATCTGTCTGGGTTGGTTCCGTAGTCTCCGTAGTGGTCTTTAAACACTTCGTTCTCTTTTATGTGCTTCTTTATCTGCCCCAAGAAGGAAGTAGACATATCAAACGTAGCATTAGCAATTAAGATACGAACAGTGGGGTCTTGAGCTATCCTCATCAACGAGTAGCCCACGGTAACTAGGGTAGACTTCAGATGTCCACGAGGAACCAGAATTAACTTTTTGTTTGTGTTCTCGTTTGTAGTGAACTCACATAGTTCTTTGTGAAAGTCAGCTAGCGGCACGCTATCCTTGCCCCCCTCAACTTGGAGAATTTGCTTGTTAAACTCAAATAGGTTTGTCGTCAACTTCCTTGCCGTCAGTTCTTTCTTAACTGCTTCTAGCTCTACTATCTTCTGGATTAACTCTTCGTTGTTTTCTTCTTTCATGGCATTATAATACTTGAACCCTTACTCTCTACTAATCGTGCAGCCCGTTCTACAAAGTTATTAATAGCATTAGAATCATACTTCTCTTCACCAACTGCTTTAAACGCTGTTCGGTAAAGTTTCTTGTCCTTACTTCTTATCTCCATCACCACTCCGATGTCTGTCGGTGCCACCTTGTATGTCCACCCCATTGGCCACTCAATAACATTAAGCCCATCCAGTAGTAATTCACCAAGGAAACGAACATACCCTTTCTTATTTTTCTTCTTCTTCCCCAGTATCTCTCTCTTGAAACTTTCCTCGTTCAACAACTGCTTGTCCTGCTTAGCAAAAAGCTCCT
>Ga0222703_1000468_pt1 | contig 9597 bp, 14 predicted proteins | sample AntAcemetage1506_FD_179827 | JGI IMG/M metagenome (GOLD analysis project Ga0222703, IMG submission 179827) | Saline water microbial communities from Ace Lake, Antarctica - #1506 | ecosystem: Environmental > Aquatic > Non-marine Saline and Alkaline > Saline | place: Antarctica: Ace Lake...
AAGATATTGACCACGAAACGACAGGGGGGGAGTGCGCGTGTGTGGATTATGATGGCTGCCTGAAGTACGGGGCCAATATGAGAAATCTGCGGTATACTTGGGCAAGCGAAAGGTGGCGCGGTGCCGATTGGGTGAGTCAGGTTGAGGGCACAGACTACAAACCCCTCACGAGCATCCTCAGAGTAACGAAGATTGGACAGGATTGTGGCCGAGGTTGTGAACACAGCAAGCTTAACGAAGCTGGCACTGTCGTCAACTGCCCGCTTGGTCATGGTGTTGGCACGCCCGGCTGTGATGACTATAGCATTTGGCCTTAAGTATTCGCACCATCTAACGACATTGCAACGAGGCAGAAAAGTATGAAAGTTGAGATAATATCTTATGACGACCTGGCCGACGAAGAGAAACGGCACCAACCCAACAATGGCAGCGGGAAGGAATACGCATCTTATCTAAAAGTCTCTCACAACGGAGAGGTGGTTGCGCTAGAGTCCGATGCTATGGAGCCGGAAGATTGTACCTTCGGCAGAGATTTGGCGTGGGTAGGCGAGCTTGTTAGCAAGTGCTACAAACTTGGCAAGGGCGCGGATTCGCACACTAATTCGACAGAACGGGGGGAAGGATGAGCATTGAAAAATACAGCATCCTTAGAGAGTACAAGCAGGGTTTTGCTGACAAGATACTCTCGAAGCCATGCGAAGACTGGTCACAAAAATCATCCCACTATCTGGCGGGGTGGGCCTATGCGAGTTCAAGCATTACGCAAGGGCTTTTAGTCGCGGACATGAATGACTATATCGGAAAGCTTGGACATGACCCGATCAGCTTTGTGTCTGTGCAGCGGCCCCATGCGTAAGCTGGAGCAAAACTGGCATGAATTATTAGAGGAGGTGTGGCAATGAGCGATAACCCAGCACGGTACGGTGAAGCGCAGGACATATCATTATTGAGGGGTGTGTAATATGACTAGGTATTGTATCTCATGTGGCTGGAAACTACGCCCACGACAACGGCAGTTTTGTAAGGAGTGTCGACGGCGACGACGAAATAAGGAGGCGCAGAACTACCGGGCAGCCAACCGAAAGGAATAACATGAATCTGTATGAGTTGAAAATGGAGTTCGGGATAAGCGGTCAGTCCGACATTAAGAGTGCCACGTTGTTCGAAGCACTTAATGACGTTGAGGCCTTGGAAGTTATCACGCCTTCCGCTCATGGAGCTAGAGCTGTGTTGAAACAGTTCCATACAATGGTGCGTCTGCAGCTGGTGACCGTAATTCGGGTGCATCCAGCTACGTGGAACGGCTTGGCATTCCATTGCCGTGAATCGGATAGCGTATTTGGCGCCGCAGGGAGTCAGTGTGTTGGTAGCTTAGTTGAACTGGTTGAGGACGCTATAGCTGTTTCTCTTGAATCGAAGGGAAAAGATAACGATGACACAGCAGGATAGGGAGGAGGCTCGCAGGATACTCAATGCGGTGGCACGTGATAAACAGTGGCTAACGCATGACTACGACATTGTAGTGCGCCACCTGAAGCGCATCAGGGCAGCCGAGAGGGCCGCGCTGCTGAGTGACGTGTACGATGCATGCAGGAAGGCAGGAGTACGTCTTCACGGGCAAGCTAAGGCAGCAGTTGATGGTGAGGAGCCCCTCTGCAGTACAGCCTGGTATGGTACGATCGCAGTTGAGGAGGTCAAACAGACTCTGAAGGAAAAGCTAGAGGAGGACGAAGATGACGCTCAAAGAGAGACGGGATCAATGGGAAGCGGACCTGGAGCCACTGTTCCAGGTACCTGATGGTAAGAAGGCCTTGTCGGTCGTACTGACTGGTGAAGACGGCGGCTACCATGTGCATTTCTACATGCACGTTGGTATGGAAGAGGATGACGACCGTTGGGATGTATCTGCTGACGTACAGAACGGAAGCCACGAGGATGTGGTTAATACGCTCGTTATGAGGCACGGCTTCCAGTGATCGTACTGGCTGATGTGCAGGATGTTGCACACAAGATTGACCTAGCTACCGGGTTCTGGCCCGGTAACTGCCACAGCATAGCCGCGCTCATGCTTGACCGCGGCCTTGTACCTAACGGGAAGCTACGCTACGGAAACTGGTTGGGGCCTATCGCTCCGGGTACCGAGTTCGCCGGCCGTCACTTCCCCCACCACGGGTGGATTGAGGAACTCGACCCAGAGGAAGGTATACTGATTGCAGACCCTACTCGCTGGGTGTTCGAGGGTAAGAAACCTTACATCTACCACGCACCAGACTTCGAGGGCTGGTACGACATGGGCGGTAATGTTTACCGCAAAATGTTTAAGCCTGACCCACCTGCATACGATCCAGACGATACGCAGGTGGATATACCCGAGGGTATCATGGGTACGATCTTCCGGCAGCAGCTGGGTGATTTCGACGGGCTTACCATGTCCATGGAGCAGGCGTGCTATGTGGCACAGGCTCACCCCGATGTGTTTGTCACAGGGGCGCTTCAGGCGTATCAGTGGTTTGAGGAACATAACATGAGGGCGCTGATACCAATCGATAACTGGGACTACGTACACGGAGAGTGATGATATGAGTGACTCAATGGACCATGAAGCTGATGCCATGGATAATGCTGACCAGCATCCCAGTGGTGATCCAGCTGATCACGTACCGAGTAAGGTAGAACGCATGCAGGCTAGTGTGCGTAAGAGTATGGGTAAGGGGTCGGGGCATGGAACAAAGCCCCGGCCTTCGCTTGTGGTGGGAAAGCCATGTCCGGCATGCGGTGCAGGTAAGATCGTATTGCGCACGAATAAGTCAAGCGGCGATACCTTCAGCGGGTGTGACATGTATCCCCACTGTGGTTGGACCAGTAGACGGGCACCGGCGCCCAGTGGTGACAAGCAGCTTGAGATGGATCCGCAGGGCGACAAGTCCATGAGTGCTGGCCGTATGCGTGCTGAGCTAGAGGAAGTCATCCAAGAGCTACATGCAACCAAGCGTAAGGTGGAAACCATACTCAAATGCCTATGACACGCATGAATAAGTGCCTCGAAGTGGTTATAACTACATAGTTAGGATAAGTCCATTAACCAGGAGAGGTGGGTCGTGCACCTCTCTTTTAGCTAGGAGGATGTTATGTGTAATGCGCTGGAGAAGGTAACAGACGAGCAGCTTGAGATAGAGCTGAAGAAGCGTAGGGATCAGAAGGACGAACACGCACGGCTACGGCGTGAAGCCATGTGTGCGTCGGTGCTTCAGATACGTGATGTGCTACTGCCGTTCGTACCACACACTAGGGGCTCGTGTAACCCGGATAAGGCCGGTGGTGGTGCCATTTGTAACGACAAGTACCATCACCAACACGGTACTGCCGAGTGCGACCGTTGTTGCCTTGAGCATCTGTATCAACGGGATGACGTAGAGAACTTAACAATGGAGAGGATAGATACATGAAGATTATACACACCGCAGGCACAGCCTTGCAGCAGATCCAGCTCATGATGACCTATCGGATGATGACGTCACGGGAGCACAGCACTTTGTCCTTCAGGGACGTGGGCTTCCGATGTCATTCACAGAACGAGGAGGACGGCATACTGCTGTACATCTTCTCGTTGATAGATGTGGCAGATGGCACGTGTGTTGAGATATGTGCCGGGGACGGGTTGGAGTGTAATACAACCAACCTCATCGTTAATCACAGGTGGCACGGCTTACTGTGTGACGGCAATAGCGCTAACACGGCCAGAGCACGTAACTACTTTGTGCAGCATCCGGACACGAAGTACTGGCCTCCTATCATCGTCAATACGTGGGTGACACGAGAGTCCATCAACCAGATCCTTGATGTCAACGGGTTCAATGGCACGATTGATCTGTTCTCGTTGGACATCGATGGTATGGACTACTGGGTATGGGACGCACTGAACTGTGTGCGCCCACGCGTGGTGGTAGTGGAGTTCAATCATCTATGGGGCCCGGGGCCGAGTGTTACCGTACCCTATGATGCCGACTTTAAGGCCGAGTTTACAGAGTACGGCACCGACTACGCTGGTGCGTCATTAGCCGCGTTCGTTAAGCTGGGCAGGTCGAAGGGTTATCGGCTGGTAGGCACGAACGCTATAGCTACCAACGCATTCTTCGTACGCGCAGACATAGCGTGTCCGTATCTACTGGAGATCGATCCAGTCACGTGCTTCGACCACCCCAGGGCTCGCTTTGGTATGGCGTCGCGACTACCTAACGTGAAGAACAAGGATTGGGAGACAGTGTAGTTATGCTTGAAGTAGTCAACCCCAAGGACCTGAGTCGGCTGTTCGTATGCAGCTGTAGGAAGCATATCCATGTGGCTATCAAGCGGGCGCATGCGCAGAACGCTAAGGACAACGCTAGGTACGCTGAGTCTATACTGGAGCAGCGTATTAGGCGGGCAAAGGAGTTGGTAGCAGAGCAGGAAGGATTTGAGTGGATGAAAGAGGAGCCATCATGAAGTGTGAAGGATGCGTACATCGGTTGCGCCCTGAGGGTGGCCATTGCTACATGTTCAAGGAGAAGCCGACAGACTGTCAGTGCGGTGAGTATGATACGTTGAAGCCCGTAGTTACAGCAGCGGTGGTGGTCTTACTGCGGTGTCAGAACTGCGACTGGCAGGGCGCTGAGGGCGATATAGAGCGCGGGTTCCCTGATATACCTAAGCTATGCGAACGCGTAGCTCCTGGGGAGCGTGTGCCGTACGGTGAGTGCCCTAAGTGTGGTGCTCTGTTACATGAGGCGCCTACGCTGGCAAAGTTCCTGGCAACGGTGGCCGTGCCGGATACTGAGGAGTGGGTACAACTGTTCAGGGAGAACGGTGGTGCTGTAGGGGCCGTGGACGCGTCGTACTTGGAATCAGACGTGGGTGCAGTAGTCAGCCCGCATGGTAATGGGGAGTTGAAGTTCCTTTCAGAGGAGCTGGGAGATGTGGTGTGACTTGTGCAACTATGGGTCTGAGGCTTTCAGGCCCCCGCCATCAGGTATATGCCCGCAATGTAGACGGAAGGCGTGTAGGTTCGTGTCACAGAACCCTATGCGTCCGTCTAAGAAACGGGACGCGGAGATAGAGCATGAGCGACGCTGTGAACGGAGAAGGATTGATACGTAGGGTAATGAAAATGGGGACAATCTCCAGAAGGGTAGGAGTAGTTATGACAGAGAATGCCGACGAGAAGACACCTAGGGCGGCGATTGAGGTGGACACGATTGAGCTGGCAGAGAAGATAATGAAGCTAGGCATTGACGCTATGAGCGGTGACGATGTCAGTGCGTTGTACGCTGATCTCATGACGTGGCCATCACAGCGCGTTGAAAAGATGCTTGACGCTGAGTGTGGGCAGAAGATGACGTCGCTCTTGCGGATAGCATTTCAGCATCAGCGCGACGTATTTCAGCAGCTTGAGGCTGAGCTGCCGGATGATGTCAACCCCATCATGCGTATCATGTTCGATGACAGCTGTAAGCACGCTATGCGTGCTCAGCTTGACACGTTCACATCGCTGCGTGCGGCTGCCCGTACGGTGTTGCATACCGCGACTGACGATGAACAGCGTGTTCGTGTGGTTGAATGTGCGAAGGCTGTCACGGCTGGTTGCGGGGAGTTGATGATAGCACGTAGTCAAACTATAGCCGATCGGAAGGACACGCAGGTCAAAGATCAGTTCGCGGCTGGCTATACGTTAATGCAGGAGATGTGGGAAGAGTGCGTGGAGATTTGTAAGGACATTGAGTCCGAGGCCGAGCGGTATGTCAACGCCATGGTTATGCTCGGTGGTGAGATCACTGGCATGATGATGCTGGAGGATATCAGGGCACGTACGATGCCCGATTTTGACCAGCCTATATACCCTGAGACGGGCAGTGAACAGCCTAAAGCTGAGGCTGAGCCAGCTAAGGCCATTCAGGACAGCAGGGACGGGAAGACCGAACCTTGCGACAGCGCTGATTGTGCTTGTAACGGCACCAACGGCCCTGGTTTTGTGGACCACTCGCCGGCGGGTTCGCCGGATCCGGCCAACACGTGTTCGCCTTATATGGAGACCACACCACCTAATGTTGTTGACTCGTCAACGCCCGGTGGGGTCCCGCATAGCGGGTAGTATTAAAACTTGATATGTCATCTGAGACCGGACTCCTTCGGGGGTCCGGTCTTTTCCTTAATTATCAGGCTAACTCGGGTATAACAACATAGACAAGCAGTCATATCACACTCAAGGTCAATGGGTGGGTTGTGGCTATATGCAGTAACTACTACAGTGAACAGTTAACAGTTAACAGTTAACAGTGAGGTATATTGAAATGAGCAATGCTAGCAAAACGTTGAAGCAGATAGGTGGCGTGCGGTTGTTGGACACGACGAATGTCAGGATCGCCAAGCAGTTCAACCTGGCTCCTGGTATGAAAGACAAGTTGCCGATGTTACGCAGGCATTCTGCTGCGGCCTCGTTGTGGGTTGTTCCAGCCATGGGTGCTGGTTTGATTCCGGCGCAGTACTCAGCACGTAACAGAAATACTGGAGGTAGCAATCCAGCGACGATGGCGAATCAGATTCGTGGTGGTAAGTGGGATCCTATCGCAGGTGGTCCGTTCTACTTCGACCGGGCTGGTCTATCAGTGGATGGTAAGCATCGTTGGATCGCGATCATGCTTGGTGGACATGACGTGGTCATATGCGTCTTCGAGAACGTTGAGGTAGGGGATCTTCATGTGCATTGCACAAAGAAGAAGTACACGCTTGATCAGCATTGCGCTCGGTTGACGTCGGACGAGAAGCAGTTATTGTTCGGGAGTAGAAGCCGTGTCCGTCAGATGGTCAGCGGTATGCGACTAGCGTTGCATCCGTGGACACCACGACGCCCGATGGTTTACACCGACGCCGATGCGTTTGGTGGTTGGTACTTGTACATGCTCGATGACGCGATTGAGGTGTTGAGCGAGTTCCCGCGTAATGGTGCGTTGGTGCGTAATATCGCTGTGCTGCCGTTCTGGATGTTCTACTACTACGTGGACCATGAGACATATCAGCAGGCAGTACGTACGTGGACTGGTCAGGGCAGCAGTATACCTGGGATGAAGGCGATTGTTGATACACGGGATTGGGCGCTTAAGCGTCTGCAGGCAATCGACAAGAATACACCCACAGCGTCACTCGCCGTGATGATGGTGTTGTTCGGTGCGCTGAATGCGGTAGCTGATGGTGATGGTGATACGTATCAGATCGACACTACGTTCAGTGGTAGCATCAGCGGGGCCCGTGAGTTGGGTATTCCGTTTGAGTGGCCTGACGAGATCAATCAGCGGATTCCAGCATTTGCTGCGGCACTAGCTTAATCCGCGACACGAGACTGGGCTCCTTCGGGGGTCCGGTCTTTTTTACCCGTTGACTGTAACCAAGCTAGGATGCTAGTGTCCCGATAACGAATGACGAAAGGAGAGTGTTATGACGCCAAAGATCTCCGTACTTACGGGAGTAGGGCGACTCGATGTCTACGGATATGCCATCCAAGGCTATTTCAACAACCTCATCACGCAACGTGGCTGGAATACAGGCGTGATAGAAGCGCTCATCTGCTATGTAGAGTGGCATCCATTGTTCGACAAGTACAGCCGCCTGTATCCAGATCAGATCATCTGCTTTAAGGATACGGAGTGTAATGGGGTGTACCCGGCCTGGAATCAGATGATCCACAAGGCACGGGGTGAGTACGTAACCAACTGGAACATTGACGACCGACGTAAGTACAATGCGCTGATCATACAGCAAGTCGAGCTTGAGGCATATGACGCGGCACTCGTCTACAACCTGCACTATCGCTCTTCGATTAAGAACGAGTCATGGGAGCATGCAGCTGCCCGTGACTGTTCGCTAGACCCTATTACTGCGCACCTGTGTGGTAAAGCTGACATAGCCGATGCGTGTACCTATGGTAACGATCCAATGTGGCGCAAGGACTTGCATCGCATGGTGGGCTACTTTGATCAGGATATGAAGATATGCTCTGACTGGGACATGTGGTGCAAGATCACTGACTATGCCGGCGCTGACGCCATCAGGTTCGTCGCTGAGCCACTTGGTGTGTTCTACTTTGGTAATACCGTCAGTCGACTAGGTAATGGCTCTGTGATGTGTACAGAGCAGGCTGTAGTGCGTGCACGCCACAACAAGGACAGCTGGCACCAACTAACCATCATCCAGCCCGCCCGGCTAGGTGACATCATCATTGTCATGCCTATAGCGCAGGCATACAAGCGAGCAGGTTATGCCATTCACATGCCAGTAGCTGCTCAGTACTACGACTCTTTGGTGGACGCATTCCATTACGTGAACTGGATCCAGCTGGATGTGGACGATGCAACAGAGGCATACCTACCTGCGCTGGAGGCTCTGCGTAATCGGAATATCGATAGGCGTTCGCTTAACCTGGCGATGTGCCTACGTGGTAATGAGGAGATGTCGGCCGGCTGGCATCAGAACAAGCAGACCATGGGGTTTGACGAGTACAAGTACCACCTGGCCAAGGTACCGCTGGCGACCAAGTTCGAGCCCTTGCGTATCCGTAGGAACGTTGAACGTGAGCGACAGTTGGCCGAGTACCTGGTAGGCAGTGACGATCCGTACAACACAGATTACGTGGTGTTGAATAAGCATAGCTCGCTTGGGGTGTGGGATATACCTGTGCCTGGGCATGAGAAGGTAGTTGAGGTCGGACCGCTGACCCACAACATCTTCGACTGGTGTGGATTGCTAGAGCATGCAAGTCACATCTATACGGCTGATACAGCCCTAGCTAACCTGGCATGTCAGATCGGGTGCACCAATGTCACGATGCACATACGACAGTACCCGCCAACGATGCGCCCCGAGTGGAAGATCGTTAATGAGCTGGCGATACCTACGCCAGAGCGTGTAATCCTTACTTAACGTGGAGGTGCTTAGATGCGCTGGACCATCGTAACAACCATTGGCAAGAATCCTGGTGACGAGTTCATACGTATGGGAGTGGAGCGTTTGATTGCAGTCAATGACAAAGAGGCTGAGATCACGCTGGTAGATAAAGAAAACATGGGTGATATGGAGAAAGCCGCCACCGGCTTCGATAAGTGCATCTGGGCTGGTATGCCTGTGTTCTGGTCATTCAGCGCAGTTGGCACACACAACTTCACCATACAATGGTGGAAGCATATGGTCGGGAAGTTCTCGGAACGTAAGCAGGACTTCATGGTAATGGGGGCCGGTAGCTTCCAGCGTATGACCAACATATGGGAGGGTGTCCGCGTACTGGACTACGTCAATGCTATGCAGCAGCTGGTTGACCGAAGCTATGCGGTGACACTCAGGGACGACGTACCCAACATAATCGCTGCCTACGAAGGTAGCAGCCTCCACCTACCTGTATACCCATGTCCGGCTGTGTTCGCCGTCTTCGCTGGCAGTGGTCCCTTTACATCGTACGGCATCCCTAGGATTGCTAACGTGATGTTAGATGGTAGCCACTACGCTGTGTTCGACAAACAGGAGGCCGCGACGTGGCGATCCAAGTGTGGCAGCGTCATCGATATCATGGACCGAGCG
>Ga0222703_1000478_pt1 | contig 9460 bp, 12 predicted proteins | sample AntAcemetage1506_FD_179827 | JGI IMG/M metagenome (GOLD analysis project Ga0222703, IMG submission 179827) | Saline water microbial communities from Ace Lake, Antarctica - #1506 | ecosystem: Environmental > Aquatic > Non-marine Saline and Alkaline > Saline | place: Antarctica: Ace Lake...
ATATGCGTAATCGACAGCCCCAGCGCATCCGGATCCATTTCAAACCCGACAACCCTTGCCCCAATCAAATCTTCCTTTGCCTCAATTTTTTTCATCAATCATCCCCTCCTGGGAACGTCGTTCTCCCGAACGACGGCTCTTATCTTTTCTTTTTAGTATCAATCTTCCGCCAGCCGTATCGGCATAATCAACCGCACATCCTGCTTATACACCGACGCCGGCTGCACCACCACCGCCGCGCTCTGGTCCATATTCACCGAAGCAGCAATTCTTCAATCTGCATCCACGCTGATTGAAGAATTGCTGCTGGCGTGGCTACTGGACTCGGCCCGGCAGTTACCGCGAACAGACGAACATTCCAACCACTAAAATAAATGCCGCCAGGAACATCAGTTAAGGGGGTGGCTCCACCTGCGGTGGAGACGGGGGATGTTCAGCCCCCAAACCCTCAATCCGCACCTCAACCCTCGGCCCCAGCTCATCTTCATAAAACTTCCGGCTGCGCATATCTACCACCTGCGCATCATCTTTCCACACCAGCCCGTTCAGACTGTCACAAATCGCCTTTTCCACATTATCCAGATCCGGCACCGTCCCCGGCCACACATTTTCAAATTGCGGCTTCAGTACCCCCGCGTTCCGACCCGTACCGTAATGCGATTTTGGCCGTTGATACCAGGCAATAATTTCCACGGCTACCGGCAGCGTCAGTAATTCAAAATCCCCGGCCAGCTCCCGCGCTGCGAAAAAACAAACCCGTCCCTCATACGCCCTCGTCTTTTGCGGGGTGTAGGCCCTTGCCTTTCCGTTTTTCAAACTCACCCGTGGCCGCGCCTTGCCCTGCGGCATTCCCGGCACAGTAAATGTGAGCACAAATTCACCCATTACCAGCTCACCGTTAACGCTTTATCGGCATCAACAGCAACCCAGAACCCCAATTTCTCCAACTTGTGTTTAATCCGTTTACTGCCGGGCCGGACAATGACACTACTCCGGCCTTCGGTTGCCGCCTGCCGAATCACGGCATCAAACTCCTCGACAGAAACATCATCAATGGCTTTTTCAGCCAGTAAAACCGCTTCATCTGCTGTTATCATTTTTTCCCCGCGCCGTTTATGGCCTTTCTGTTCACATACCAATGCGGTGCCGTCAAACGGTACTTCTGCACCCAATGATTCAGCGCCCGGGCCGATAACCCCAACTCCGTCGCCGCCGCCCGCTGCACGTCATTATGCATTTCTAACGCCGCCAAAATCGCCATCCGCCGCAACGCATCAATATTCAGCGTCGGCAAATTACTTTGCACCAGAACCCGCTCCGGCCGTATTTTAATATCCGCCGCCACAATTTCCCGCCGACCCTGGTCTTTGCAACGTACCGCCGCGCACGTCACTGTCATTTCCAGTTCCCGCACATTCCCAGGCCAGACATACTGCATCAGCACCTTTTCCGCCGCCGGCAGCAACCGCACATTTTCCCGTTTCGCGAATGCCGCGCCCAAAACCGGCACATCTTCCATCCGGTCCCGCAACGATGGAACATGCAACACAAACCAGCGCAACCGGTCCAGCAAATCCGGCAAAAACGTCCCGGACTGCACCATCGCCGCCAAATCCCGATTCGTAGCACACACCAGCCGCGCCTTACTGCGCAACGGCTTTTGCCCGCCCACGCGATAATAAACCCCCGTCTGCGTCACCCCCAGCAGCTTCGCCTGAATCGCCTTTGGCAGTTCACCTATTTCATCCAGAAAAACCACGCCATTTCGCGCCAGCTCAAACCGCCCCGACTTGCCATTCACGGCCCCGGTAAACGATCCGCGCTCATGCCCGAACAACTCCGACTCCGCCAGCGTTTCCGTAATCGCCGGGCACATCACCTCTTCCAGATTCCCCTGGCCCGGCAAATAAAACGTCCGCGCCAACAGACCCTTGCCCGTGCCCCGTTCACCCGTAATCAACACCGGCTCCGATCGCTCGTACAGCAGCCGCGCTTCCCGCATCAACTTCCGCATCTGGTTCGATTTGTATAATAATTGGTTTTCCATAGGCCTTTTCAAGGTTAGTCGGTCTCTGTCATGCCCCGCCGCGTTTCAACTTTATCTAACTAATGTTAACACTTAATTCCCCCTTTGAAGGGGGTGCCTCTGCCCCGGCAGAGGTGGGGGGTGTTTCTCACCAACTCCCCCTGGAATGCCGGAGGCGAACGCTCTTTGTTCGCCCCGCATTATTTGCGCCCCTGGCAGGATTCGAACCTGCACGACTGGCCGGAAAATTATTTATTCTGGTTATTATTATCCAGCTCCGTTTGTCTGCTAATAGCGTCTTCCACCGGCTTTCCCCATCCGTACTCACCGTTTCCGCCACAGGGGCAACCCATTCTATTTCAACTTTTCCACAACCTTCGGAACAGTGGCAATCGAAAAATCAGCCCGCCACTCCACGTCTTCTTCCTTTGCGACATCAGGAAACAACTTGCCAATAAACACCCACATGCGATAGCGTTCCAGGCGGCCGCCTGCCGACTCGGCATCAGCCAGCACCAGAAGTTCCTCAATTTTATCCTCAGGCACCAAAAACACCCGCGGCGCACGTTTCGGCGCATCCGGAACCACTTCGATATCCGGAACCGGTTTCTTAAACGTATCCGACTCCTTAAACCGCAACTTCTTCCACAATTTCTCAAACATGACATTTCCTTTCTGTTTTTTCTGTGAAATACCCAGCGCCGATCGAACAACACCATTCACCGCCAGAACCCACTGTCCGGCAGCCAAAAGCACCAAAATAATAACCAGCGTGTCAAAACCCTGTTCAACCCCAATCGCCGTGACGTGCCAGCCATAAATCACCAAAAACACCAGCGTTTCCACAATCCACACCCCAACCCCGATCCCAAACAACAAATTGGCCCGGTGCCAACTTCTCAACCCCAACTCCCGTTCACGTCTCTCCACCACCAATCTCCTCCCTGGGAATGCCAAAAACGAGCGCCCTTTGTTCACCCCGCCTCGGCAGCCCTTTTGTTTTTTGTCTTTTGCCCGACGGGGGTGCTCCCGTGTTCTCAGGCCGATTTTGCAGCAGAATCTATTGCCCGCCGTAAAAGCACACCGGATTCACCCGCTTGGCGCATACAGTTCGCACATGGTTTGATTGCCAAGCTTGCCGTTGCAGAAGCCGGCTCCATCATTATCTCAATCCACGTATCCGGTTATAGCTTTGGCTTTCGCCGTCGCACTCAAGGGCCTCCCCACAAACGGAGCAGACCAACCCAAATGACAATTTTGTCCGCACAACATGTCCTTCCTGTTTTTGGTTTTCCCTGGGAATGCCGATCGCCGTATCGGCAGGTTTTTCTTTTCTCTTCAACGGTCTTTATCTGTTTCTTTTATCGCCGCCAATGCCCCGATCATCCATCCGAAACACCCATCGCGTACCCCACTCGCTCATAATGACTATTCCCGGTGTCAGCCTCCGCCGGTTCCGCCGGCTCCATCATTATCTCAATCCACGTCTCCGGAACCTTCGCCAGAAACGCCGTTTCATCACCCTCCGCGAAAGCCGCCACCGGTGCCGGACCCTTTGGCGCCCAGGCCATATCCTTAAACCCGAACACCAGACTCCGTACCTGCGTCGCCACCACATGCGCGATCCCGCTATCCTTACCCACGAACAAATCCGAAAAACCCATCAGCCGCCGAATCTGCCCCAGCGTCAACTTATTCCGCATATCAATAATCTGCATCTCCGGATTCAACCGCAGCGCCCGGCGCATCGGGTCCAGCTTCATCCCGGTCGTCAGATCATTCCCGATAACCACCGTCGTGAACGGCTCAGCCTCCCACGCATTACGCAACATAGCCAGCATCCGCATCGCCTCACCCAGGGTTACATTTTTCCCAACGCACTTTTCCACATTCCGCAAATGCAGCAACACAATCGTCCGGTCTTCACCCACCTGCTTCCAGAACCCATCCGGCAGGCCTTCCGGCGCAAACCATAAACGCGGCTGATAACGCCCCTCCGCCGCCAGCCGATTCGCCTCATTCACCAGCCGAAACCAATACCCATTTTTTTTCGGTAAATACCGCTGCCGGAATTCCAGCGGCTGCAAAACCTCCTCACACTTCGGCCGCACATCACTCAGAAAGTACTTTGTCACGGCCCGTGGCGGTTTTTCCAAATACCGTTTGTATTCATCCCACGAATCACAGGCCACCACGCGTTCAAACGGATTGTCCTTCATGTACTGCCATTTCACCGCCGACCACAGCACCCGATCCCCCAGCCCCTTACCCATCGGACTGAACACCGCGACGCCATCCGTCTCATTCTTCGGCGCATAATTCCCGCGAACAATCGCCGAATAACACTGCAATCGCTGCCAGCCCAAACTTTCAAAAAAAGGAATATCCGCCTCCGCGATGGAAGCCCTTTCTCCACAGCCGCACGTACATTTAAAAATCATGGAAATCCCCCCGAAGAGTAGAACGCATTATAAAACGTGGCTATATCGAAATTATCCGTCTCAACTGCCTTTATTTACCCAGAATTGTTGTAATTTGCAAGTAAAAATTACATAATAGCGTAATTTAATTACGCCAAAGTAATCCGCCCCTAAAAATAAATAGCAATTAAATTACCGTTTATTGAACTTTTCACTTGACTTTTATAAACTAATGTTGTATCTTCAGGTAAGCAAAGCGGAATACTGTAACCTTGAGAGGAGTAAAAAATGAACAACTTACCCGTAAGAATCCAGCATTCAGACCAGCCCCTGCTGGCCGGCGACCTCAAAGTACTCGCCCTCCCGCATGGCGTGCCCGCACAGTACGCAACCGTCCTGGCACAATTCAACGACTTCATGCAATCTGAAATGGCACTTGACCCGGACCACGGCCTCACCCGCCGCGTCTTTTCCGAACCCGTCGTCATCGCATTTTGCAACTTCCTGAAAAATAAAACCGTGGGGAATGGCAATAAGAAAATGGCCCCCAGCAGCATCAACACCAAAATGCATCAGCTGCGTAAGCTGGCCAAGCTCCAGCCGGTATTTATGACCAACCTAACCGCCATTGCCATGATTGACCGCATCTTCCGGCCCTTGTGTAAATTCAAAGCCGATAAGAAAATTCAGAAAAATAAGTCACTGACCATGGAAGAGTTCAACCTCTTTCTGAAAGCCTGTAAGCGCCACAAACAACCGCGCACCGCGCTCATTGCCGAATTTCTGGCAGTCACCGGCCTTCGTGTCAGCGAGGCCATCAACTTGCGAATTGACGCCCTGAAGCTGTACAACGCCACGCATTACAGCGCGGACATCGTCGGCAAAGGCAACAAAGCGCGCCTGATTCCCGTCCCGACGGACATCGTACATCGGGTCATGGCCGAATTTAAGGGCGAAACACACCTCTTTGAAACCGGCCACCACTCGCGATACGACCGTTCAGCAATCTTTCGCATGCTGAACGGCATGAAAGCCCATACCAAAATTCGCAAAGATATAAGCGTGGGCCCGCATACGTTCCGGCACACCTGCGCCACCGTCAATCTGGAAAAGCTGGGTGATAAAGGCCTGAAACTAGTCCAGCAGCAATTGGGGCACAGCAACCCCGGCACCACCATCGGCATGTATCACAACGTCAACGTCCTGGACAAAGCGGCCAGCCTCGCCCAGTTCAACATGGCACTGGATTTGGACGCTACCCCGGAAACCCTAAAACCACAGGCGGCGATACCCTTCACCGCCACCGACATGCTCGGCCGCGCAAACCCGGCCCATTGTGCCGCATAACTTAACCGGCCCCGTCATAACGGCGGGGCTGAATCTAAACTTGAAGGAGAAGAAAGATGAAAGTACATTCATGGATTATAGATAATTCAAAAAATACCCCGTACCCATCCGGTGCCGGCCTCGGGTGGGCAAAGAACACGAACCAAGGGAAAGTAATAGGGGCCATATTAAAAAGTAAAACCGGAAGTTGGGGGAAGCGCGTATATTTTTATCATAAATATTATAACGTCGCGGAAGAAATGCCTTCCGTCATAACGGACAAAATGATAAACCCGCATCCATGCGAAGGATGGAATTCTGATATTGTCCAAGTGTAAAACTTAACCGGCCCCGTCATAACGGCGGGGCGGAATCAAATTGAGGGAGGAACAAAATGCTGGGAACAAAAGAGCACTATGAGCTTTTGGAAAGTTTCGAAAAAGAATTTTCCGATTTACGGCTTGATAAAGAAGAAGATAAAAAACTGTGGGCAAAAGGTATTATTTATGAATCTGGCGGAACGAATTCTATTTATCAGGCATATATTTCTGGTTACGCATTGGGTAAATATTGTGGTAGTGAATAAAAGAAAACTACCCGGCCCCGCTAATCCGGGGCATCCTTGCACTGAAACCCGCAAGGGACAATCTAGTGAAGGGGGAATTGAATAAACCCAGCAGGTGCGATCCCTGCCGGTGCGGCTAAACTTAATTAACGGACGGTGACGAAAGGTACATATTAAAAAAAACGAGGACACCATGCCACCCAGAACCAAAAAACGCAAACCAATAGTCATCCACTACAACGGAAAAGACGTCAACATCTTTTCCAGCGTGGCCAGCCGTTACGGCCTTGAAAATAACCAGACCATCACCGACAGGAAAAAAATGCACAAAATTGTGCATGAAAATATCGTCATCAGCCTGGGACTCACCAACGCTTTCTTAAATCAGAATTAACCCCATAACCAGAGAAAAGCATGACACAAAAACAAAGATGTATTAAATTCTTATTGGCAAATGGATACATTTTGCTAGATCAGGTCGACATCGATTATTATGCCCTGATCGGCGTACCAATGGAGACCAGGCAAATCAGTTGCACCTATAAGTCAGTCTAACCCGCCACAACTGGACGTTTTGCGCTCCTTGCAAAACTCCGAAGCGAACGTTCTTTGTTCGCACCATTACAATACTAATGTTAACACCAAAGGCCGCATCCAGCGGCCCCTTTTTATTATTAATTTCATATCTTAAATCCCCCTTTGAAGGGGGTGGATCCACCGCAGGTGGAGACGGGGGATGTTCTTACCAGCAATTACCCTCCGCTCCTTTACCGCATAAACGTCAACAAATAGCGATAAACCGCACCACCACCCCAGGAAAACGACTCCTTCGTGCTTGCCGTTATCGTCCCGGATCCGTCGGCCCTACCACCAACCCTGTCGTGCAGCTCTTTTAAAATCCGCTCATCCTCGGCATCCTCGGCGGCAATCTGAATCCCCCACCACTCTGCAAGAACTTTCATTTATTTCCTCCAGTACAAATACATTCACCCGCCTTCCGCCCCACACATGGAGTTTTACGCTCTTCAAAACCCCAAAGCGCCTGCCCTTTAGCGCACCGCACCAAGCCCACCCAGACTACCCCAATCCGGCAGCTCGCCCAAATTCCCCCGGGCATGTGTATAATACGCATACCGCCGCGCATCCATCAAGTGGTCACGAAACTTCACCGGTTCATCCAGCACATTCCCATGCCGATCTTCCTTCCACTTGTACGATTCAACCTCCTTCAGCAAATTCACCGACTCCGGGTGAATCGTCGGTCGCATCCGCTTCACATAATCAATCCCATCCTTCACCCGCTTTTGCGCCGGATAAACCAAATACCCGGCATTCTCAATCTCCTGAATCCGGTCCGGTTCCGCCGAATCCGCGTAAATCGGACTCCCCTTATCCACCCCCAGCGCCTCCAACTGACCAATCAAATCCTGATTCGTCAACTTCCGCTCATACAGCAGTTCCCGCTCAAACGGGTGACCGTCATACCAATTAATCTCCACCAACGCCGATTGAACATTAAACCCGAAATCCAGCCCGTAAATCTTCTCATCAAACGTTTCCGGCCACGATTCGCTGGACACATCAAACGTACTGTAAATAATATTCTGCAGCACGCCCCACTCGCCTTCAGCGTACACCTGATAATACGTACTGTCCTGCTCTGCCAGGTAAAGCAGCTCCTGGATGTATTCCTCATCTATGAACAAGTTATCCTTGTACGTCGTCCGCAGAATTTTCGCATTCCGCCGCTCCTTGGCAAAAAACTCCTCATACAGCCAGTTCATCTTCGAAATCGGATTAAACGACATAATAATCTGTTTATAAACATTCCGCCGCCCCCGCAACCGCAAATTCGCCTGCAGGAAATCGTCCCGGCTCAGCTCCGTCGGTTCTTCCAGCCACATCCCCGTGACCCCTTCCACCGACTTCAACTTCTCGCGATCATCCAGCCCGCCGCAAATAATCACCGAGCCGTTCCAGAACGTGAAGGTCATTTCGACCTTATTTTCACGCACCACCAGCGGATGCAGCATCCCCCACGCGGCCAGCCAATACTTCAGCAGCGCATACACCGACTTCCGCGCCGCCGGTTGCGTCTTCCGCAATACCAGAAACTTATGCTTACGCCCCCGCTTCGCATCCGCCAAAATCCGCAACAACACCTTTTGCGCGGCAAAATAGGACTTCCCCGAACCCGCGCCACCGTACAACAGCAAATAACGGCTCTTGTCAAACAATAGCGGAAAATACGCCGGGTTAATCACCTGCCGCATCTTTGAAAAATCAATATTCAAACCCGTACCCCCTACAGGTCATCAAGTGACAGGTCGTCCGGCAGCTTAATGTCAATTTTTATATCAGCCCCGCCAGTGCTGTCACCCAACAACAGCAATTGCAACTTATGCAGTCGCTCCAGCGACCGCGTCAACCGCTCCAAACCCTCCAAATCCGTCACATTCAGCGGTGTTTTTGATTCAGCCAGCTTAGTGATAAGCTCCCGCACCGGCTTCAGCAGCCCGTCAACCTCTGCCAACATCACCGATTTTTTCGCCACCAAATCCGTAGTGTTCTTATTCGCCACCCGCGTGTTGATTTCCCTGTCCCGATCCTCCACCCGCACTTGCCACCCGTACAGCTTACTCCAGCGGTAAACGGTTCGCCCACTCTTGCCGAATTCAGTCGCCACTTTCCTGAGAGCCCGCTCACCCCCCTGGTTATAGTACCACTCAAACGCCTGGGAAATATGTCCCGGCATATCCCTTAACTTCACCTCAACTGACAATCCATGTCCGTTTTTTGGCATTATCCGCCCCCGTTACGTCATCCTAACGTCATAAAAAACAAAAAACCCGCCACTTAATGACGGGTTTGTGCAAAATCCATGCAATTTTCTGACACCCCTCGCCTAAATACGTCAAAAAAGTGTCCCCCCCCGCTCCCAAATTCCCCCTTTGAAGGGGGTGCCTCTGCCGCAGGCAGAGGTGGGGGATGTTCTTATCTGCCCCAAGGGAATGTTCTTATCATTGGGAATATCCTTATCTCAGTCAAAACGGCAAATCATCCACCTCTTCCGCCGGACGATTCACAAGCCGCCGAATGCGCCACACCTCCACCCACGAGCGC
>Ga0222703_1000485_pt1 | contig 9395 bp, 13 predicted proteins | sample AntAcemetage1506_FD_179827 | JGI IMG/M metagenome (GOLD analysis project Ga0222703, IMG submission 179827) | Saline water microbial communities from Ace Lake, Antarctica - #1506 | ecosystem: Environmental > Aquatic > Non-marine Saline and Alkaline > Saline | place: Antarctica: Ace Lake...
TGTAAAGTGAACTGTTTTGCCACTTCATGACCCCGAAAACTACCCATACCCCTCTGTAAGAAACCTCTTACAGGCTATAAAGCCTGAAAGAGAGAGGGTTGCACTAATGATTCTATACGGTACAGGGGTCAGAGCATCAGAATTGCTAGGCATCAAGCGGAAAAACATATACGCTAACCAAGACAGAGAGGGAAGAAAGGTTTTACTCATCAACTCCCCTAACCTAAAACATAAAACAAAACACAAGAAAACCATTCCTATCTATGCTAAGGAGGAATCTTGGCTCGTGAAACCTATTGTGGCTTATTGTAAAAAGATTGATGATAGAGATCAGTACTTGTTTTTTAATTTTGTTACAGGTAAACCTTTCACTAGGCAAACGGTGTTTGATTGGTCTAAGAAGTATTTTAGTATTAATCCTCATGGTTTTAGAAAGATTCGTTTAACTCACCTTGTTCAAGAGTTTGGGTTCACGGATAGGCAGCTCGTGATGTTTGCCGGTTGGAGTAATGCTCAGCCTGCTGATGCTTATGTTTCTTTGAGGTTTGAGGATATTGTTCCTGAGAGGTTTTATGCTCGTCAATTGCGTAAGAATCGTGAACCTGAGGTGAAGCCTAAGGTTAATAGGTTTAACAAGTGGAATAAAAAGAAATCAGAGGAGGCAAAAGAATGATTCCAGAATCATTAGTTGAGTTTGAGAAAAAGTTGATTAAAATTCCATTTTTTTACAATATTTGGTGTTTTGTTGCAGAGCATACTAAATCAGCAGTTGATGTTAAGAAATTGAAACAAGATACTGTGAAGGATTATGCTAATGCTTTTCACGTGGATTATCTTGTTGAAACTGGCACGTATAAAGGTGAAATGATTGACGCTGTGTGGAGAAGTTTTAACAAGGTGTATTCCATAGAGTTAGATACCTTTTTGTATGATAGGGCTGTTGAAAGGTTTAAAATTTACCCTATGATAAGCATATTTCACGGGGATAGTGCGAAAGTATTACCTAATATTCTCCCAGGAATAGACAAACCAACACTTTTTTGGTTGGATGCTCATTATTCTGGCGGGATCACGGCTAAAAGCAAAACTCCGGTGTTTGTAGAACTTCTCAGGATTTTACACCATAAAACCAAGGGACACGTGATTTTGATGGATGATGCTGATTGTTTTACTGGAGAAAATGATTATCCTACTGTTGGAGAAGTTATTGAGACGGTTAAATCAATGAAACCTACTTGGGTAGTCATAATTAAAGATAATATTATTAGAATACACAAACAAAAGGAGGGGTTCTAAAAATGTTTGCTGAGTTAACATGGGCTTTGATGATTTTAACATTCTTCATTGTCTTTGGATTTGTTGGGGTTATACTGTATTTTGGAAAACAGTACATGATTCCAATAATGAAAAGAGAATTAGCAAAAGATGAAGTAACAGATATGATGAATGCAGATTGGGGATTTCGTCTCACAAATGCTTTAAAGAGAGCGTATGCTAAATATCCTAATGCAAAACCAGCTTTGGTTTGCGTTAAAAAATTCATGAAGGAACGGAGGTGATGTTTTTCATGATATTAACAGAATTTATAATGGAATTAGTAGTAATAGGTATCCTAGGTTCTATGGCAGTATTTATTTGGAAATATGCCGTGAAATGGGAAATGATTAAAAATAGGTATCTTTGCCTATACGAGCTAAAGAAGATGCAAGATAATCTTAAAGAAAGAGGTTTGACTTTTGAAGATCTTGATGAATTAGCTAAAGAAATAAGTCCTAAAAAATCAAATAAAAATGCTTTAGCAAAAATAGATGCAGCTTATGAAGATGCTGCTTGTGACGAAGATAATACCAAGAAGAAGAAGAGTGCCACCAAAAAGGGTGGTGCTTCTTCTCTTGAAAATTTAGCTATGTTACACGGGAGTGATGAGTAATGGAATATGAAATAGGAACAAAGTTGGATAAAATAATTGAGTTATTAGAAGAAATAAGAGATAATTCAGAGAAACAAGAAGTTGATTTTTCTGAAGATGTGGAAGATCAAGAAGTGCCTGAAGAAACACCTGAGGAACCTGAAGAAGAGCCTGAGGAAGACTTAGAAGACAAAGATGAGGATTTAGAGGAAACAGAAGCTATTGTTCAAGAAGAAGAACCTGAAAAACCTGTTAAAAAAAAAACAAAACCTGAACAGATCCCTAAAACCGATAAAACAACCAAAACCGAAGAAAAAGTAGAATCAGTACCTGATTCTAATAGTGATCTTGAATGGGATGATGAGGAGGATTCCAAAGATGACCAGTTTGAGAGATAAAACTGAGTTAATTAACTTCAGGCCCGCGTATACTAAGAAAGATTGGGAGTCAACTTGTAATCTTGGAAGTGTATTCTTAAAGTTGGTTCCTGATAATCATGACGATTTGAATGAGATACAAAAAGAAGAGTTGAATAAAGGAATTGCCATGGTTTTTGAAGGTAATAACAAAAAGAATAATAAAATGGTTGCCCGGGGTAAGAAAATTATTCTTAAGTATCAATCTGACCGTGAGTTTTTGATTAATTATTGGGTTAAACTTGTGAATGATACTAAGTATGATTCTTGTCAACCTGAAAGGTCTAAGGTTTGGGCTGCTAGTATTGTTCCTTATGTTAATGTCAAGACTTTAACTAGTCTTCCTAAAAAGGAATTGAAAGAAGTTCTTGCTGTTTGTAGTAAGGTTCTTGGGCCGCGTGAAATGGCTAGTCAATTGAAAGGTGCTTATTTTAAGTTAAAACGTAAAGCGGGAAAGTGATTTTAAAGTGAGTAATGGTTTGAGTGGCGCGCAGAAATGGTTTGGTAACCTAGTTAAGTATGTGGAGAATGGTAAGGGTAAGATTCTTGGTCGTTTTTATGGGGTCGTGACTTTTGTTCTTGTTGCTTCTACTTATCTTGTTGTTAGTGGTGAACAGATTTCTATTTATGAGGTTGTTTGGTATTCGTTTTTGTTTCTTGTTTTTTTGACTTTTCTTGGTTGGATTTACTCTAAACTTGGTTTGCTTGAGGCTGAAACTAGTGCTTTGAACCAGGAGTCTCCTGAGTTAATGGAAATTCACAAGGATGTTAAAGAAATTAAAGCTATAATAAAGGGGTTTTGAGAATGTCTAAGCCTTTGAAAATTCCTGTTGGAAATAAGCATCATAAATTTAATTTATACATTCCTGTTGGACATCTTGTTAATCTTGGTTGGGATGAGAATACTGAACTTGAAGTTAAATCTTATCCTAATTGTAGGGTTTTACAATTTAAAGAAGTTATGGGGGAATCAAAATGAAAGTTACTATAGTCATAGCTGCTTTTAATGCAGAAAAGACAATCAAGAAATGTGTAAGAACTCTACTAAATCAAGTGTATGACAAACCCTACGAATTAATAATCATTAACGATGGGTCTACAGATAAGACTAAAGAAATAGCTCAAGCTTACTGTAAAAAGCATGACAACATCACGCTAATCAATCAATTCAACAAAGGCGTGTGTGTAGCAAGAAACAAAGGAATTCAAGCATCTAAAGGAGAATATGTAATAAACATGGATGCTGATTGTTTTGCAGAACCTTATTTTATACAAGAACTTTTAGAACCATTCGAAGACTCGAGAATAGGAATAGTAAGTTCTTTTGATTATTATGGAGGAAGTGGAACAGCATTCCCAAGAAAGCTTCTACATAAAGTGAGGGGTTATTCAAAAGAGTTTTACTTTTACAGAGAAGATACTGATTTGTCATTCAAAATCATGAAATTAGGTTACAAGTTTAAGTTAATTCCCCGAAACTTTGATCATTACGATGGAGTAGTAAAAGAAAAAAGAAAACTTAACTCAGCTTTCAAGTATGGTTTCGAAAGGGCTCGTCTTCACATGAATGATGTTCTTTTATTCAAAAGACACAGTAACTTAAAAGAATGTCATGAATTTTTTAAAGTTAAATTTGGTTTCATGATTTCTCCATATTGGGATTTTAGTTGTGCCACAGGAATATGGGATAAAACAGGAGAAACAAAATTTAGCTTATCAAGTCCTCGAGGATATGTTTTTCTTGAAAACAAGAACAATTTAGATATTTTAAAAATAATTGGGTTAGGGGTTTGCTGGGTTTTGCTTGTCAAGTTTTTTAGATTAGCTGCTTCGCTTAGATATGGGGTATTGTTAATATGAGTGAAAATCACCCTCGTTATGTAATAGTGTGTTTGCCTTTAATGGGTTTTATTTTATTCAAGTATTGGAGCGAGTTACAATTTCCTTTGATTAAAAAGTTTTTAGGTTATTCCTTTTTATCTTTTTGCCTATATGGTTTTTGTTATTCGCTTGTTTCAACTATTTATCATTTATTTTTGAATGGGTTTTTGTATGGAGTTTGAAGATTTTTTGGATTGGGTTAACAAGAATGTTTCGGCACTTGTTTTTTTGACTTGTTTTGTTTTACCTGTAATCATGTTTTTTTTGAAAAATGGTTTCATGGGTTATGATTCTTATTATTTTTTGAAAGAAATTTGCTTCGGGAACCCTTTGTATACAAACGCGGGTTCTCCTCTCTTCGATTACCTCAGATTTTACATTCCATGTAACGAAATCTTAATCAAAACAATGCTAGTGTCACTTTTTGGCATATCACTAGCAGCAATTTATTGGGTAGGTAAACTTTTTGATAGAAAAGCAGGAGTTTTGCTAGTCCTATTCACAGGAATAGCACCAATTTTGATTAACAATTCTTTCAAATTCGAAAACGACAACTTCGCATTTCCATTAATCTACTTGTCATTTTTACTCATGCTTATTTTTGCGCAAAAAAGAAAAATACTTGCATTCATAACCTCCTTAGTTTTACTGGTAATAGCCGCTGGTTTTTGGGAAGGGACAGTATACCTTTTAATTCCATACTTGGCTTTTGCGCCAGCATCATTACTACTGCTCATTCCAATCATCCTATTAAAACAAGAAGAATTTTTTGGACACTTAACACCAAAGTTTTTAGTATCAGAAAACCACCCAATCAAAGCATTACTAAACCTAGTTTTTTACTGGGTATTCCTAATGTTTTCAAGTGGCCATAGAATAACAAAAGAAAAACTTGGGTTAGCTACAATCATTGCAATAATAATAAGCTTTCTAAACCCAAAACTAATGATAATTTTCATTCCCCTATTTGGTTTAATGATTCTTCAAGTGTATGACAACGCTAGTGAAATTAACAAGAAAAAAATTATTTGCCTAGCCCTAGTGTTTAACGTAGCTTGGGGATTAAGTATAAATGGAGCATCAAACTCACCTACAGACACAGAATTAATCGGGGCTCAAGAAACAGTAAAATATGCAAAAGAGAATAATTTGATAATAAGAAACGACTGGGGTCTTGGGCACCTCATTCTTTATTATGGTGGTGAGACACCGAATCATTCATATTACTCCAAACAATCATATTTGCAAGAACCCAACTCGGCGGTTCTGAGTAGAATACCACTCGCTTGCCCTCGAGTAAAGGAGTTTGATTATCCATTAATGCCATTCGTCGAATCACTAACACTTTATCACTGTTGAAAGTTTTAATACCCAAAGAAAAGTTCTCTTCTTTTTCTACTAGCCTTTTTCTTTGTTTTAACTTTACGAATCTTTTGCTTAAAAGACTTTATGATACGAACATCACTTTTACTTCTTTTAGCAGCAGTATCTAAACTGGTTTGTTTTCCACTAAGTTTTCTTATAGCTTGTGCTTTAGTTATTGTTCCTTTGTCAAAATCTCTTTGAACTCTAGCAACAAATTGTTTAGTTGTAACCAATTCAATGTCACCTTCTTATTATCCGGAATATTGCTAGTACAACTATTACTCCACCAATAACCATTATGCCTGAACCCATCTGAGTAAACCAACCACCTAATGAATCGCTTAAAGCAAAAATGAATATTGAGAATAAATGCCAACTAGCACTGCCGCTCATTCTTGTTTTAAGTGCAATGAAAGCTGCTAATATGAGTAACCCAAGCGCCCAGAAAAGAGGAGGCATAAGAGAGAATGCTACTGCACTTATTGTTTCAACAAAACCAAAACCCATTTTTTATCACTTACCCAACCCTAGCACTCCAAGTATATCCTTGATTAATTCTAGTGCTGCAAAAGTAACGACAATCCAATTAAGCAAACCAACAAACTTTATTATTGGTAAAGGTAAACCAATTTTGATTGCTGCAAAAGTAATTCCGAAAGGAAGATTAATGAATATTGATAAAGCAAACCTGAACAGAGGAATGAATGGACCAACTATTGGAATGGTGCTAAGGAAATCAAGCGTGGCTGTTAAAAAGGAATTAGCAATACTCGTAATATCGCTAATTGGATCGCCTTGATCATTCTCTAATTGTAAGTCTTGTTGAAAATCAGAATTATCATCTCCAATATTATATCCCCCAGGGATGTCAGGGTAAGTTTGAGTGAACTCATCAAGAGTTATTCCAAAAGCAAAACCATAAGACCCAGCCATGAGTAAGCTTGCATTCATCATGATGCTAATAATAGCTAATACATAAGCAGCTTCTTTTATACTCATTTCTGGAACCCCCATATGATTATTCCAATAGTAACAACACTAGCAAGAGCAACATGACTCCAATTAAGGAAACCAAATGCCGCGAAGAATATGGTTAAGAGTATTGCAAGAAAACCTGTGCTGTTTTTATCTTCTCCAAGTAAACCAACACTGAGTAAAGCTAAGGCCATGAAGCAAAGTGCGAGTGTAAGTATTGTTGTTCCAAGAGAACCTACTCCTTCACTAATTAATTTAGCAGAATCATAAATGCTTCTGCTTGTGAAAATGTAAGCTTTAGAATTACTAGACGTAGTAATGCTATTACCTGAACCATCTATTATATCAAGAGTAACGTTAATTGGGTTAGTGTCAGTTAAACCGGCTACATTAATCTCATAAGTCAAGTTGTAATCCTCAGTACTATTAACGCTAATTAATTCAGAGTAAATTACATTCGCATCAGAACCATAATTAACAATTACATTAACGTCACCAATCGTAGTGTTGTAAGGGTAAAGCATTTGACTTAAAGTAATGTTATTATCTTCATCAGGAACCACGTTATCTTCTATGCCCCAGTCAATCGTTACTTTTCCAGTAGTAGTTGGATCTCCACTCACAACTTCTTGTTGAAGAAAAGCATAAAGCACATTTGTTGAAGCAATTGGAATCACAGTAGTTTCAAGCAACAACACTTCATCAATGTTATAAAACTCAAGAGTATACTCTCGGCCTATTTCAAAGTTAAATTCTGCTTGTCCGGTTCCATCAGTAATGTGAAATTCTGTTTCAGAATCGACGCCGCCAATTTGAGTTTTAGAAACAATTCTAATATCTGGAAGAGTTACTCTTTGTTCAGAATTATTAATTGTTATGATGGTTGTGCTGACTCCACTCGCAGCCGCGACTAAGTAAAAATAAATGTCATCTGTTGCTGGGCCTCCTCTTTCTCTTATTGACTTGTTAGCTGCAAAGTAATCTCCATTAGAATCTTGGACATTTAAAAGATTATAAAAGTTTTGAGTGTCATTGAAAACGAGTATTGTTAAGTCTTCGCTCACGTCATTGAATTGGTAACTGCTTGGGCCTTGAATTGTCACATCATAAGGAATTATTTCAGTTGTCGTATTGCTAATTAAAACAGGTTTGTGAATCGTGACTAGAGTTCCGTTATAATCTCTCATTACTCCTGCTACTTCGTCTGTTATTCTCATTGTGTAGTTTGCATCATTTTGAGCATAGAAAGAAAGTCTTGCATCTGAACTTGTTTTGGTTCTTTGACAAATCCCGTTATCAACAGGGGTTGTTGGTCTTTTCCATTCAACCATGGAGTCAGTAATTTGAGTTGTTGCGTTTGGTTGGTAAATCTCAAAAGGGATGCTGGTTCCTTTGCTTGATTCTAACATTAGTAAATTGTAATCATAGTTTGCTAAGTAGTTTAAATCGAAAATAAAGTTTCTTTTTTCATAGGCTGAATTAACATCAACTCCAATAGTATATGCTACATTACTTGCCGTGATTCCTGTTAAAGGAATTGAAATAAAACCATTAACATCCGTAGTATATGTTCCAATATTAAAATCTATTCCAACATTAGACAAAACAGTTCCAGCATTCTCATCCCAAATAGTAAAATTTAAATCTCCAGGCAAACCATAAGTTCCTGTTTCTAAATAATTTGATTTATTACCAGAAGTATCAGTCATTCTAAAAATAGTTTTTAAACCATCTCCTCTTGTTAATTCACTTCCATAAGTATACAAACACTTTCCTCCAGAAAGAGTAGCATTAACATCACTTTGATTAACATCATTAAGAATAGGAGTAACAGTACAATGAGAAGGATTAGTTTCTACAAAATCAACATTAAAATCAGGATTATTATCCAAAGTTACAGAGTTTATTGAAGGTAGAGGATTACTCAAAATAGGATTAGTTTTATCAATTAAAACATATTCTGTGTTAGTTGTTTCTATGTTTCCTGCAACATCACTAGAATTAAAATCGATAGCATAATTACCGTCAGTAGATACTAAAATATTAGAATCAAAAGTAGTCCACACACCATAATTAACGTCACTTGTTGCATTTACATCTAATCTGTATTGAGTTATATTGCAACCCGAGCCAGCATCACTACAAGTTAAGTGGATGTTGGCATCAGTGTTTTGCCAAGACCCATTAACATCACTATTAGTAACAGGCGGTGTTGAATCAATTAAAATATACTCTCTGTTAGTAGCTTCAATATTTCCTGCATTATCAGTTGAGTTAAAATCGATTGCCCAATTTCCGTCTGTTGTTACCAAAATATTAGAATCAAAAGTAACCCAAGCACCCATATTAATTCCTAAAGAAGAATTTGAATCCAATTTATATTGAGTCGTACTGCATTCTCCATTGCTATCAACAGAATAACTTAATAACCCAGCATCCCCATTAGCTAAATAAACAAAGTTTCCATCTCCCCAGACTCCATGAGTATCACCTCCTTGGTCATCTGTATCAAGATGAGTTAAATTACCTGAACCATCAACAGAATAAGACAATAACCCTCCAGTATAATTGGCTAAATAGACAAAGTTTCCATCTCCCCAGACTCCATTGGCACTATCCCCTTGGTCATCTGTATCAAGATGAGTTAAATTACCTGAACCATCAACAGAATAAGACAATAACCCTCCAGCAGAATTGGCTAAATAGACAAAGTTTCCATCTCCCCAGACAATATAAGCATCACCCCCTTGGTCATCAGTATCAAGATGAGTTAAATTACCTGAATCATCAACAGAATAAGACAATAACCCTCCTGTCCCATTAGCTAAATAGACAAAGTTTCCATCTCC
>Ga0222703_1000486_pt1 | contig 9393 bp, 14 predicted proteins | sample AntAcemetage1506_FD_179827 | JGI IMG/M metagenome (GOLD analysis project Ga0222703, IMG submission 179827) | Saline water microbial communities from Ace Lake, Antarctica - #1506 | ecosystem: Environmental > Aquatic > Non-marine Saline and Alkaline > Saline | place: Antarctica: Ace Lake...
AGTTTTTAGTGTCGCTTAAGCCGACTTTAGCAGTCCTATATCCATGTAGTGTTGTGTTTAATCCGTTATTCACTTGACTTAAACTATTTTCAAAACCCATAGGATACCTCGTTATGTGTTATATATTCTTGATTCACTGAATATATACCTAGTGTTTAATGTAGCTGTAGTAGTCTTTGACCCCTTCGTATAGATACCAGTGTTTAGCACGTATGCTCCAGTCGACCACCTGAAATCCTTTACCTTCCTTCCATAGTCTATAACCCCATACTGTGTCTGCTCCCTGTATTCCATCTTCAAAGGGTTTAAAACCCATTTCCTTTAGCATTGAGTATTTTGTAAGCCAGAAACTCATGCTTGTGTTTCCAACTATTTCAAACCCGAAAGGTCTGTCAGGCATTATATATTGTTTGAAGTGTGGTTCTTCGGGGAACTGTGGCTGTGGAGCAGAGGGTACAGTAATTGTTGGGTAGGATATGTAGCTGAGTTTAATGTTAAACTCTGTTGGCAACATCTTCCTGAACCCGTAGACCATACAACTCCCACTGTTTGGGTCATCCATCTTTCGCAGGTAGACGTTAGCCGCCACCGTAGATATCTGCGGGTGTTCACCCATTACATGTATTGCTTTCTCCAGTGAGTTTGGCTCTACTGTGCAGTCATCATCTATGTTTAGGACGTAATCTGTATCGTTTGGTATGAGGTCGTAGGTTATTTTGTTGTAGATTTCACTTAGTCTTTGTGCTATCACTGGGTATTCCGCAAAACTTTTAGCATGTACTGGGGGGGTGTTATCCTGTAGGTAAATTGATTTTATTACTAAAGGATTTAACGTTTCCAACCACATTTTTATTTTCTCAGACATAAGGGTGTCGTTGGTGTTGTCATAAGCTACGAAATAGTATGAAACACCAGCTAGAGGATGTTTCAGCAGGTCTTCTACGCTTTGTGTGTACTCGTCAAAACAGTATTTTTTAGAGAATGGAGTACATATAGTGATTTTCATTTTATCTTGGTTTAAATTCGTTTATTCCGTGGAATGGCAAATGTTTTTGCCACCCAGAAATCAAGCATTAAGACTACTATCCCATAAAAGACCTTCAACTTAGTTGAGTAGTCTAGGGATTGGTAGAGGTATATAATGGATAACATCATTTTTTTAAACCTCTTCTTCTATTTTTATTTGGTCTTCAAGGTAGTACTGGAAGGGTCTGCTCATTTTGTCAAATAACATTCGTGCCAAGGGGGCAGTTTTTATGTGGGCTGTTATTTTCCTGACGAGCTCAACTTGTTCCTTGATGTACCTCTGTTCATAATCTTCCAGCTCCTTTTTTGTTAGTCTCCGGTTGGTGTTACTCCACTTGCAGTAGATGGTTCTGGCTACTGGGTTGTTTGGGTCTGGTTCGGGTTCCTTCTGTGGTGTGGGGGTTGATATTACCTCTATGTCGGCTGCTTTATACCCGTTTTGGGTTTCTTGGAACTCCAAAATATTTATGCTCATCCCTGTTTGTAGTTTTGCCTTTAACACTTCCAAGGGTTTTTTATCTCCAAAAAAGTACACACCCCTTTCCTTCTCTTTTATTCGTATGTAAAAGTTGTGTTTATCGTTGGTGTTGTTTTTCCTAACATCTCCTATGCTTTTAACTGTTGCGTTAAAAGATTTATCGGTTTCTTCATTCATTTTAATCAATCTCCTTAGTTTTTAAGGTTGGTTTCTTGATTTTTTCGAGGTCTACATTTACCTGCTCGTACATGGCTTTCTTTAATCTCCTGTATTCCATGTTTCCTTCAGGTACTTTCTTTTCTTTGACGAGGGTTTCGATACTTTTATCAAATTCTCGTATCTTCTCCATATCCTCTGGTTTTTTAGCTACATCCTCGGTCTTTGATTGATTCTGTTTTCTTTTTTTGTACTCAAGGTAGAGGGTGTACACAATTCCTGTTCCTACTATTAAAATTATTCCCAAAACTATTAGTATCACTACGTTTGTTAAAAATTCCATAATGTTTTCCCCATCGTTTATTGTTTAACCATCATGCTATCAACTCGTTCTTGGAGTCTCTGCACTTCTGCTCTTTCTTCGTTGGGGGGCATACAATTCTCTAATTCCCTTAACGCTGCTTTCAGGTAATTCTTCTCTTTGTTCGATAGTTCTTTGAGTACCATTAGGTCTGTTTTTATCAGGATGTGTTCTCCACATCCGCTGCATATGGCGTTTGATACTGTTGCTGGTTTGTTGGAACCTTTCTCCCAGACATAGTAAGTTTTCATATCTCTAGGCTGTGTCCACTGGGTGTGTTTGCAGGTTTCGTTTTTTTGTTTGATGAAGAGATTGTTCTGATTTATAGCGTGGGTTTCAGCTACTATCATAGTCTTGTATTACCTCCAACTGTTTAAATACTGGTTTTTTATGGATACTTGAGTGGCATAAGCCATATGCATCCGCATTTAGGACATACTTTCTGGTCTGTCTCTTGTTTGCACTTTGGATTCAGGCAGACATATTTCATGTTATCCTCGGTTTCAGTTCCTTCTTTTTCACTTTTCTCTTTCTTTTTGGTTTACCTCCGCATACAAGTTTTAGCATGAGATTTAGTCTATCTATGTCTACTAGTATCTGACATTTTCCCCCGTGGTAGTATTCGCATGCGGGATTGTTTTTATAACATTCATATTCCATTTTAGTCATGTATCACCATGTATTTTTTATATTTTGGGTTATAGATTAAACCGTTAGTTTTTAGATTGTTTAGTATTTTGTCTATTTTAGTTTCTGCAAATTCTCCCTCGAATGCTTGTATTAATTCGTCATGATCACACATACCATCTGCTTTTGATAAGGTGTCAATCATTTTTAGTACTTCGCTTACTTGGTCTCTTTGGTTTTTTGGTTTTCCTGTTACGATGGTGTCGACATCTAACATGCCCTCTACTTCGGATCCGAAGCTTAGTTGTTCGTTGCTGGCTTGGATTATGGCTATCCCTATGTCTACATCCTGTTCTCTTACTTTAGGGTCTAGTCGGACTTTGGCTGATGCTTCTGCTAGGCGTATTAGTGCTTCATAGTTCCGGGGTGTTGCGGTGGTGACGTTCTTTTCAAATCCTGCCCTCCGTGCTTCCACGTAGTAGTTTTCAAGTTTCTCCTCGATGGTGTGGTCTATCTGGGGGTTTATGTTTTGTTTTGCGTAGGCGATGTATTTCCGAACCATCTCTTTGTCGAGGGGTGCTTTTCGGCTTTGCCCGGTTTGTGCTTTAAATATTGCCTTGGCTATTTCACGGTCTTTCTCCGTATCCTTTACGTCTCGCAGTATGAATATTAGGTCGAATCGGCTGAGTATCGGGGGGCTTATCCCGAATTGGGGGATTAGGTCTGTGTACATGTCGAACCGTCCTAGTTTGGGGTTTCCCACGCATATGTGGGCGGTTTCAGCGTTGAATTTAATGTTTTTCCCTGCTTTTGCTGCTGTGCAGGTTCCCATCTCCATCGGTTCTTCTAATGCGTTTGCTTCGTCTATGCTGAGTCGGTTGAATTCATCAATTAGTATGCATCCTCCACTTGCGATGGGGATTACTCCTGGCTTTATCATCCATTCTCCTGTTAAGGTGTCTTTCTCTGCGGAGGTGGTTAGTCCTCCGAGTCTGCTTCCGGTTCCTGTTGTGTATATGGCGTTGGGTGCTATGCTCTGGAGGTACATTAGGAGCCTTGATTTTGCGACTCCGGGGTCTCCCATTATTAGGAGGTTAATCCAGTGTCTTTTGCGGATGCCGTTAATTAGTTTTTTAGTGCCTCCAAAGAGTGTTAACACATCTGCTTGTTTGAGTTCGTTGTGTCCGTGTATGTCAGGGGCTATTGAGTCTGTTATGTCTTGGAGGAGGTTAGGGTTTTTACTCATCTCCTTTATTTTTTCCTCTTCCTCGGGGGTGATTTCTATTTCGTCAAAGCCTTTATCTACTACTTCTAGGTTGTAGGCTTTTAGATACCACACATATTTTTGGCTGGTTTTATTTTTGGATGGGACTATCTTGAGTACTCCATCGATTACTATTTTGCTCATGACATCAAATTTCAGTTTTGTTAAATCTCCTGAAAGATACACCTGCAGGGAGGGTGGTCTTTCTCCTGCCCTTAGTACGTCTGGTTTTTCCATTAATACCATTGTTTGTGCCACCGTATATCGGCTTTCATCCATTAGTAGTCTAAAATCCTTTTTTTGACATCCCCTGCAACGGTAGGGTTCCTTTCTTTTACTTACAGGAGACTCGTCTTGGAGTATTATATTGGATTCATCACAGATGTTGCACCGCCAGTATGCTTCGGTCATTACAGGATATTTATCTGTTAATTGACCTATCATCCCTTCTAACCTCATTATTTTCCCGATGTGTCTTTCGGTTATGTCGTTCAGGTTTTGGGGGCTATATTCAGTGGGTATGTTTTTGAATCCAATTTTAAGGAGTGGTTTCTCTTCAATGTTGGTTAATAGGTTAGGGGATATTGTTTCTGCAAACTCCATCCCTAACGTGTCTGGGTCTTGTCTGACTTTATCTGCTAGGTTTAAATCAAACCGTTCCAAGTCTTTGAAGTCTACGTTTATCCTATTCCGGGTGGGGTATTTCTCCCCTATGTCTCGGATTTCCTCATCTAAAGCCCCTGTTTTAATGTAGTCGCTAAATGTTTTCATAATCGGTTTAATTTTAATATTTAAACAAGTGTTCTCTGCGGGTAGGATATGGATACCCCTATGCTGTCTGCTAGTTTAGTTTTTATTTCCCTAAAAAGTTCTTGTGATATGAGAGGTACAACGTTCAATGTTTTCCCACCTCTTTTACCTGTTGATGCAGCTATTTCGTGAGTTACGAGTAAGCTATAATCTCTTTCCAGTTGGTTTAGTCTACGCCAGAAGGTTACATAGTTGTCTGAAGTGTTGACACCAAATCTTTTAGAAAGTCGTTTATAGATGCTATAAAGTGATGAAGAATTGTTTTGAGTACAGCCTAAAGTTAAGATGATTAATTTATTTGAATCATCCAATGACATTAGCGTTTCAATAAGGATACTGGTTTGTACTTCTTTTATGGCTTTTTTAATTATTCTTTTGGTTATCAATTTATCCTTCTGATCTTCTGCCATGTTTGCAGACATGTATAACACCTGCAGAGCAAATCTTATATCCCCATCATTATGTTTTGCAGCTATTGATGCTAGGTATACTATAGATTCTCCGTTTATACTTCCTTCTTTAAGGGCTAAGTTAACTCGTGATGTGAGTATATGATATATTTCGTCAGTGTTGTATCTTTCAAATCTTCCAATATTCCACCCTAATCTGTTTAGTATTTCTCGGTCTAGTGTGGAGGGGAATATAGGTTTATTTGTTATGAATAAAGCTTTGAGCCCTATTTGTTCTAGTATTTTTACCATTCGACTGAATTGTTTAACCCCCATGTGGTCAAATTCATCCATTATTAGATAGTATTGTTCAGGTTTATTTTTCTTAAATATTTTTAGTAAATCATACTCCGAGGGTCTATATTGTCTTTTGATATTCAGGAGGTCTGTTATTTCATCTAATATTTTTTTGGGTGTGTTGAGGGATCCGCAGGGTATGTATAAAACTTCTCTGGTAGGGTCTTTTTTTATTAGTTCTTGGTGAACATATTTGCAGCAGAGGGTTTTTCCTGTTCCTGTTGGTCCGATACCTAGCATGTTGTTTTTTTTATACATTGCTTTTGCTATTGATTTGATTTGTGTAGGTCTAAATGGTATCTCTGTTGGTAGGTATGTTAGTTTTAGTGGTTCCTCATTGATAAATATTGTTGAAAATTCAAATATATCTTCTTCCATTTTATTTCACCGTCTTACCGTTTAGATTTAATCATATAAATACGTTTCGTTTAAATTGTCATTTAATGTGAAATGTGGTGTTATAATCTAAAAGAGAGAGAGAGCTATATACTATGTAATCAAATAAAACACACTATAAGCGTTTTTTGGCTTTTTGCCTTTAAAAGTGTGTAGGTTTTTGGACATAATATGCAAAAAAATACTTCGTTTTGGTGTTATTTTTTTTTTACTTTTTTCTAATTATTTGATTGCACACCCTATAGCTCTCTCTCTTTTCAGTATTTTGTAGGAGAATGTTCTAGTAATTATTTGATTACACACCATGTAACACACACCTATTCATACAATGTTCCACTAAATATGGTTTAGGACATCTGGCTTAGATGGAAAGAGTTTTTCCTTGAGCCTACGGAATGCCAACTTAATCTTATCACTCAACCCTGGTTTGTTGATGTAATAATTCAAATCCTCAGAGGTCCACGATGAATCCCATCGATCTGTTAATTGTATTGGGAAGCTTATCGTAATCTCACTGGTTTCGTTTTGCATCCGCACCCTATAATGCTTGTCAAAATAATCATGAAGGGTCTGCGGTTCGACCTCATAAATGTGACCGTTTGGGTAACAGAATAATAAGTGGGTTAGCATCTTTGATTTTCTAATGGCTTGATAATAGTTCAGGTTTAATGTTTCACCAAAACCTTCCCCCCATGTATCCTGAAACTGGATGTTGTAAGTGTGGAATAATGCTCTTTTGAATAAACAATAATAAACTTCGATTTTACCGCTACGTGGGACTTCAGCTTTCAAGATGATATGTCTTCCCTTATTTACTGGATATGGGGTGACATTATATCCTCGATTATGAAGTATGGTGCTTATCCTCCGTCCGGCTGAAGCCATACAATCTATCGACATCTTAAACCAAAATACTGAAATATTTTACTCATCTACTTCCACCTCAACAAGCCTACTGACCTCACGTCCTCCTATGACTGCTGTAGCATTAGTTGATGTTATAATACCTTCGACCTCTTTGCCATTCACTCCTTTCATAATCATCTTGTCTCCAATTTTAAACATCACTTTTGTAATATCCATAGGTGAATAACATCTTTTCATCTATGTTCCCCCACCCATGTATGTTTTAGAATAGTTCCAGAAATAATCTGCGAAACTTTGACTCCAGCAACCTAGACCAACTCCATCCATAATATCTTCTTTCCGTAATTCCCCCATTAGCATAGTATCTAATGCGGAATAAAACATATTTTTATCTATCATTTCAAACACCTCATTAAGTATATTGTCGTTACTTACAGAATATGGGGATGGCAGTTTTAAACCTCTGATAACCCAGTAATCAAGGTTTAAGTAAGGTTTCTTTTATTAGCTGTTCTTTGAACTTATATAATTTCAGCTTACAGGAGGCATCACATTGCTTTTTGTTCTTAGCACTTTGGAGCCTTCGGAACTCCTTTAACTCGGTTGCTGCATCCTCCCTTAACTCCGAAAATGCTACAACGGTTTTGCCGATTATTTGTTTACGCCTAATGCACTTTTTCACCTCGGGGGGGGTGTCATATACTACTCCCTTACGTCCACCACCTAAAAGCATATGCTCTCTGGATACTGTCAGTTTGGGGTCGGTCATGGGGTCAAAATAGCGTGGTACTGTTCCTGGGACTCCCATACATTCTTTAGAAATCTGTTTGCTCTCTTTCTGGGCGATACCCAGTGACTCATCCAACACGTCAACCCTACTTTTTAGTTGGTCTGTCCAGTAGGATGCGGGGACTTTACCAAGATACGCTTCAGTGTAGCCACCACCCTTTTTTGGCTTGAGGTAGCTGATTTCTTCAACCTTGCCTTTTTGTCTGAGTTTAAATGGGCGTTGGATTTGCTTTCGCATTATAGTATATATCTTATTTTAGGGGTTTAAATAAACCCTTTGAATACTGGCGAAACAGTAGGGTACAGTATCATCCCCATATTGTGTAAGTAACGTCTAAATAGTTATTATATACAAACAAAAAATTTGAGGTGTAATTGAAATGGATAAAAAAGAAGAAAGGACAGCATGGATTGGAATGGGATTAACAACCGAAGAAATCGGCATATTAACTCAACTAAGGGTTTAACCACATAACGTAGATTTATGTGGTCTATCCCCGTATTGTGCAAGTAACGTCAATATACTATATAGGTAAAAAAATGAAGATTTGGAATGTTGAAGTCGACAGATACTTGATGCTTAACCTAGTCTTTCTGCCGATAGCGATTGCAGTAGTAGTATTAGCAATTATATTTTTTAGAGAAAAAAGATGACTGAATGCGGAAGATGTGGCAGAGCATTAACTGATCCAGCCTCTATTAAACGAGGTTATGGTCCACTCTGTTTTAAAAAGGTAGAAAACGAGCAATAAACACGGGTTTTACCTATTAAAACCCTTTTATTATTTTTTAAAGTCATTTATTGCATTTTAAATGTAATAATCATTAATAAAATTAATTAAATACGAATTAAACATGAGTAATATAGAAATAACTGAGGAAGCATTCAAAAACGAGTTAATAAGGGCTTTTGGGGCAGGATGGGAAGATGCAGTAAGGGATAAAGGAGATGAAGACAAGGTAGAATACGCTGAACAAGTGATTAAAACCATTAAATTACGGAATAAAACGTGAAAAACAGTTATTAAAACGTATAAAATACTTATAGGCTCTAAAAATGAGTTATAACCGTTATTTGAAAACATGGGAGTGTAATATAAAAATGAAAACGAAAACATTAGGAGTAAGGAAGGATGGGGTCACATACAGTGTGAACCTCCCCCCAGAGACGAGGATTGTAGACCTAAAACGCAACGCACCTGTCACGATAGACACACCCCCTGCAGATGCTGATTTAAAGGACTTAATAGGGAAACTATTATGAGTGTTAAACCCCCCTGCATCCCCCTAAATTACCCTCAGAAGGAGTGGTGGTTTGAAAGTAAAAGTGGTGGGGGTATTGATGGAAAATGGCTGGTCACAGTAGATTGTAAAACCGGCGAGCTTCACTGTGAATGTATCAGCTCAAGTGTTCGGAAATACTGCTGGCACATGGATAAAGTTATGACTGAAGTTACTGGTAAACTCTGGAAACAGGGGAAAGAAGTAGGATAAACACATTAAATTTGGGAAAGGGTGCGTGGGTGGATAATGTTCAAAAACATTGCCTTTTTGTTGTCTCATTGATTACACCTCTATGAAACCGAACATGCCGCCCCCACCCCCCAAAAAATTTTTAGTTTAAAAAAAATATATGTTACAAGGTGAATATTAGTGGAAAAAGAAGAGAATCTATTTCAAGACATGGTAGATAACGGAGAAATACAAAAGGCAACAGCCCCTGAGTGGTGTGTTCGAGAGGATGGGACTAGTTGGACTGGAGAGCCCACCCCCACATGTACGGTCTGCAACAAGGTTAGGACCAGCAACGGGGTATGTAAAAGGTGTAAGAGGCGGGAGGCTGCTTTAACCCACGAGGAGAGGGTCTACATAG
>Ga0222703_1000488_pt1 | contig 9355 bp, 10 predicted proteins | sample AntAcemetage1506_FD_179827 | JGI IMG/M metagenome (GOLD analysis project Ga0222703, IMG submission 179827) | Saline water microbial communities from Ace Lake, Antarctica - #1506 | ecosystem: Environmental > Aquatic > Non-marine Saline and Alkaline > Saline | place: Antarctica: Ace Lake...
TAAAGGTTATAATTATAATAAAAATAATTAAAAATATGGATAACAAAACTTTAAAAAACCTAAGAGAAGATTTGATAGAGGAATTAAAGGCAGTAAACCAATATCAGGAACATATAGATGGAACCGACAACGAGGAAGTTAAGAAAATTTTAGGTCATATTAGAGATGACGAAAAAGAGCATTTCGCCGAGTTAACAAAGATTATCAGGAAGTTGGATGCAACCCAGGAAGAGAAATTCCAAAAAGAAGAGCTCTAAATTAAATAGGTTCTGATTTAAGATTTTATTTATTTCTACTTGCCTTAGTCCTTTCATTTTCGGTTAGGAATTGTTTTCTTAGACGGATATTATTTGGAGTAATTTCTAAATATTCGTTTTCACTCATAATACTCATACCTTTTTCAAGCGTTAATTTTATAGGCGGCGTTAGATTAATTGCTTCGTCGGATCCGGCGGCGCGCATATTTGTTAATTGTTTTCCTTTTGTCGGATTTACTGTTAAATCGCGTCCTTTTGCCGTATTTCCGATAACCATTCCTTCATATACTTCTGTGCTGGCTTTAATATATAAAGCTCCTCTATTTTGGAGATTAAAGAGTGAGAAGCCGAGAGTTTTCCCTGTCGCCATTGAAATCATTGACCCTACGTTATTCTTTTTGATGTTGCCGACGTAAGGTTTAAATCCAATAATCCTGGTGTAAATAATTCCCTCACCTTTAGTGTCAACCACAAACTCATTTCTATATCCAAGTAATCCTCTGGTCGGAATCTCAAAAACGATTTTTACATTACCGTGCTCCGGTGTCATTTCTATCATATTACCGCATCTAATTGAGAGTTTTTTGATAACAGTTCCGGACATTTTTTCCGGTACATTAATGGTAACTTCTTCAAATGGTTCAAGCTTTATACCTTTTTCTTCTTTGATAATTACGTGCGGTTGTGATATCTGCATTTCATAACCCTCACGACGCATATTTTCAAGCAGAATTGCGATATGCATTTCGCCCCTGCCATAGATTTTGTGGTTGCCAATAGCAGAGAAGTCAATTTTCAAGCCAACATTAACTTCCAATTCTTTTTTCAATCTTTCTTTGAGTTGCCTGTTCGTAACATATTTTCCATCCCTTCCGGCAAATGGAGAGTTGTTGGTGAATAAATTTAACGAGATAGTTGGTTCGTCAATGTTAATAGCCGGCAAAGCTTCCTGTTCCGCGTTCACACAAATGGTTTCTCCGATAAATATATCAGGAAGACCGGCAATCATTACAATGTCGCCGGCGTTGACTGATTTTACTTCTTTTCTTTTTACTCCTTCAAAAGTGAATAGTTTTGAAATCTTACCTTTACGGGTTTTTCCTTCGACGTCTTTGATAATTACATTAGAAGTATCATTTATTTTCCCTTCGTAAACTCTACCAATAGCAAGTCGTCCAAGGAAATTATCATAAGCGAGGTTAAAAGGCTGTATGCGCAGAGGTTTATTTTTTACCTCTTCACCTGAAGAAGCCGGTACTTCTTTCAAGATTGTATCCAAGAGGGGAGTCAAATCATTAGTTTCATCATCTAAGTTTATTTTAGCAATTCCATCTCGAGCTATCGTATAAATCGTGGTAAAGTCAAGCTGTTCGTCGTTTGCTCCTAAATCAAGGAAGAGTTCATAAATCATTTCCTGTACGATATCGGGCCTTGCGGCGGACTTGTCAATTTTATTAAGCACCACGATAGGTCTTAATCCTAAATCGAGCGATTTTTTTAAAACAAATCTTGTTTGAGGCATTGGGCCTTCTTGAGCGTCAACCACTAAAAGCACGGAGTCAATGGAACGCAAAACACGTTCAACTTCTGAACCGAAGTCAGCGTGGCCCGGCGTATCCACTATATTTATTTTTGTGCCCTTGTAATAGACAGAGGTATTTTTTGAATAAATTGTTATACCTCTTTCTTGCTCAAGCGCATCGCTATCCATAGTGTCTCCGGCTTCCGACATTCCCGTTTGCCGCATTAGTGCGTTAGTAAGGGTTGTTTTGCCGTGGTCTACATGGGCGATAATTGCGATATTTCGTATTTCCATGAAAAAATTAAAACCGCTTTTCAGAAAGCGGATGAACAGCTTTGAGTTAAATTAATTTTATATATTTACTTATACCAAATTTATTTTAAAAGTCAATATTCCAAAAAAGTTTTAAACTTTCTTTTGCTAAATTGTTTAAATTCGGTATGATTAAAATAGTTTTAAGTTTACCTAAATAAAGGTTGAAGAATTCAAAATTAAATAAAAAATAAAATGGAAAAACACTCTTTAGTTAGAACAATTTATCTTTATCTTTTTGCTTTGATTGGCTTAGTTTTGTTGACCATTGGTACGGTTAGCTTTGTTGATATGGGACTTAAGATCTTTATTTTTACCAAAGCCGAAGAACCTCAAAGAATCAGGCAGGAATATAAGCATTTTGGCACAGTTCCAATTTCAATAGAAAGAATTGAAAAATATCAAAAAGGCGGGGAATTAACTGAAGGGGAATTAACCGAAGAAGAAGAAACAGCAATAAAAGAGTGGTATCAGAATTACAAACAATGGCAAGAAGCAGAAGCCAAAATAGATTATCTTACTAGCCAAAGACACGAAGACGCCTCTAAAAATTTAGCTTTTATTTTAATTGGTTTGCCTTTATACCTTTTCCACTGGCGGATTATTAGGAAAGAGACGAAAAACAAAGAAAAATTAGGTACGCTAAGCGAATTTTAGGGAAAAACATAGAGATGTTTAACTTCTAATTGTGTGATTTTACACTGGAATTTTTAAAAGATATAATAAAACAACATGCTTAGATCAATCAATAAAGTTATAAAAGTGATGATAGCTTCCGATGTTGCTCTTTTGACCGGTTTTGGATTTATTGTTCCAATTTTTGCTATTTTTATTGCCCAAAAGATTATAGTTGGAGACATGGGAGAAGCAGCTATGGTAGCCGGGTTTGCCGCGGCTATTTATTTCGGGATTAGGTCCTTATTCATGATTCCTTTTGGTAAATATTTAGATAAAAATCATGGAGAGAAAGACGATCTTTATTTTGTAATTATTGGAAACATTTTGGCAGCCGGGGCAGTTTTTGGTTATATTTTTAGTTCTTTGCCTTGGCATATTTACGCTTTAGGCGGGCTTTATTCTTTGGGAATGGCAATGAATATCCCTGGCTGGACGGCAATCTTTACACGTCATATTGATAAAGGGAAAGAAGCTTTTGAATGGGCTACTAGAGCCACTATTATTGGAATTGGAACTGGGATCTCCGGGGCTTTAGGAGGAATAATTGCCAATGCGTTTGGGTTTAATGTTTTATTTATTGGAGTAGGAATTTTTGTTTTAATTTCAGCTTTTTTACCATTTTTGATTTATAAAGATATTTATCATAAGGATCATATCTCTCCTCGAGTTCCAGAAACAAAAGGACTTCAAGGACCCCCTTTACCAAAAGAATAAATAAAAGCGATGAAAGTATGTTTAATCAAGAAGATAAAGAGAAAAAAGGAAATGTGATTTATGTTTTTATCGATGCCTCAAATGTTTGGAATGTTGTAAAGTCTAAAAGGAAATTTATTGAGTACAGTCATCTTAAAAATTATTTCAAGGAAAAATTTGATGCCAATGAAGTTGAAGTTTTTTATTACGACGCTTATCCAAAAAAGGGAACCCGAGATTACGATTTAGATGGGAAACATAAATTTTACACCTATCTTAAAAAAGGACTTGGTTTTGTTGTGAGAAAGAAGGAATTGAAAAGAATTTCTGTTATTAGCGAAATTGGAGAATCTATTATAGAAAAAGGTAATATGGATGTTGAAATAACAATTGATGCTTTGCACCATGTTGATAAATACAATATCGCTGTTTTATTTTCTGGCGATTCCGATTTTTTGGCATTAGTATCCTATCTAAGAAACAGGGGTAAGAAAGTTTATATTTTTTCATCTCAGGGAAGCATCTCAGAAGAGTTAAAAACTGGTGGAGATGGATATTTTGATTTAAGAAAGATAGATGAAACTTGGGGTAAAAACTTACATCATCGTGTAACTAAAAATAAAGCTACCCTCAACTAAGAGGGTAGCCATAGGATGTATAACCCTTTCGGTTGAAAAATAAAACCGAAAGACATTATTAGTGTAACAAATTTTATTTCTATGTCAATAGCCGGCCGTGGATAACTTTTATACATGAAGAAAACGGGGTCAGCTCTATTTTTCCGGCTCAATCGATCAATTTTAAATTTGTATTAGTAAAATGAAAAAGATATATCTTATACATGGTTGGGGAGGAAGCGATTCCAGCGAAGGCTGGTTTGGATGGTTGAAAGAGAAAGCAAAAGAAAAAGAATTTGAAGTGATTTCTTTTAATATGCCCAATACGGACAAACCTGTTATTGAAGAATGGGTTGGTTTTTTAAAAGAAAATGTTAAAGATTTAGATAAAGAAACTTATTTTATTGGACATAGTATTGGTTGCCAGGCCGTTTTAAGATATTTGGAAACTTTGAATTCAGATATTAAGGTTAAGGGATGTATTTTTGTTGCGCCTTGGATGGAATTAGATAAGAATACAATTAAGGAAGAAGGAAAAGAAGTTGTTGAGATTGCGAGGCCTTGGATGGAGACCCCTATTAATTTTGAGAAAATAAAAGAACATACAAATAATTTTTTATGCATCCTTTCAGATAATGACCCATATGTTCCCTTATCTAACAAGGAATTTTTTGAAGAAAAATTATCAGCTAAAACAATAATTAAGAGTAGTGAAGAGCACTTTAATAAGACAAAGGAAATTTCTGAGATTTTAGATTTTATTTCTTCTTAGATCAGGGAGATAGTTCCCAGGGATAATGTTAAATATTCTTACTTATCCACTTGACAAGGTTTCTTTACAGAATATAATAGATATATGGTTAAATATCTATTTAGAAAAATTAGGGCATTACGCGAGAATAGTGGTTTTTCGCAAGAATATATGGCGGGAGAGCTTGGAATGTCACGGCCTACGTATACGCAAATTGAAAAAGGAGAAAGGGATGTAACTATTACTGAGGTAAAAAAACTCGCAGATGTTTTTGGAATTTCACTAAATGATTTACTTGAGGGTAGAAAAGCAAAAGAGCCAAAAGTGATTTTAGAAAAAATAAAGGAGGCGCCGAACCGCACTATGGAGATTCGTGTAACAAGCAAGAATCTTGAAAAATTTAAGCAAGTTCTTTTGTATGTACTTGGGGAAGTTGGAAGTAAGCCGAATATTGGCGAAACCGTGCTTCACAAACTGTTTTACTTTATAGATTTTGATTACTACGAAAAGTTTGAAGAAAATTTGCTCGGCGCGACATATATTAAAAATCATCATGGGCCCACTTCAAAAGAGCTCGGAGCTGTTATTGCGGATATGCAGGAAAAAGGAGAGATTGAGGCAGTTAAAAGCCGGTATTTTAAATATAAACAAAAGAAATATTTACCAATTAAAAGGCCAAATCTTAATTCTCTTTCAGCACGCGAAATAGAACACATTGATGATGTTTTAGCACGCCTTTCTAATAAGAACGCAAAAGAAATAGAAAATTATTCACACGAAGATATTCCATGGAAAGTTGCTAAGGATGGCAAGCCGCTTTCGTATGAGAGTGTCTTTTATCGCGATGAGCGTCATTCCGTAAGAAATTATGATGATGAACTTTGATGAGTTGCCTGAATTTACAAAAGAATGCAAGCGGTTTGCAAGAAGGTACAAATCTCTCTCGGGTGATCTGCAGGAATTTAAAAATGTTGTTTCGGTTGTACCACTTGGTAATAGTAAACATTTTAATATTGTTACCCAAACCGAAAGTGTTAAAATAGTTAAAGCTCGTCTTTTTTGTAGATATTTAAAAGGATCATCCTTGCGAGTTATTTACTCGTATATTGAGGAGGAAAAGAAAGTTGAGTTTATTGAGATGTATTTTAAAGGAGATAAGGAAAATGAAGATAGAGAAAGAATAAGGCGATATTTAAAATAACAACAAGGGCGGGCTTAGAGCTAATTACTTGATTTTTGTCTTGCTCTGTTTTTGGGAGCGGCTTTGGGTTTTGTAATTTAGCTTGGAAATGGTATCATAAGGCATATGATAAAGAGAAAGGTTTTTATTTATATATTTGCGGCAGTTTTACTTTTAGTTTGGTTCGGCTCTAGTTTAGCCGGCCTTATTACAGATTGGTATTGGTTTGACGCTCTTGGGTTTGGAAATATATTCACTACTGTTTTAAACAGTCAGATTTTCATTTTTCTTATAGTAGCGGCAGTTACTTTCGGGCTTGTTTATCTCAATCTGAAAATAGCTTCCCGTCTTACCCGAGGAAGAGCGGTGCGGCAGGATATAAAGCAAAGGGAAGGAGGGATTGGCGTTGAGAAACTTATAACCAGAATCAGTTTGGGGGTTTCTACGGTTATTGGTTTTTTTACCGGACTTCTTGCCGCTACCAATTGGCAGACCATTTTGAAGTTTTTTAATTCCACTTCTTTTGGTTTTTCCGACCCTATTTTCAGCAAGGATATTTCTTTTTATATTTTCAGCCTTCCTTTTATTGAGTTAGTTTTTGGAATATTACTTTGGATATTATTTGTTTCTCTTGCCGGGGTGGGGATAATTTATTTTATAAAAGGAGTTCTTTCTTTCAAAAGAAAACGACAATATTATGTTCAGGATTCCAGTAAGGGAAGAATATCGGGATACAAAGTGGAGAAACCCGGCAGGACTCATCTTTTCACTCTTTTATTTTTCTTTCTTGGAGGGCTTGCTCTCCAGATTTATCTGGTGAAAATACCCAAGCTTCTTTATTCCAAAGGCGAGCTTTTTACGGGAGCCGGTTATACCGATATCCATGCCATTTTGCCGGTTTTGAAAATTCTCGCATTTATTTTAATAGTGGCCGCAATTATTTCTCTGATTAATATATTTCGGAATGTTAATAAGTATTTTCTTTTCACCGTAGCCGCTTACGTTGTTGTCCTTATTCTTGGAACCTGGATTTATCCTCTTATTCTTCAAAAATTAGTGGTGGAGCCGAATGAAATAGTGAAAGAATCCACCTATATTTCTTATAACATAGAAGCTACCCAGAAAGCGTTTGGTTTGGATGAAGTAGAGGAAAAACAGCTTAGCGGAGAAGACACTCTTAGTATGAAAGATATAAACGAGAATAAAGGGACTATAAGGAATGTGAGGCTTTGGGACAGGGAGCCGCTTTTAGATACTTTTAGCCAAGTTCAGGAAATAAGGACGTATTATGACTTTTCCCGCATTGACAACGACAGATATACCTTGGGAGATGAATACAGGCAAACACTTTTATCGCCAAGGGAATTGAATTCCAATAATTTACCCAATCCCACTTTTATAAACAAACATTTAACCTTTACTCACGGATACGGGTTGGTAGTCAGTCCGGTTAACGAAGTGACCAAGGAAGGACTGCCGGTTCTTTTTGTAAAAGATATTCCTCCAGTTTCTTCTTCGGAGGAATTAAGGGTTGAAAGGCCGGGGATTTATTACGGACAGATGACCGATTCTTACGCGGTAGCAAAAACAGCGGCGAAGGAGTTTGATTATCCTTCCGGAGAAGAAAATGTATTTACCGATTATGAAGGGAAAGGGGGAGTTGAAGTAAAGAATCTCTTTAGAAGGTTTCTTTATTCTATAAGGTTTGGAGAGATTAAAATTCTTTTTTCCGGTGATATTGATTCCCAGAGCCGGGTAATGTATTCCCGCAACGTAGAAGAAAGAATTAAAAAAATACTTCCTTTCTTGGAGCTGGACAGTGATGCTTATATGATAGTAACGGAGGACGGAAAACTGAAATGGATAATAGACGGCTATACCGTTTCTTCTAGATATCCTTATTCCAGAAAGCTCGGCGGCATTAATTATATAAAGAATTCGGTTAAAGCCGTGGTAGACGCCTATGATGGAGACGTGAACTTTTATATTGCCGACCCGAACGACCCTCTTATAAAAACCTATTCTAAAATATTTAAAGATACCTTTCTTAATATAGAAGACATGCCGGATGATATAAGGGCGCATGTTCGTTATCCTGAAGATTTGTTTGTTATTCAGACCTCTCTTTATTCCACCTATCACATGGAAGAACCCCAGATTTTCTATAACAAAGAGGACCAGTGGGAAGTTCCGAGGATTTCGGAAGGAAGAAGAGATTCAATGATACGCCATATTATTATGAGACTTCCGGAAGAAGATGGTTCACCTGAGTTTATTCTTATGATTCCTTTTACTCCCCAAGGGAAAAATAATATGGCGGCTTGGATGGTGGCTAGGTCCGACGGAGAAAACTACGGCCAGCTGTTGGTTTACAAATTTCCCAAACAGAAGTTGGTCTTTGGCCCCGCTCAGGTTATCAGCCGTATCAATCAAAACCCCGATATTTCAAGACAAATTTCCCTTTGGGACCAAAGAGGTTCTGAGGTTAATCTGGGACCGCTCTTAGTTATCCCTATCGGGAAATCTCTTATTTATGTAAGACCGCTTTATATCAGAGCGGAAGGAGGGAGCATCCCAGAGTTAAAGAGGGTAATTGTGGCTTATGAAAATCGGATTGCCATGAGAAAAACCTTAAACGAGGCTTTGGAGGTGATATTTGAAGGGGGAGTGGAAGTTTCAACAGAGGAGCTGGAAGAAAGCTTTTCAGGAAATATTACCGAAGAAGCCAATCGGATTTTTCAAGAAGCTGTGGAAGCGCAGAGGCAGGGCGATTGGTCTTTATACGGAGAAAAAATTAAAAGATTGGGCGAAATTTTAGCGGAATAGGATATAAAAGGTTAAGAAATAAAAAGTAAAATAATATGAAAGTATTAAAAATTGGAGCATCCTGGTGTCCGGGATGTAAGATAATGGTTCCTCGTTGGGAAGAAGTTGAGAAAGAATATCCTTGGTTGGAAACTGAAATGATTAAAATTGACGACCATCCGGAAATAATGAAGGAATATCAGCTTCACCAGTTGCCAACCTTTATATTTTTAAATCAAGCAGGAGAGGAAATAGAGAGACTTACCGGGGAAGTAGAAAAGGAAATTTTAGTGAAAGCTGTCTTAGAGAATAAAGATAAATAAGCAAAGCTTGCTCCTGCGTTGGCTCGGAAAATAAATACTTCGCATTCATTTTCCTCACCTTCCTTGTGGTAAGAATACCCCAACCAAAGTCGGGGCTTCTTAATAAAAACTCCACAATAAGAAAGGGGGTTGTGGCGTAGTGAGAACACAACTGTTTTATACCCCGTGCAACTTAAAAAGTTTCTGCGGGGCTTGTGTTCGAACAGCGGAAACGGGC